>WNEZ01002545.1_pt1 | contig 16582 bp, 12 predicted proteins | sample 5400521 | NCBI WGS metagenome assembly WNEZ01 (sample SAMN13153339, study PRJNA577476) | soil metagenome | isolation source: 120 cm saprolite under Douglas fir tree site 2 hole 1 replicate 1 | place: USA:California | collected 2015-04-18
CAAGCGGCTTATGGAGACTTCTGTGAAGGTACTCTATGCCCGCTGTGTTCATTGGACCAAACCGCTCACTTCCTCCTTGCCGCTTGCAACATTGGCAGACCTTGGCCGAAGCAAGTCGGAGCTCATAGCGGAAAATGCCCTCCTACGACAGCAACTCATCGTGCTCAAGCGTCAGGTGAAACGACCAGTATGCACGAAAGCAGATCGAGTCCTCCTTGTGCTTTTAGCAAGGGTGGTTCGAGCATGGAAACAAGCACTCATCATCATCCAGGAAGACGACCCTGCTACGGTGGCATCGTGAGGCATTTCGCCTCTATTGGAAGCACAAGTCAAAGGCTCATTCTCACAAGCCTAAGGTAGCCACGGAAACCATCGCCTTGATCAGGGAGATGGCGACGAAGAATCGACTCTGGGGTGCCGAGCGGATTCGCGGGGAACTTCTGAAACTGGGCATTCATGTATGTAAGCGCACTATCCAGAAGTATAGAAGACACGTTCGCGCACCACAGCCAAGAGGACAGAAGTGGTCGACCTTCCTGCGCAATCACGCCGCACAGATCTGGGCCTGCGACGCGCTTTCTGGTGCCGGATCTCTTCTTTCGACCGCTCTTCGCGTTTGTCATCATCGAACTCAAGTCTCGGAAGGTGATCCACGCGGAGGTGACACGATCTCCCACCGATCCTTGGGTGGCGCAACAGCTTCGGGAAGCCACGCCCTATGGGCAAGCGCCGAAGTATCTGATTCGTGATAATGAGAGCAAATTTGGGCCCTGCTTCGCTCGTGTAGCGACAACAAGTGCGGTTGAGATTCTCAAAACACCCTATCATGCTCCACGAGCCAATGCGATCTGCGAACGCTTCCCCAGGAGTGTGCGACAAGAATGCCTTGATCATGTCTTGATCTTTCACGAGAGGCAGCTCCAGCGCGTGCTCAATCAGTATGTGACATACTTCAACCACGCTCGACCGCATCAAGGGATCCATCAGCAGGTTCCTGAACCGAACGGCGCGTCTCATTCCATGTGTCTTGCGAGGAACAAAGTGATTGCTCTTCCGCTATTAGGTGGGCTCCATCATGACTATCAAAGGGCAGCCTGACTTGGGGGATCCAGATAGTAACCTCATGTGTGAAGGTGCCTTTGGTAGACCTACAATGCAGACTTTGTATGGCTTCCCAGAGCCTATGCTGCAAGTTAGCGCGCGTTTTTCTCGTGCAAGAGAAAAATTTCCCTACTTCTTCCATGGTTGAGTATCACATGACGAAGAAAAATAGGAGGATGGTGAAAGACCAAGCTGTCAATTTTTCGAACGGATGTCTAAAGTAGCCAATACAGGGATGCGGCTCCTCTTTCCTTTTGCTATTGCCTCTGTACCTGCGGAATAGCTATGGGCCTTGTCTTTGGTTTGCGAGCCTGGCTTTGAACAGGTTTAATGGCTTTGGCATTGACCAGTAACCACACCAGCGGATCAAGCACGCGGATGGGCTGGAAACTACGTGTATCGGCTTGGGTTGGCAAACGACCAAGAGCAGAGCACGAGAAGTACTTAACATGAGCAAATTGTGACTCGACATCGCGCATGAAATTTCCCAGCCCGTAGTTACGTAGGAAGTCTCGCACGAGAATACTGATAGCATCCTCCTGTGAGATGATCGATGGATTGTGTGCCATCAAAGCCTGTGCCACAGGCTCACCTATCTCCCATTCCAGATTGAGCGCGTCCACCTTTGTCACAACAATCGCTATGGGTTGTGAGTAGCGGCCACCCTTGCGTATACCGATCGAGGCTTCAAGCATCTGCATCATGCGCTCATAAGCCTGCATGACGTTCAACGCACTAGGGCGTAGTGAGTCGCGAAGGAGTTCGATATCGACTTTATGGAGATTTCGATATTCCGCAATAGCGAAGGGATCAATCACGAAGATAACTCCATGGATATACTTGTAATACTCCTGCAAGCTGGTATTCGCGTTCGTATTAAACGCTTCACCCGCAGCGTCGTAGATATAGGCGAACTTCGGTACCCACGCCCCTGGTGCCCTGATGTCAAGGTTGTAAGCCTGCGGAACGATGTCAGGCGTCTTTAAGAGCTCATGGCCTTGGGATAACCGCTGGAGATTCGCCTCGAAGTTGCGCTTGTGGTTTTCGTCGGTGAAGGTAACCTGGTAGCGATAAAGCGTTTCATAAGTCTGCTTGAACTCATTGGTTGCCATGACAATATAGTTCGTCTTCCCGGTCGAAGGGCCACCCACCAGGGGAATATGGATGTTGGTTCCCGCGCCGACGCCGACATTCAAAGGACGGCGACAATGAGGACAGATGCGACTTATCTTATTGCGCCCGAGTGGACCAAGCGTCGGCAGTTTCGTATTACAGGTTTTGCAGCGATGCGCTGAAATGCCGTAAATACTCGGCCAAAGTCGAGTGTGCTCCGTGCCACACTTTGGACAGATATAGGTAGGGATTGGCATCTCTTTATGACAGTCAGGACAGCGGAAGAAGATGCGATAGAAAGTGCTGTAGGTGAATGTGCATACGGCCAGCGAGCCCATAATCAACACAGAGATGCCGACCCATACAGAGAGGACAATGGCTTGTACAGCCAGAAAAAGGGCTGCTAGAAGCATAGCAGAGACATATTGCGCTGCTCCTGCCAATCCTAGGCCGCCTACAATCACATATGCCCAGTACTTGATAAATGATCCTTTGTTAGTTGTAGAGCTAATTAAATTGCGTGCCTTGTTAAACCACCACCGCGCCGCTAAGTCAGTACGCTTGAAGAGGTTTTCTGTGACGTATTGCATGATACGCCAACCGCGATCAAACGCATAAATTTTGTATGCGGGCTGAACCTCATAGATCGCCATTTGTTTTCATCCTCTCACTCAAGACACTGTTTTATGGGCCTCAATCAGTAACTGATAAAAGTTGTATAGGGCAACACCTGCGCCCGATACTGACCCAGCTATACCAATACCCAAGAGTATGAACACAGTAAGTGGCAGCACAACGTACACAATCAAAGCAATTGCGATGCCTACCACGATAACTATGCCAATAATCCATGCACAACCTTTATCCATGCGGACTCTCCTTTCTGTCTACATCCTGGAGTTTGCCTCTAATTCATGACAAGGGTCTAGCTTCGCCTTAGCCAGCCTAGCGGCCCCTTCTCCTGTTCTAAGAAAAAGTTCTGCACTAATGGATACCAGAGAGGCCGCTGGCGCTCCACCCTGGCATATACCTGTTGCGCCGTCTCAGAGAATCCGCGCTCTTTCGGGATGACTTCTAGAATCTCACGCAAATTAAGGAAGAAATCATGTACCACGTAAGGTACATCATGCAAGGCCTCGAACGAGTCATCAAACCAGAAAGACAGGAGCTCCAGTGCATAATCAGCATCTCGTGAAACTAATACCTCGGTAAATCCCTTCTTATACACCAACCAGAACTGGTCGCGCTGCTGGAGCGTATAGAGAGCGGGCAGGTATTGGCTATGAGATGCCCTTATCCGTTTGCGTTCAAAAAGCGCTGCAACTTTTGCATCGAACGCTTGTTTTTGCGCCAGTACCTGAGCCTGGGTCTCCTCGGAATCCTGATTGCGTTTTTGGAAGCTCATTGCAAGGCTTTGACTAAAGGAGGAGAACATGTTTTTTCGTTCCGAGAAGTAGGGCTGCACCAATGGGTACCACTGATACTGCTCAGCATAGGTATTGATCTTAAGCGCAGCATCAAAGAAGCCGCGTACCTTGCGCACGTCTTCGATAGCCTGAGGAAGCTCAAAGAAGAAACTCTGTGCTACATACCTCATGCGCGGCTGAACGGGTGGAAGTTCAAACCACAATGCCAGCAATTCGGTGGCCCGCTCGGCACGCGATGGGGTTACCAGCATATCCGCGAACACACTCCAATATGACTGCCAGAAAGTATCGTTATAGGTACTTATGTGGAGCGCCCACACCATCAGTGAGTGTGCATTGGGCTGGATATGTGGCACTTTGAAAAATTCTGTAATGAATCTTGCAACTTCCGCCTTATATACCCTTAACGGCACTTTCTCGCAATGCTGGTGCAGCCGACGGGCCAGTTCTTGATCGAGGTTACCACTCAACATAGCCAGAATACCATCAATCACTATCCGGACCTGTTCCGGCGGGTCAGAATAATTCTGGTATCTTTTGCACAGTTCTACCTCTGTCGGCGAGAACCGGCTCAGAGAGAGCGCCGACAATGCAGCCTTGGCGAGGCTGGCCTCCAATTCCCACGGCAACAGAGCAAGCAATGAGCCGGTGAGAATTTTCGGCGCCAGCACGCGCCATTCTTCCGGGGTGCAGTGTTTTTGCAGGGCATTCAATCCCTGCTCCACTATCGAGCGGGGTTCGTAGTGCTGTTGTGTTGCATGTCTCACCCACGCTTCAATCGTTGCCACGCCATGCGCTGGGTTACCATTGTCTATATCGTACTTGAGTTCCTGCCAGGCGATATTGATGCATACTGGCGCCACAATGGCACGATACGGGAGACGTTCATCCAGGGGTAGTTTACGCACCATATAATAGTAGAAACGTTGTAACGCGCCGCTAGGCAGACTAGCATTCATAGCCGCAGCAAGTTTAAGCCATTCATGTTCCTGGTCCACCATCGCTTGTTTCATGGTCTTTGCCAGCGCATTCCCCTCTTCCCTGCGCTTGTCTCGCCATAGCCTGTCTAGCATGTCTAGGCTCGCCAACAGCAAGTCCTGACTGTGCGGGCCAGGTTGAATATACTTCCCGAAGTGCTCCCAGGCAAGGTGCAATTGAGATAGATTCGCCTGTTCTGTGAGTTGTGCCAAGTATTGCAAATAGTTTGCCTTATTGACGACCTCGACAAACAATTTCTCACCATGCGCCTGTTTCAGTTCCTCAATGGAGGAGGTGATGGATACCTTGCCACTCATCATTAGCTCGGTGACATCACGTAGCTCGTTGAGTAGATATTCCTCGGTCGCTATCTTGTGAGTCTTCTGCAACTGCACCACGCGCCTGTGCTCTCTGAGGAAGTTATCATCATACTGCTGAGACTTGTAGGCCGCCGAGAGTGTGCGAGCCAAACGGCGCAGGTCTTCTACATCGTCCTCATCGTAAGTACTCAATTGCTCAAATCCGGTGAGGGCAATGCTGACCGCCTGCAGTTCGTCAGCCGTGAGAGGAGCCTGGCGTGGAGTCTGCACGAGAGCAAAATACTGTGCCACCAGGTCGAGTTGCTCATCGATACGTGTGGGTAAGGAGAAACGTCGCGTACTCATGGCGAAAAGTGGGAGCAGCCGCTGTTCATACAGGTCAGCATGCGTAGCTTCTGCTGTGATCCTGGCGTAAGGCGAGTCTTCAACCTCACTCATCCTGCCGCTATCGGTATTCAAAATGAAGAAGCTCATGTACTCTTCAGGCGTGGCACGGAACGAGGAATCGCTCGTCGTACCTGTAATCATGAATTGTGCCTGATAAGGATCATGGTGATACGTTGCGAAGCTCAACAGCGGTCGATAGGCAGGTGGCAACATACAACTTACTGCTGCTATCCACAGTGCAACGTTATTAGCATCATCGATGATGACAATGCGCCGTTGTGTTGCGCTGCTGTGCACTACAGCAGACATAATCTTGTAGAACTGTTGTTTGCGGGGGTTTTGCGCAAGAAATTCCCACACCTTCTCGATATCCAACCAGGGATCTTCATCGAAACGAGGGAGAGGCGCAAGCTGGGTGCGGTTGCCAGGGTCCTTTGTTTGCCACATAGGACTCCGCCAGTACAGGATCGGGGGTACAGTGGTAAAAATATCAGGCTCCAGCACCAGAGTATGGGCAAAGAAGTTTCCAGGGCGTCCATTTTCATCATTCCCATTTGACTGACTACAGAGCAGGATAGACTCATGCGGGTCTTTGTAGTAGTAGCGAAGTGCGATGGGATGGATCTCAATGGCATATTCGTTGAGTGTCGGTGGAATACGATAGGCAATCAGTCGGGAGATTATCAATTGCGTATCAGGGCTGATGCCTGGTGACATTGCCTTGACCTGAAAGCCAGCGCTGCCGGTCTCTTTGTTCACAAATGAAGTGTAGTAATGTTGCAAGACCGCCATACTTACCTCCCTTTTTTCCCTTTGATCAGATCAAGTTCATACAGAATCCAGAGGAACGGGTCCTCAACGCGCAATGGCTCCACCTTCACCAGGTGGTTGTTCGCATCGGGCATTCCTCCCAGTGAAGAGGCGCCGAAATAGCGATACCTGGCGAAGTTATGATCAATCGTGGCGCAGAAGTTTGGATTAATCCACGTTTTCAGATAATTGGCTATCTCAGTGCTCATCGATTGCACATCAGCCAGGTCCAGTATGCCAAAGTGCTCGCTTGGCCGCTGCAATGCCGAACCTGGTTCGACGATTGACAAGAGCGTATCGACTTTTGAAAGCGTAAAGGCAATAGGCACCGTGATCTTCTTCGTTGCGGGCAGGTTGTATTGCCTCTCGAAGAGGTCACGCAGCCGACCAACAATGTACTCAGGTGCAGCTTTTGGATCATAGCTCGGTGCATTTACTCCAGGCAATTGCTGGCGTACGCTACTAATTTGCAGTGGGTCAAGCAAAAAAATAATCCCGTCGGCATGGCAGATGTACCGGGCCTGGATAGATAATCTGTCCAGGGCTGTCATATCCTCACCGGCGGAGTCGAAGAAGCTGATGTTCAACGCACGTTTGCGTCCCCCGCTATTAATTGTCAGGCGGAAAATGAGTGGAGCCTTCACTCGCGAGTCAATTTCTCCTGGGCGTGTAGGCTGGAGGACCGTTTTGCGCTCATAGAGTGGTGAGTAAAAGTCTCTCTCCCATCGCTCCTGGGTATTGTCGCCCAACATGCGTACCGCGAAGCCGAAGTTCTCACCCACCTCGTGCTGCAAACGTACGATCAGCGAGGTGATGTAATGACTTTTGCCGGTATTGCTCCCGCCAATGATGGCAATGATACACTGGTCAATCTGACCAACGTCATGCGACAATTCGAAGTGGCAGACGGGGCAGATACGTGTGCGGCTCTCCGTTTTGCATAGATCGCATATGGCTACACGAGGCAGTCCAAACACCCGCTTGGTGGGTATTAACACGCGTCCCATCTGCGTCACGCCGTATCCACGTGCTGTCGCGTAGATAGTGTCTGGATCTCGTCCGGAGCAGCCTGGCCCTACGCAGCGAAAGCGCAGTTCTTGCGGAGAAAATGCAGAAAAACAGAACGGACAGGTAATCTTCTGGTTGAGTAAATCCATTAGCCGAGCCTCAACTTATCCTCGCTGGGGTGATGAACGCTCACCACATCATACAAATTATCGTCTTCCAGGAATAGCTTGCCGAATGTATTGACAGGAAATGCTTTATCAGGTAAAGGAATAGATAGCTCCTTCTCAATCTTGAAAGGACCTTCTACCCGGTGGAACAGCTCTCCTTCCGTTTTCTTAAAGGGGAGTCCATTCCGCTTGCAGACAAGTAACAGAGTCGGCACCGTACCTGGAGTGTGTGCAGATAGGAGGAGCGTGCGCTGCTTGCGACCGAAACGCGCCTGCTTGATCTCATACATCAAGGCTATCTTGCTTGCCAGGCGAGCGTGAAGACATGTACCGGGAGTAATGACCTGGTCATTCCCTTGCTTGACAACAGCGGAGACGAGAATGTAGTAATCCTGATTTAGCGTTCCCCTGATATCAAAATGACCCAGGAAATCATACTCGGCGCGTGTCACCTTGCGAGTGATCGTCGTTGCTTCATTGGGCTGGGGCCAGCCAGAGTAACTGTAAGAAATCAGCGCTTCCTGGCTGTTTGCAGGCCAGTTCCAACGCAAACGCAGGGCTGTGCCGAGATTCTGGTATTTGAGATCGTCCATGTCATCCATGCAGAAATGGCGCTGCGATGGGCCAATATATGCCATGCCACCAAAGAGCACGATAGGTGTATAGTAGGCTATCCCTGGACTGCTCCAGTTATCCCTAAGCGTTGCTTGATGACCTTCCAGCAGTCGACCATACTGCTTCAACTCGTCTACAGGAATTACCTCGCCCTCTTCCAGTGACATTGGCTTCTCAGACCTGAGCACTGCTATTTCTCCCTTGCTCGGCTCCTTCCAGCTCAACTGTACGGTATAGCCTTGAGATAGCTTTGTATTTGTGATATCCAGGTGGGTAATCACCTCCGGTGGCGTCTCCGGTCTGGCACTCACTACCACGCCTGGGGAGGTGACGAGGCGATTGTTTTGATCTCTGAACTGGCTATAGATCGCATAGTAATAGGTGTGCTCATTCTGAACATTACGGTCCACCAGGCGCCTGGGATCTGGCGTAGGAAGCCGCACACCATCTTCCATAGAACGCGGCGCTGTCTGCTCTTTGCGTACCACTATCAGCGACTGTACATTGGAGGGTGTCTGCCAGGACAACTCGACTAGGCGATCATTGACCTTCACCGTCACATTGGTCAGATCCTGGACCAGGAGCACCGGCTGCTGGAGCGTGGCCCCTTGTGCCGATGGCACCTCCTCACACATGGCAAACACGGCATAATAGAGAGGCAATCCGATCTCTGGCTGTGTATCAGCGTAAATACGCCCCGCTACCGTCCCTAGGACGACTCCATCCTGGGGCGATACCGGCTGTGAGCGAGCCTTGCGCACAATTTTGTAGGCCACCCCAGGCGTTGTGGAGAGGTCCCAGGCGAGACTTACTACCGTCCCACCTACCTTCGCTTGCAAGCCGCGTGGTGGCGACGGCGGCATGGTGCTCAGCAGATCACGAGCTTCTCGATAATCTGCACACACACGCAAGGCTTGCCGACACAGGTCAATTCTTTCTTCCTGACCTATCGTGCGCGACTGTGCCCGCTTGAGAAGGTCTTGAGCCTGAGTAATACCTGCCTCGATCGTGCGTCTATAGCTCTCTGGACCGCTGAGTGTTCCCACCTGGGAGGTCAACAATTGCCTGGCAGTATAGAACTGCCGTTGCTCCATCAGGTGACGCAATTGCTCAGCGATGCGCTGTTGATCCTGCACTAACCGCTGAAGCTGATCCTTGTAAGCGTGAATCTTCTGTATGCGTGCATCTGGTTTGCTCGGATTCCACGCGCCCTCTAGCTCGACCAGCAGCGTTTGCAAGCCCTTCAAGTCGCGCCTATTGAGTAGATAGTCGCATGTTTGTAGCGCGTCATCGACCCAGTAGCGGTTGCCCACTGGGAAGCCGCAGCGGCCACAACCCACTTCGTCGGAGCCCACCGCCTGTCCACAATTGGGACACTGACTACTCAGCTCGCGATTACAGCTCCGGCAGAAGTTGCGCCCCTTCTCGTTCATCTCGTTGCAGTAGCCGCAGCGCTGTTGCTGAGCGCTATCATCGGTCGCGGGGATACGCAGGAACCACTTGCGCTGTCGGGCATGTTCTTTAAGCTTGGCCAGAGCGACCTCCTCCTGCCAGCCAGCCTTACGAGCTGCCTGCAAGAAGGACCCCACCTGCTTCTCGTGCAGTTCTTTTTCTGTTGTGCGGCTCAAACTCTCATCCAGGGCCTTAAGCAGTGTATCAAGTGAACTTTGATGCCGACTTTCGTCATATTTCTTGCGCATCTCCTCTGATTTGAAGATAACCTTGGCATGACCAGCCAGGTCTGACTTAAGCGTCACCTCTGCTGTTTTTGGTTGACGGCTGAGCATGTCGTTGTACAGTTGCTCTGCGATCCTGCACAGTTCCTGGCTCGAAGTCATTTGTGGTCTGTCGAGCAACTCGTAGAGGCTGAACAGATGAAGAAACTCCAGCTTTTCAGCAATTTCTTTGGCGAGCGAAGGCGCAAGTTGCTCTGCCACGGGTACAGTCTGAGCAGTGTGGGCACGGATGGGAACCTTGATACGGCTGCGAATGTCCTTCTCTGAAAGTGCGTCCTTGAACTCGTTGATAAATGCCTTCAACTCGGACTCTTCTAGATAGCCCTTCGCCTCGGCGAGCTTCAATTGTGCTTCGAACTTCTTGATCTTCTCCAGATTGCCGGAAGCAAGTTCGGCTCTCGCAGCAGCAGCCTGCGCGCCAAGCTGTGCGGGGTCATCCATCACTTGCTTGATTTCTGGAATCAACTCCAGGTTTTTCTTGGCAGCTATGGCCTTTTTTGCAACGCCACTGCTATCCAGGCTCCACTGAGTGCGTTTCTCGCGCAACACGCGCTCAAATTTTGCCTGGTCCCAGGACTCATCGGGATTTAAGCCGAGCAGGATGAAGAAATTAGGTTTTGTAGTATCCGTACCCATCGTATTTCCGGTTTCAAGCTAGACTATCTCCATCCCTAGAACCCAAAACGCAGCTTTGTACCAGGCCGCTTTTCGCCAGCCGATTCGGTTAACTCCTGTGCTATAGTGCTGAACGCTTCTGTTAACCTGTTCAGATCGGTGAAAAAGCTTTGTTCAGATGAAGAAGCAATCTTCGCGAGGAAGCCACGATCGGCTCCGCCAAAGCCGATGGCGATCACTTCGATACCCGCGGTATGACACCGTTGTGCCTGGTGTATTGCCCTATCCTGGTGAGACCAGACCCCATCAGCTAACACAATCGCATAGCGCAACCCGGCAGCATTGCTGAGATGGTTATACAGTTCATTAAACGGATGCCCAAGATTGCCATAGCCAGTCCGACCAATCGAGAGCTGCTGTATAGCCCGGCTAATGTCTTTGCCATTCTGCTTTGCCACAAGGTCAACATGCACAGAATCAGAAAACGAGATCAATCCTACGGAAGTAGTCGTTAGATCACACTGGCTGACAAACTCTTCGGCAGCCTTCTTCGCTTCATCAAGGGGTCTACCACTCATACTGCCAGATAGATCGAATGCCAGGTAGACTGTCAGATGCTCGCGTACCTGCTGGTCCATTGGACGACCCGCAAAGCGTGCAGGCACATCGAGCGGCACGGACTCTACAGAGAGATGCAATGGTTTACCGCTCGCTCGCTCAACCGCTGAGATATGCACCACGCCATTCTTGTCGTATTCATAGGTAATGTCTAAAATCACGGATTTATCAGCAGCAGGAGGGAAGTCACTGAAGACGTAGCGTCCGAGGTATGTGCACTGCTGGGGGTCATCGCTCTCACCCTGAGTGAGGAAAACCTCTAACTCACTGTCACCGCGGCGGCGTACGGCCATCTTATAGGGGCGCAACTGTGACGAAGGAATGGGAAGATTCTTACGGATGAGCACACTATTGAGGTAGCGCGAGCGATCAGCGCTCTCGGCAATCATGCCGAGGCTGTGCGCAATCACATCGACCGTCTTCTTACGACCGGCCAGGCTATAAATAGGTGCATTGCTTAAAGCCTGCTCCATCTCCAGAGCCGCCTGGATTGCAGCACCTAATGCCACTGCTTCATCAGGGTTGATCCCGCGCATAGGGGGTTTGCCAGACATACGTTCGACATAAGAGGAGACCATCGGCATACGCGTTGAGCCTCCCACGAGCAAGACGCCACTCAGGTCCTGCCAGGAGAGATTTTGCTCGGCCAGGACGTGTTCCGTCAGTAGTTGTGTTCTCTCCATCAGGTCGCGTGTTAGACTGTCGAACAACTCCCGTGTTACTGTGTATCGTCCTACCTTGCCAGTCGCCTGAACACGAATTTCACTGCTTTGATGGGCTGAGAGGGCATGCTTGAGTTTTTCTGCCTGGACACGGAGTTCATTGACATCGTCGCCAAGCAATTCAACGCCAAATTCTGCGTCAAATTGGCTCTCCAGGTAACCAATGAGCCGGTCATCCCAGTCCTTGCCGCCGAGATTATGATCACCATCAGTACCGATGACATTTAACTCCGTAGGGGTGATGAAGATCAGTGATACATCGAACGTACCCCCACCCAGGTCATAGACCAGGACTCGTTGTGCATCCTGGCTAGGGCGCAGTCCGTAGGCGAGAGCTGCTGCGGTTGGCTCACTGATGATCTTCAGTACATTGAGACCAGCCTTACGGCCAGCTTCAATGGTAGCTGTTCGCTGGGTGTGCGTAAAGTAGGCAGGTACAGTGATTACAGCATCGGTAACATCTGCTCTCAGATGCTGTTCAGCCTGCTTCTTCAGGTGGGCCAGTACCAGCGCGGAGAGGTCTACCGGCGTGTAGTCACGGCCATAGAAAGAAAGAAGAAACTGTGAGTCTCCCATACTGCGCTTGAAGAAGGATACCACCTCCTTGACGCCTGCTGCCTGGTACTCTTTTGCTTCATCACCGACGATAGAGCCTTCTGCTCCAAAATAGATGACTGATGGGGTAATTGCTCGGCCGCGTTCGCCAGGAATGATTTCCGGTTTGCCATCCGCGTTGATGTATGCTGCTGCTGAGTAGGTCGTGCCAAGGTCGATACCCACAAATTTACCCACAGGCTGTCCTCCCAAATGTAAAGCTGTCGGCTCATACTGTACGGAAGTAACGCCAGGAGCGAGCTTTCAGACTCGCTTCCTTATGAAATGACCAGGCGATTTGAACGAGCTTTCGCTTGCAGCAGTTCCTCTTCAGAGATACCATGGCTGGTCTGAATATCTATCTCGATAACGGCGTTGCTTGTCGGTTCACGCCCTACCACGTGCAATCGTCCCTGGCGATCAAGCTCAAATGTTACCTCAATGGGGGCGTGGAGAGGCAATCTGGGCGGTAAGTGCAAGAAGGCATTGCCAATCTCCTCGCCTGCGGAAATATCTTCCACTCGGTACGCGCCTACAGCATTCTCCATCACCTTTAACTCAACCACCTCCTGGTTAGCTTCTAACGTATGGAACGTCTTTATTATTGATGCTGGTAGAGCATCATTCACGATCACCATGTTTGCTATGATGTCCTTGTTTGACCTATCGTCTACGGCGATAATCCCGAAACTATGACTGGCAACGTTCGTCACTGATATATCAGCGTATCGCTCCACTGACTCAAGCTTCAGGCCGCTCTCACGTGCAACCGACTCCTGGGCACGCCTTACTACGGTCTCGGGAATCTCAGATATATCCACCTTGTCAGTCGAGGTTCCCGTCATCTCTGCGATCTTGATCTGGATTTTCTCGTCAAGGGCCAGCTTATACCCATACGTCGCCGCGCCTTTGGCTACGGCCTCATCCGGCTCAAATACCCGTAGTGGAATACCAAACTCCATATTCAGGCGTTCAGACACCTGGGGCATCTTCGTTGAGCCACCCACAAGCAGAATCTGGTCAAATTTGCTGTATCCACGTGACTTTGCATAGTCCATCGTCGATTTAGTAAATTCTATCGTCCGTTCCAGCAGGTTAGCTGTCAGCTCGCTGAATTTGTCCCGTGTGAGCAACACCCCTGCTCGCAAGCCTGTATGCGTCACCACCGCCTTCGTCTCCTGCTTTGCCGTCAGCGCCCACTTCGCCAATTCAGCCTTGCCCCACAGGTCTTGCAGTGACTCATCAGAATCGGTTGGTTCATCCGCAGTACCTGTTTCAGCTTGCCACTGCTCGGCAAGATACATTACCACGGCCTCATCCCAGTTGCGTCCCCCTAAGTGATGATCACCGCCGGTGGAAACCACTGTGATGGCGCCGCCCTTGATCTCTATCACCGTCACATCGAATGTCCCACCACCCAGGTCATATACAAGCACTACCTGGTCCTGCTCGTTTTGTAAACCGTACATAATGGCTGCAGCAGTTGGCTCATTAATTACCTCTCGAACATTGAGGCCTGCTATCTCGCCAGCTTTTGCTGTGGCTTCACGCTGGGCAATGCCGAAGTAGGCGGGGCAGGTAATCACGACATCTTTGACAGTGCGCCCCAGGTACTGTTCGGCATCATCGGCCAGCTTACGCAGTATGTATGAAGAGATTTCCTCTGCTGTATACTCGACGCCGTTAAACGGGAAACGCCACTCTGCCTCTCCCATGTGCCTTTTTACCATCTCGACGACTTGTTTCGGATTGAGAACGGCGCTGTTCTTGGCTTCTTTGCCTACTACACGATTGCTCCCCTCGAACTGCACCACTGAAGGCGTCGTACGATCGCCTTCGCTGTTGGGGATAATAACAGCCTTCCCGTATTCATCGACATAGGCAATACATGAATAAGTGGTACCCAAATCGATGCCAAAAATAGTTACATCCTGTTTGCTCACAGTCTGAATCTCCTTAACTGGAAACGGGATTATATTTATACATTTCTACTACTTCGGGGCGTAGGATTCTGCCTTCGTACTCAAAACCTTTGCGCACCCTACGCACAATCTGCTTATCCTGCGTGGGATCCACTGTGTCGACAACCCTCAATATGCGCTGCCTACTTGCAACAAAAGTATTCTCCTCAACAGTAAATGCGTCTACGCCATTTCGTCGCAGGATTTCTTCAATAGTTTCCTGAAAGGACTCCATACTTTGTATTGCCTGGCTTGATGTGGTAGCAGGGGTCTTTGATAGCATGGCGTCGATCAGCTTCCCCAGATCATCGTACATAGCTATAAGATCAATGAATAGCGGTCGCAGGATTTTAAAATGTAGTCCTTCGCGATACGCTTGCAACTCTCGATGCAAGCTATCTATGAGACGCTCTTTACTCTCGTCGTACTTGACCTTTGTATCGAAATCCTCTCTTAAATGCTGCATTTCTGACATGAGCAGTTGCAAAATTGGTGTATTTTCCGCTGTCGATGCGCCGTTTAAAGTAGAAGAGGCTGTCGCATCTGCGATCTCTGTATAAGGAGAGTTCATTGAAGAAGAGGCTCCCTCAAGGTTTTGCTGGTTGGTATTATCGCTCGCTGCCTGATTATCTTCCATCCCTCTATCCTTAACTCTTGAGCATTCATTAGCCTGCTAAGCCTTTCCCGATTGTCTGGTAGTTTCGCTTCACCTGAGGACTATCAAGGTGGGTTATCAGAACTTGTCCTAAATGCTCGTATTGCAATACATCACAATTCTACATTTTATTCTAGCTGCTGAGCTGTGTCAAGTTTTTTTGCGATGCTGATGGTACTGCCCCTCTCGGATATTGTTGGCGAATTCAAAAACCAAGCTCGTTTTGAGCTAGAGTTTGCAGTATTCCGAGCGTGAAAACCGAATTCGCCAACAATGAGTCATGCGCCGCTACACAGGCGCACCACCGCGCATGAAATTGATTTACCCTCCTGTGCTGGCTACTTTCCAGATCCGACGGCGAACGAGCGGGGTGTCAGGGCCTCTGCGGGTGTGACAGATGCTTCTCTCTGCCTGGGATGCGCAACTTGCAGGGGTATCTCCATCGCTACGACCGATTGAAGCCTTGTACTGGCTACTTGGTCCATCTGTTCCAAAACACAGGAAGAGAATAAGCCTACAAGAACCATATCATCACCTGGCTGGCGCTGCGGTTCCTGTACTGGCTATATGGAATATCCGTTCGAAAACAAGCAGGGTAAGAGCTGCTTGGTAAACCTTTCCTGTGAAGTGGATCAAGAGGAGATGATCGGAGGAGTGGTCATCAACAGCGCATTTGTGGCACGGATATTCCATGGAGCCAGTCCTACGGAAATCCTCAGGAGTCAGCACAGGGAGGAAAGTATCACATGCAGGCGGTGAGGCTTCAGTGGTTGGATGGGGTGCGGACCCGATGGTTCGGATCCGCGATCTCCTGACAAAGCCTGCTGGGAAGGGGGCTGAAAGCCATCTGACGGAACCGACGGGCGTCTGATGATCTCCAAGACGCCCAGCGTGACAGTCAGACACGTGCGATTACTTTTTCTGTCTCAAATATCTCTCTGTTCCTGTTCCCCGCTGCTTATTCAAGAACGGATAGTCGAAGGAGCCAGCACAGGAAGGTTAGCAATCAAAGAGTGGGTGAGAGGATGACTGTGGGTCTCCATCCTTTAAGGTGAAATTGGGGAAAAACTAAGCAAGAAGCTTGTCCTACGTTGGACTTGGTGAGAATAAAAAACGCCAGGTCAGCAGGAGGACAAGCGATGCCAAGCCAGCATAGCACAGAGGAGGAAACAAACCAAGAAGGGATCGTGGTGCCCTTAGAATTAGAAGGCCTACGAATTCTCAGGCAAGAGGTGCAAGGGGATGGGAAGCTACGGGTCGAAGTGATCGCCACGAAGAAACGGGAGACGTGTCCACATTGTGGAGCGGTGTGTGTCAAACAGCATGATGTACGCCCCCGAGCCAAGCGCGATGTGCCATTACGAGGGTACCTGGTGGAGTTGGTGTTGTACAAACGGCGGTTTTGGTGCATCCGCTGCCGCAAAGCCTTTACGGAAAGCGATAGCGCTTGCGGTCGATACAAGCGGACAACGGTGCGGCTGCGCGAGGAGATTGGCCAGCAAGCCAGTACTCGTCCCATCGCGCATGTGGCCAGCCAATACGAAGTCGGCCCCCGCTTCGTACAAACCTGTTTGGAAGGGGTGGCCAATGTCCAGCTCGCCAAGCGTGGCCTGAGTCTGGAGGAGGGCGCAAGGTTGCTGACGCCGCGCTCGCCTTCGCATCGATGAGTTCGCCCGGCGTAAGGGACACCGCTATGACACCATTTTGTGTGACCTGGATGGCCGCCACGTCCTGGAAGTGAGCGCAGGACGCAAG
>WNEZ01002214.1_pt1 | contig 16581 bp, 13 predicted proteins | sample 5400521 | NCBI WGS metagenome assembly WNEZ01 (sample SAMN13153339, study PRJNA577476) | soil metagenome | isolation source: 120 cm saprolite under Douglas fir tree site 2 hole 1 replicate 1 | place: USA:California | collected 2015-04-18
GGATCTACGAGGGCGGGAAGTTCTGGGACTTCAAGTACCAGGAAGCGGACGAGCTGCCGGTGTGGGACACGGAGTTCGGCAAGCTCGGCATCCTGATGTGCAGCGAGGTCTACGTGCCCGAGCTGTCACGGATGATGGCGCTCCAGGGTGCCCGGATCACCCTCTTGCCCGCCGGGCTCTGGCCGCCCCAGCTCCACGAAACCTGGCGAACGCTCATCTGGGCGCGCGCGATCGAGAACCTGATGATCACCGCGACGAGCCGCAACATCCTCGAGGGCGGCAGCGGCCACGCCATGATCTGCACTCCCGAGGAGATCCTGCTCGAGTCGAGGAAACCCGGCGTCTTCACCGTGACCGTCGATCTCGCGCGTCTCGAGTGGCTGCGCAACGAGCTCGACCGCCGGGTGGACGGCACGCTGCCGTGGCGGACCAAGCCCGGTATCTTCAAGCAGTGGATCCGCCCGGACCTGTACCGGGGCTACGAGAAGCTCTGACCCTCCGCGCATCACTTGCGGGAGGGCTAGCGATGCTGTGCGGGATCTTCGGGATGGCGGATGCGCGTCCATCGCAGGCCGAGGGTCGACACATCGGCCGCGAGTACGTCGTCGCCGTCCGGTTTTGTTCCCTTCTCGATCCACGCGACGAGGTCGTCGAAGGCCTGCTCGCGCACCTCTCCGTCGAACACGCAATGGCCCGGCCACCGCACCGCCCGCTGCACGAGCAGATGGGCCGTGCCCGCGGCAACCGTCCGGCGCCGGTACGCCTGCTGGTTGCTCCACGGCACGCGCCCATCCCCGGTCTCGTGAATGGCGAGCACGGGAACGGTTATGCGGCCGGTCAGTTCTGCGAAGGCCGGGTTCGCGCTCCGCGACCTCGCGCCCTCGGCCGGCGCGATGCGACGGACCTTGGCGTTGAGCTCGTCCTCGGCGACGCCGAGGCCTGGATCGATCCGGTATCTGACCTGCAACGTGCTCGCATGTCGTACGACTTCCCGGTTCGCGGGTTCGCGTGTGCCCGCGATGTAGCGGAAGTAGTGGCGGGGAAGCCCCTGCAACCGCAGGGGCAGGTCGCCGCCCATCAGATACTTGAGGACGCTGTCGAAGCGCCGGCCCCGCTCCGTGTAGGCGGGGGGCGCCCCCATGCGGGGCAGCCATTGCGTGTTCACTCGACCGATAAGGGTTTCCCGGTCCGGCGCGTCGAAGAGGTCGACCCCGCCGAGGTATTCGGCGGCGGCACGCGCGGCCAAGTAAAAGTCGGCATTTCCGATCCCATCGATGACGCCGCACTCGATGAGCGCCCCTTGATACAGGCCCGGGTGGAGCTCGAGCGACACGATCGCGACATGCCCTCCCATGGACTGCCCGTGGATGACGGTCCATCGCGGGCGACGTACCTCCCGGATGAACAGATCGAGCAGCGCTCGCATGTCATCCACGAACAAGTCGACGCGGTAGGCTTCGGTGCGGAAGATCGATGCGGCGAGCGCGTAACCCCGGTCGAGCAGGTGCGAAGTCAGGGGCGAATCGAACGTACCACCATCGTAACCGTGGGCAAAGAGGACGAGCCCGCCGTTCCAGCCCGCCGGCACCTCGATCAGGTACCGCCCACCCTCGTAAGTGCCCCGCCGGCTGATGGGGCCGCCATCGCTGGCCGGGACCCTGGGCAGGGCAGACCAGGCGGCGAGAGCAAGGAGGACCACGGCCACGAGAGCGAGACGCCGCCGCGGTGACACTGCGTTCCGCCTCTTGGGTTCTGTCATGGCTCTCCGCTTCGTTCCCCCTGGTTCAGGCACCTCACTGGATGACATGATCCACTCGCCGCAGCAGCGACTGCGGGATCGTCAGCCCAAGCGCCTTGGCTGTCTTCAGTAGGGTCGGGGACTGGCGCAAAGCTCCGTAGGTTCCCCTTGGCTGTGTCCGCCGTTTCCAGCTTCGTGCCCGTGTAGGTTCGCCGTGAGCCGTTTCCAGCCCCCGCCACTTCAAACCCGGCGTGCCGATTTCCGGCACCGGGCTTTCCTGGTCCCTTCGCGTCACGGGTTATGAGACCTGCCGACGGGGAGCGCTTTCCGGCTCAGACCTTCGGTCCTCACCGTACTCCACCTCGTCCCGCCGGAATCGGCCTTCGCCGTGCCGTAGAGTCTCCGCCGCAGGTCTTGCAGACTGCTGGACGCCGTTATCATGACGTCCCTGCCTCCCCTCTTGTCGGAGACGTTGCGAACCAGTAGGGCCCCTTCGCTCCACGGGCATTACCCCGCTTCGTCGCTACTACGGACCCATCCGCCACCCTCTCGCCGTCCGCCCCCTTCCCAGGATCGCTGGTTATAGCTTGGACATGGCTCCGCCGCTTTCGCAGTGGGGCGAGGAGGGCTTCTCCAGTTTCTCGACGTGTCCTCGTCACCGTGCCGTCGCTCTCACCCCGCCGGAGTGTCCCGCCGCATCAGCCAGGTGCAACGGGCCATGCTGCCTTCGCCTCTCAACCGTGAGGCTCGGCCTCCGGAGCTTTGGTCTTTCGGGGCCACCTGTGCGTTCACTTCCGTTACGGCCCGGCGACTCACTCACCCTCCTTCCGAGGGCTTGGTCGGTGGGCTTCAGAGTCTCGGTTTCCCTCCACCCTGCCACCCAAGTTACGGGGCTCTGGCTCTTACCCCGGCGGGACTGTCTCCCGCTGAACACGTCAGCTTTCTCTGGACGCACGGTTGATGACCAGCTCGAACTTCGTCGGCTGCTCGACGGGCAAGTCACCCGGCTTGGCACCACGAAGAATCTTGTCGACGGAGGTGGCAGCGCGACGGAAATAAAACCCCGGGCAAGTTCGCGACTTACCGAGGGGCCCGAGTTCGCGGGAAGGATTATAAGGGCCGCGCTCTCCCACAAGTTGCGGGACGCCGGCCTATCGTAGCACCGCCCGCGTCAAGCAGGCGTAGATGGCGCCGACAGTCTTGGCGTTCCTCATTCGTAGCCAACCAGGCGCGTGCCACTCTTCCCCATCGTGAGCTCGGTCTTGTGCTGCGTGCCATGAATGTCTTGATAGGAAATACTGATGGGAAGATCGTGAAGCTTCTGAACGTTGGGGTCAAGACCGGAGACGAAACTGAACAGTGTTTTGGCTTGCCCTTTTCGGACGTGGGTCAGCTCAGTCGTCGCACGCACTTCGTTTCCTGCTTCAATCACATCCACCGTCGAGAACTTCGCCACATAGTCCGGAGTTGAGGCGCCATCAACGTCGAATTCGATATCATCAATCTGTATGTGTAGTGCGGCCCCCCGCCCCATGTTGCGCAGCACGAGGGCATCCGGCTGGGACACAATCTCGGTCACGAATACGAAGGGCTGAACGTGCAGGGCGTTCTGTCTGGTCATCTCCTTGCGCATGCGCTGGGTTTCGACGGTGTACCAGGCGATCACGCCACCGGTGACGGTCAAGACGATCAAGGTGAGCCAACCGAGCAGCGAGCACTCGCTCATCCGGTCTTCTCCTCGAGGTGCAGCGCGCGCTGGGCCCCTCGAGCCCGCCCTTGCCAGGACCGCGCCCTGTCAGGCGCGGAGTCCGAGCTTAGCCAGGCGCCCGGCGGTCGGCACGCCGTCGGCGTCCCAGCCGCGCAGCGCGTAGTATTCGTCGAGCATCGCGCCGAGCTCCGCCGGCGGGCAGTGCATCCCGGCCGAGGGCCCGTCGGGGATCGGCTCGTGCATCACCCGCCATGGCAGCACGTCCTGGGCACGGCGCACGCCCTCGCGCACGTTGAACAAGCGCTCCAGGTTGATGATGCGCTCGCCCACGAGCTCGAGCTCCTCGACCGTCACGTCCCAGCCGGTGACCGCGCGGACCATCGTCGCGTACGGCTCGCCGATGAACAGGCCGAAGCCCCGCTCCGAGGTGAAGCGACACAGGACCAGCGAGTCGCCGAGCGCCGTGAAATGCTGGCTCCGCACGGCGAACGCGGGCTTGTCATTCGTGCCCCGCCGGTCGAAGCCCTGGGCGTACTGGGGCGTGGGGCGCGTGTCGTGGTGGCTTCCACCGCGGGTCGCCGTGGCGTAGCCGATCGAGAGCCCCTTGAGCGCGCGCGCGGAGTGGGCCGGTAGCTCGAGGCCTTTGACCGCGTAGACGAGCTTCGTGGCCTCGGGATGGACCGACGCGGCGAGCCGCCAGGCGCCCTCGGCCAGGCGCGCCCCGAAGCCCTCGCGGCGGGCGGTCATCTCGACGAGTCGGACCATGCCGCGCCAATCGCCCCAGCCGAAGGGCACGCCGATCTCGTTCTTGTCGAGCCAGCCGCGCTCGAGCGCTTCCGCCACAAACGCGAGCGTGACGCCGAGCGAGATGGTGTCCATCCCGAGCAGGTCACAGAGGTCGTTGGCGAGGATGAGCGCCTCGGGGTTCGAGATGCCGAGCATCGGGCCCAGCGCGAAGATCGTCTCGTACTCGGGCATCTTCGCCTTCGTGCCGGCGAACTCGCCGTCGGCGATCGCGTACTGCTTGCCGCAGGCGATCGGGCACTTGAGGCAGGTCGTGTCGCGGTCGTGGTAGTGGAGCTTCATCTCCTCGCCGCTGACCGCCCGCGCCTCCGCGAACGTTTCCTGGCGCAGGTTGTAGGCACCGAGACCGCCGAGGGCGTTGATCGGGCCGACGAGAAAGGGCGTGCCGAAGGACGTGAGCGCCTTGGTTCCGGTCTTGAGCGGCTCGCGCGTTTCCTCGATGAGCGCCTTGAGCGCCGCGGCGTCGGCGATCTCGGTCTTGCGCGCGCCCCGCACCACGACGGCCTTGAGATTCTTCGAGCCCAGCACGGCGCCGATGCCACCGCGTCCCGACACACCCTCGCGGTTCTTCCAGTAGTGGGCCATCGCCGCGAAGCGCACGCGGTGCTCGCCCGCCGGGCCGATCGCGATCGCATCGGCGTCGGCGCCCTCGGCGGCGGCCAGCGCGTTCACCGCCTTGCGCGTCGTCGTGCCCCAGAGCTCGGGTGCCGGCTTCACCTCGGCGCCCGCCTCGGTCACCAGCAGGTAAGACGGCGCCGCCGCGCGGCCGGTGATCAACACGGCGTCGAAGCCCGTGCGCTTGAGCGTCGCGGGGAAGCGCCCGCCGAAGGTCGAGTCGAAGAAAAGACCGGTCAGGGGCGACTTGCTGGCGACGCAGGCACGGCTGTTGCCCGGCACCGTCGTGTCGGTGATGGGCCCCACGCTGAACACGACCGCGTTGTCGGGCGCGAACGGGTCGGTCCGCGGCGGGAGACGGTCGTAGAGCAAGCGCGCGGCGAGGCCGTTACCGCCGAGCAGCCCCCGGGCCGTGCCCTCGTCGAGCGTCTGGTTGCGCGTCGTCCCAGTCGTCAGATCGACGAATAGGACGCGACCGCCGTAACCCTTCAACGCCCGATGTCCTTCAGTCCCTTGCGGGCCGTGTCGGCCAGCTCAGCCGGGACGCCCGTCTGCGCCAGGAGCTTCCTGTACACCACCTCCGCCGCGTCGTTCTGCTTTAGCGCCGCGAAGCTTGCACCGGCACCGAGCAGACCGCGACGACCGGCCGGCGAGTCGGGCAGGACGTACGCCGCCGTCATGAAGTACTCGGCGGCGGTGAGATTGTCGCCCTCCCCCTGGTAGGTCTCGCCGATCGCGCCGGCGGCGGCCGCGACCACGGCCTTGTCGTCGGTCCGCACCAGCCGCTCGAGCACGCCGCGCGCCGCGCCCCAGCGCTTTTCCTGCGTGAGCAGCCGCGCGTAGCCGAACGCCGCCTCGGGGCGAAGGTCGGTGGCACCCCCGTCCTTCACGGCACGCGCGTAGGCGTCGAGCGCGCCGGCGCGGTCGCCGGTCACCTCACGGGCCCGCGCCAGCGCGGCCCAGGCGCGGGGCGCGCGCGGGTCGTTCGGCGAGGTCGCCACGAACTGCTCGAGCGCCGGGCGCGCCGCCTCGGGCCGGCCCGTCTCCACCTGCGCCTCGGCCAACGTGACCCGGGCGGGATCGAGAAACGGGCTCTTCGGGTAACGTCTCTCCAACAGCGTGTACGCCTCGGTCACGACGGGCCACGCCGACACCGCCGCGGCGCCGGCGCCGACACGCTCCAACGCGTCGTCCGCCGTCTCGTCGGATGGGAACTCCTCGGCGAGCCGCTTGGCCGTCGAGAGCGCCCCGGGCCAATCCTTCTCCTCGACGGCGATCCCGGTCAGGACGTAGAGCAGCCGCGGCGCCGCGAGTCCCTTCGGCGCGAGTCCGAGCGCCGCGAGCGCCGGCTGTTTGAATTCCTTCACCCCGCCTCGCTGGAAGGCGACCACCGCCAGCCCGTATGCGGCGACGGCCGCGACCTCCGCCGTGCCGGCGTCGCGGGCCTCGGTGAGCTTGCTCGTCGCGGGCTCCAACTGCCCCTGGGCGAGCGCGGCGACACCGAGGCCGAGCGTGGCGAGAGGGCCGACCCCCTCACGCTGCGCCTGCGTGAACGCGCTGGCCGCCTCGCCCGGACGCCCGGCAGCGAGGAGGGCCGCGCCGAGCGCGGACTGGGCCCGACCGAGGAGCGGCGGGAATGGCGCGCGTCGGATCCAGTCGCGGAGCGCGGGCTGCGCGGCGCCCACGTCCCCGGTGCGCACCATGAGCATCGCGCGATTGAGTCGGGCGAACTCCGTCCGCGGCGCTCGGGGGAAGCTCGAAATGACGCGCTCGAGGAGCTGTCGCGCCTCCTCGCGGTCGGCGTCGCTGCGCAGCGCCAGCTCCGAGGCGAGCTCGAGCGCATCAGGCGCGCTTGGATCGCCGGGGAGCGCCTGCGCGAACTCCAGGAACTCCCGGCGCGCGTCCTCGAGGCGATCGTGACGCAGCAGTGACCACGCGAGCCCGAGCCGCGCGGCGGGCGCCTGGGCGTGGGTCGGAAACTCGACGAGGACGCGGCGGAAGGCCGCCGCGGCCGTCAGGTGCTCGCCCGCGTGATACGCGGCCTCGGCGCGCAGCAACAGCACGGCGACGCGCGCGTCGGGCGAGGTCGCGGCAGAGACGACGCCGGGAAGGTCGCGAGCCGCCTGGGCGAACTCGCGCAGCTCGAAGTTGGCCTGGGCCAGCCGGTACGCCGCGTACCAGCCCGTCGCGCTCGCGGGGTCCATTTTCTGCGCCAACTCATACTGAGTGCGCGCGTCATCCCGGTTCCCGCCGAGCCGGTACGCTTCCCCCTTCAACAGGAGGGCATGCGCGCGCACACCGGTCGTGAGCGTCGCGCCCAGCAACTCCTGGACGAGCGCCGGTACCTCCGCCGGCTTTTTCGCATCGATCAGCACACGCGCGAGGCGGATCTGGAGCGGCACGACCAGCAGCGAGCGACGCGCCTCCAGCCCGCGGACCATGTTCTTCGCGCCGTCGGGATCGGAGGGGAACAGCGCGAGCGCGAGCCCCGCCTCGACCCACTGGCGGTCGGGGCCCCCGCTCCTCGCCGACGCCAGGTACGCGCGAAAAGCGGTCGCGCTATCAAGATAGCGCTCGCCCGCCAGGTTCCACCAACCGAGCCGCGCCCAACCCGCCTCCAGCAGCGGGTGCGGCCCCCCCCGGACGAACAGGGTGAGCTCGCGAACCGATCGCTCGTACTGGCCGGCGCGCCCGAGCGCCTCGCCGAGCCAGAACGAAACGTCGCGCGCGAGCCGGGCCGGAGCGCCGCGAGACGCGAGTGCTGTCCATGCCGCCACCGCCTCGTCGTGCCGACCGAGCGCGTAGTTGGCGAGCCCGAGGCCGTGCAGCGCCCAGGCCTCCAGCACGGACGGCGTCGCCGTCTGGAACTGGGTGAAGGTGTCGCGCGCGCGCGCCATCTGGTTGAGCCGAAGCGCGGTCCAGCCGCTCGAATGCAGGCTCCAGACTGCGAACTCCGAGGTCCTCGGGCCACTGGCAACCTGACGGAAGAGCGCGTCCGCCTGCTGGAATCGGTCGAGCCGATAGTAGGTCTCGGCGAGCCAGTAGCGCGCTTCCGCCACGAAGTCGCGATCCGAGCCGCGGCGGACCGCCGCTTCGAGATCCTGGGCCGCGTCGGAGTACTCGCCCTTGGCGTAGTGCGCGCGCCCGCACTCGAGGGCCTTCGACACGATGCCGAGCGCCGCACCGACGCATGCGAGGGTGCCCGGCGGACCGAGGGGGGCAGTCAGCTTGTCGGCCGTCGGCGCCACGACGGGCGCCAGCGGCATCGTCGGGAGCTCCGAGGGTGAAGGCGGCAGCGGCAAATCCGCGGCGGCGACCGGCGGTTTCTCGATCGGTGCCTCGGCGAAGGGCACGAGCCCGGTCAGATCCGGCGGCGGCGGAGCCAGCGGTAGCACGGTCGCCGCCGGCGCCGGGCCCGGCAGCGCGACGAGCGCGGCGAGCAGGACGAGCGCGAGCCGGCGTGGCGTCACGAGCGCTTCTCGCCGCTCGTGGACGACTTGCTGAGCCGGGCCTTGACCGCCGCTGCCCGGTCGCGCGCCCAGTCCCGCAGTGTCACGTCGGGGCTCTTGCTGGCGACGGACTCGTACGCGGTGAGCGCGGCGCGCAGCTCTCCAAGCTGCTCGCGCGCGAGGCCGAGGCCGGCGAGCGCACGATAGCGGTCACCGGCTTCGAGGTTCTTCACGGCGCCGACGGCTTCGAACGACTTCGCCGCGTCCCGGGGGCGGTTGAGCTTCAGCTCCGACTCGCCCTCCAGCAGGAGCGCCTCGGCACGGACCGCATCATCGTTGCTCGCGGTGGCCGCCTTCGCCTGGGCCGCGGCATCCTGCCAGCTCTTCCGCTTGAACGCCGCGCGGGCCAGCTCGAGAGCGGCTTGGTGGGCCAGCGGGTGACTCGGGAACTCCTTGCGGAGTCGCCGCCATGCGGTCTCCTGGTTCTGGAGCTGCCCGATCCGGCCCGCGATCAATCCGGCATCGTAGAACGCCTCGGGGGTCGGTGGTGACTGCTGCATCAGCTGCGCGTAGGCGCCCTGCTGCTGGGTCCGGTTTCCGTGCTTGGCGAGTGTCGCGGTGATCGTCTGACGCGCGGCCGGTGCCAGCTGGTGCGATGGATATGCCGCGACGAACGCTTTGAGGTCGTTGACGCCCACCTCCCGGTCGCCCATGGCCAGGCGTGTCGAGCCGAGCAGGTACTGCGCGTCAGGAACAAGCCGGTGTTTCGGGTACTTCGTCGCGAAGCCCGTGAGCAGTGGCAGGGCGTCGGCATAGCGCTTGAGCTCGAAGAGTGTTTGCGCGAGATAGAAGCTCGCGGACGGCGCCTGCGGGTGTTCGGGCCAGGTCGTGACGAGGTCACGCAAGGCCTTGGCCGCGGCCTCCGGCCTGCGCAGCTCGAGCTCGCTCAGGGCGAGACCGTAGGCAGCGTCGGGCGCAAGCGGCGAGGCCGCATCCTGTCGCATCACCTCGTCATAGGCCGCGCGAGCTTCGGCAAAGCGCTTGACGCGGTAGAGCGCCTCGGCTTCCCAGAAGCGCCCCTCGAGCCGCCGAGCGGGCGGCGCCAGCGTACGAAACCGGCGGAAGGCCTCGAGCGCCAGATCCGCGTCGCCCAGCGCGAGCCGCGCCCGCCCCACGAGCAGCACGGCCGATGGCAGCCGCGGGTCGTTCGGGTATTCGGCGATGAAGCGCTCGAGGACCCGGCGGGCGAGCGGGTGAAGCCCGTCCGCGGAGGCCTGCTCGCCGACGAGCCAGAGCCGTTCGGCTTCGTCGAGCGCGAGCGCGAACGGCGCGGAGAGGGCAACTAGAAGGAGCGACGCCAACGCCAACACGGAAAGCAGCGTGCGCGTCATGATGACAACCCATGGTAGCACGCTTGTGGTACGGTCTCAGCGTGGCTCTGTGCGTGTTCGACCTCGACCACACTCTCATCCAGACGCCCCTCGATCTCGCGGCCATGGCGGTCGACATGCGGGCGCTCATCGAGGCGGCCAGCGGCCCCCTCCCGGCCCGGCACGATCGCTATCGCGTGGGCGAGCTGATCGCGTACTTGCGGTCGCAGGCGCCGACGCTGGAGTCCGCTGCGTGGGACCTGGCACTCGACCACGAGCGGCGCGCGATGGAGGTGGCCACGCTCGAGTCGGGCGCGCTCGCGGCGCTCCGGGGTGCGCGCCGCGCCGGGTTCGCGACGGCGCTCTGGACGAACAACGCGCGGGCACTCACCCTGCCCGCGCTCGAGCGCCTCGGCCTGGCCGGCGACCTCGACCTGGTCGTCACGCGCGACGACATGCGCGCGCTCAAGCCGGACCCTGACGGGTGGCGCGTGATTTCAGAACATTTCAGCGGTCGCCTCGCCGGGGGCACCGGCTCAGCTCCCACTGCCCCACATTTCAGCGGTCGCCTCGCCGGGGGCACCCAGGCGGTCGTCGTCGGCGACTCGTGGGTCGACGGGGTGGCTGCGGCCGCGGCGTGCGTTCCGTTCATCGCCTACCGCGCCCGGCAGGCAGATCTCGACCGCTGGAAGGTGACGCCGATCGCACAGCTCGCGGATCTGGCGCTCCTACCCGCCTGGCTCGAGGCCCGAGGCAACGGGCGGCCCTAGCGTGGATCTCTTCGGAGAGCCCGAGCGAGCCGCGGCCGCCCCGCGGACGCCGGCGCCCTTGGCCGACCGGGTGCGACCGCGCTCGCTCGACGAGATCGTAGGGCAGGAGCATCTGCTGGGGACCGGCCGGGTGCTGCGAGCCGCGATCGAGACGGGCGAGCTGCACTCGATGATTCTCTGGGGTCCCCCGGGCTCCGGCAAGACGACGGTCGCGTCGTTGATGGCGCACGTGACGGGGGCCCGCTTCGTCGCCTTCTCGGCGGTCCTGTCGGGAGTCAAGGAGATCCGCGAGGTGATCGGCGAGGCGGAGCGCCAGCGCGCCCGCCAGGGGATGCGCACCATCCTGTTCGTCGACGAGATCCACCGGTTCAACCGCGCCCAGCAGGACGCCTTTCTCCCCCACGTTGAGAAGGGCACGGTCGTCCTTGTCGGCGCCACGACCGAGAACCCGTCCTTCGAAGTGAATTCCGCGCTGCTTTCGCGCTGCCGGGTCTATGTCCTTCGCGGACTCGAGGAGGACGATTTGCTCGCGATCATGCGGCGGGCGCTCGCGGACGGCGAGCGCGGCCTGGCCCAGCTCCACCCCGAGGTGACCGCCGAGGCGCTCCGCTCGATCGCGGGCGTGGCGAACGGTGACGCGCGGGTCGCGCTGAACGTGCTCGAGCTGGCCGTGCTGCTGGCGCCCGTCGCGGGTGGCCGGCGGCGCGTCACCGAGGCCTCGATCCGGGAGGCGGCGCAGCGGCGGACGCTCCTCTACGACAAGTCCGGCGAGGAGCACTACAACCTGATCTCGGCGCTCCACAAGTCGCTGCGCGACTCGGATCCCGACGCGGCGCTCTACTGGCTCACACGCATGCTCGATGCCGGCGAGGACCGGCTCTACATCGCCCGCCGCCTGGTGCGCTTCGCCTCCGAGGATGTCGGTAACGCCGACCCCGGCGCGCTCTCGCTCACGCTCGCGGCGAAGGAGGCATACGACTTCCTCGGGGATCCCGAAGGGGAGTTGGCCCTGGCCCAGGCGACGCTCTACCTGGCGCTCGCGCCGAAGTCCAACGCCGTGTATGTCGCCTACAACGAGGCGAAGGAGGACGTGAGCCAGCGGCCGGCGGAGCCTGTGCCGTTGCACATCCGCAACGCTCCAACGCGCCTCATGAAGGACCTGGGCTACGGCGCGGGATATCAGTACGCCCACGACGCCCCCGGCGCGCGAGTCGATCAGGAGGACTTGCCCGAGTCGCTCCGCGGGCGCCAGTACTATCGCCCGACCGACCGTGGGCTCGAGGCTGAGCTGGGGCGCCGCCTCGCCGAGTGGAGACGCTGGCGCTCGGAGCGGTAAGCGCCTAGGGTATAGCCATGTGGCCGCTCAACCTGCTCAAGAAGCGCCACTGGATCCTCCTGGCGCTCTGTTTTCTCTTCCTCGCCACGTACAGCGGCTTCGTGAGCTGGGCCAAGGTCGCTCAGGCGCTCGAGCAGCTCGCGGATCAGCCGGCGGTGCGCCAGCGGTTCGCGACCCCCATCGGTCGGGGCGAAGCGATCGTCACCTCGTTCATGTTCTTCCTGCTGACACCGCTGGCGCTGGCCGCCGCCGGCGGGGTCGTCGCGTTCCTCGGGGCGATCGGGGCCGGCATCCTCCGCATGATCATTCCTTTTCGTGACCTGCCGCAGTCGATGTTCTTAGGCGTGGCGTATCTCGGAATCGCCATCACCGTATGGCTCCTGCGCGACCTGTGGATGCAGCCGGCGTGGGAGTTCGTGGGTCTCATCGCCAAGGCCCTCCTCATCGCGACTCAGTAGGCGCCCGGTCGGACTCGATCGGGCGGGTCGTGCGTCGTGTCCTGCTAGAATGATTTGCATGTCTCGCCTGCGCGTGGGCGTCGTCTTCGGCGGCCGCTCCGGGGAGCACGAGGTGTCGCTCGCCTCGGCGGCGTCGGTGATCGCCGCGCTCGAGGAGCGCGGTCACGCCGTCGTCCCGATCGGCATCGCTCGCAACGGGCGCTGGGTCGTCGGCGGCGATCCCCTACGGGCGCTCGCGGCCGAGGCGCGCGTCGCGCTCCCGTCGGACGACGCCGACGGGGCCGTGAAGAAGGCCCTCGCGAACCGCGCCGAAGCCGTCGAGAGCGCCTCCGTCGAGAGCCTCGCACGCACCGAGCCCGCCGGCAGTCTCCCACCCGAGCTCCGCCAGGGACTCGACGTGGTCGTGATCATGCTGCACGGTCCGTACGGCGAGGACGGCACGATCCAGGGCCTGTTCGAGCTCGCCGACGTTCCGTACGTCGGCGCGGGCGTTCTCGCCTCCGCCGTCGGGATGGACAAGGTCACGATGAAGGCGGTGTTCCAGGCTTACGGCCTGCCCATCGTCGAGCACGTCGTGGTCACCCGACACGAGTGGCGCAGCGCGCCCGATCGCGTCGCGGCGCGTGTGGCCGAGACCGTCGGCTTTCCCTGCTTCGTCAAGCCCTCGAACATGGGCTCGAGCGTCGGGATCAGCAAGGTGAGCGAGGCGGGAGCGCTGGCCGCCGCGGTAGATCTCGCCGCTCGTCACGATCGCAAGATCCTCGTCGAGCGCGCCGTGCGGGGGCGTGAGATCGAGGTGAGCGTGCTCGGCAACGACGAGCCGATCGCCTCGTTCCCGGGCGAGATCAGTTACGACGCCGACTGGTACGACTATTCGACCAAGTACCTGGAGGGCCAGGCGCGAGTCACGGTGCCGGCGCCCCTGTCGCCCGAGACCACTCGGCGGATCCGCGAGCTGGCGATCGCCGCCTTCCGCGCGGTCGACTGTTCGGGCATGGCGCGCGTCGACTTTTTTCTCGAGGGCGATCGCGTGCTGGTCAACGAGATCAACACGATCCCCGGCTTCACCGCGACGAGCGCCTACGCGAAGATGTGGGCGGCCTCCGGGCTCGGCTACAGCGCGCTGATCGACCGCCTGATCGAGCTCGCCCTCGAGCGTCATCACGGCAAGGGGGGAACCGGGTGAGCGAGGACCCGCCTGCCAGGGCCGGAGGCTCTGCGGACCAGGAGCTCACCGGTTGACTCCCCGAACGTCGAGCGCCGGAGGCTCTGCGCAGGCGCTCCGACGGCTAAGTCCAGTAGACGTCGTCATCGCGGGCGGCGGCACGGGCGGCCACACGAGCCCGGGCCTGGCGGTCGCGGCCCTCCTGCGCGAGCGCTCGAGGACCTGCGCCTGGATCGGCTCTCGCTCCGGCATCGAAGCCCAGCGCGTGCCCCAGAGCGGCATCCCGTACATCGCCATCTCCACCGGCAAGCTCAGGCGCTACTGGGCGTGGCAGAACGTGGCGGACCTCCTCGTCAACGTTCCGGCGGGCACGCTGAGCGTCCTTCGCATCTTGCGGACCCTCCGCCCCCGCGTCGTCTTCGGCACAGGCGGCTTCGTTGCGCTTCCCGTCGTGTTGGGCGCTGCACTTCTAAGGGTGCCTGTCGTCCTCCACGAGCAGACGGCGGTCCCGGGCCTCGCGAACCGGATCGGCGCCCGGTTCGCGCGCCGAATCGCGGTCACGTTTCCCGACCGGGCAGGCCGCCTTCCCGCAGCCCGCGTGGTCGTGACGGGCAATCCCCTCCGGCCCGAGCTCCGCGCGGGCTCGAGGTCGAGCGCCATCGCCCGCTTCCAGCTCGATCCGGTCGTCCCCCTCGTGTACGTCACCGGCGGCGCCCAGGGCGCTCACCGGATCAATCGGGTCGTCGGGGACGCGTTGGCGTCGCTCACCGAGCAGGCGCAGCTCATCCATCAGTGCGGCGAGAACCCTGCCACGGGTGATCGCCGGTGGCTCGAAGACCGGCGCGCCGCGCTGCCTCCAGCCCTGGCGCGCCGCTACACTGTCGTGCCCTACATCGGCGCCGAGCTCGCGGGGATCTATGCCGCGGCGGCGCTCGTGGTCGCCCGCGCGGGGGCCGGGACGGTGAACGAGTGCTGCCAGCTCGGCGTGCCGGCGCTGTACGTTCCGCTGCCCGGGACCCGTGGTGACGAGCAAACGGAGAATGCGCGGATCGTCGAGCGCGTGGGAGGCGCGGTCGTGCTCCCCCAGTCGATGCTCACGACGGAGCGGCTCGTTCGCGAGATTCGCGCGCTCCTCGCCGACCCCGCGGGACTGAAGCAGATGGGCGAGCATGCGCGGACTCTCGCCGTCCCCGACGCCGCGGAGCGCATCGTCGCTCTCCTCTGGGACTTCTGCCGATGACCGGCCGAGCGCCCGGGCCCGATCAACGCGCGGGGGCCCGGCCCCGGAGATCCGGGCGCAACGGGCAGTCGTCGCAGCGCGGCACGGTGCGGCAGTTCGACTTGCCGACAGCCACGAGCAGCGCGTGAAACTCGTTGAACAGCCTGGGATCGGACGGCAGGTGCGCCTCGAGCCACGCGCGGGCCTCTTCGTAACCCGCCGTTGGGCCGATCAGACGGTGGCGAGCGAGTACGCGGCGCACATAGGCGTCGGCGACGAACACTGGCCGGCCCACGGCATAGAGGAGGATTGCATCGGCTGTCTCCGGACCGAGTCCGGGGATCTCGAGCAGGCTCCGGCGCAGCGGGCCGAGCGGCGCCGTCCGCATCCGATCGAAGCTCCCGCTCGAGCGCTCCACGAGCCAGCGCGTCAGCGACTGGAGCCGGCGCGCCTTCACGCGGTGGGTGCCAGCCGGGCGGATCACGCGTGCCAGATCGGAGACGGAGAGGTCGGCTACCCGGGCGGGCGTCAGCAGCCGGCGGGAACGGAGCGCTGCGATCGCGTGGGCGGCATTGACCCACGCGGTGTGCTGGGTAAGCACGGCGCCAACGGCGACCTCGTAGGGCGTGCGGCCGGGCCACCAGCGCTGGCGGCCGAAGCGCCGGAGCAGCGCCCCGTGCAGGCGCAGCAGTCGGCGCTTGGCGCGATCCCAGGGCGGCCCGGGCATCCCGCGCCGCCCTGGCCGCGCTTGCGGCCCTGAGCCGATGCTCGGGCTCATCGTCCTGCTGCAGACCCTGGTCCTCGCGGTGAGCGGCCCGCCCACCTCACCGGAGTACCTTCCCATTCGAGTTGCGGAGGCTGAGGGCTACTTTGCGCTCGAGGGGCTTGCCGTCAGGGTCAAGATGACCCGGGCCGAATCGGGAGCCGCCGAGGCGCTGGCCCAGGGCCAGGCCGACCTCGCGGCGACGACGCTCGAGGCGATGCTGCGCTTCGGCCTCCGGGCGCCGAGCCAGGCGCCGCGGCTCGTCTTCGGCCTCACGGCTGCTCCGCCGGTCGCTCTGCTGGTCGGGGCATCCCACGTCGGCACCGTCCGCTCCATCGACGATCTGTCCGCGCTGCGAGTCGGGGTCACGACGCCGGGCGCGCCCGAGCACGCCTGGTTCGGCTGGCTTCTGGCGCGAGCGGGAATGAGCGTCGCCCAGGTCAGCGTGATGAGCCTCGGCGGACGGGGGCTCGTCGCCGCTTTCGACTCCGGCGAGATCCACGTCGCGCTCGTCCCCGAGCCGATGGCCACCCAGCTTCTGAGCCAGGGGCGGGCCAAATTGCTCGCTGATTTTCGAACCCCGCGCGCCGTCGCCGAGACACTGGGAACCAGCACTGTGAACGCCGCGGTCTTCGCCCGCGCCGACCGGCGCCCTCCGGACCGAGACCTGTTCGCCATGACACGGGCCCTTAGAAAGGCCGAGCAGCGCATCCGGACCGGCGAGGCCCGCGAGGTGGCCGGCAAGCTCCCGACACAGGTGGTGGGCGAGCCCGAGGACTTCGCGGCCCGGCTTACAACCTCGCGCCCGCTCTATCTGCCCGACGGCCTGGTCTCCGCCGACCAGATTCAGCAGACGATCGCGATCATCCGGGCGCACACGCCCCTGCCCCAGTCGGTTCGGATCCCGCGCCCCGAGGAAATGCTTCAGATCAAGGCCCCGACCGCTCGCTGACGACGACGCCGAATCCCTCCAAAAGCCGGCGCGTCGTCTCCACGGGCAGCCCGATGACGTTGGTGTACGAGCCGACGATGCCGTCGACCAGTGCGCCCTGAAGATCCTGAATCGCGTAGGCTCCGGCCTTGTCGAGCGGCGCGCCCGATGCCACGTACGTCTCGATCGTTGCATCCGGGTACGCTGCCATGAGCACGCGGCTCACGACCGTCGTGGAAGCGGCACGGCCGCTCT
>WNEZ01002215.1_pt1 | contig 16578 bp, 12 predicted proteins | sample 5400521 | NCBI WGS metagenome assembly WNEZ01 (sample SAMN13153339, study PRJNA577476) | soil metagenome | isolation source: 120 cm saprolite under Douglas fir tree site 2 hole 1 replicate 1 | place: USA:California | collected 2015-04-18
CGTGACGATCGAAGTGCCTTCGGCCTGCGTGGTGAGCGCCATGTATTGCGCCTGCATGTCGGTGGGGAAGCCGGGATATTCTTCGGTGTTCATATCGGCTGCTTCGAGCGGCTGATCGCCCATGACCCGGACAGAGTCGACTTTCACCACAGTCTTCACGCCGGTTTCCCCGAGCTTCTGCAGGATGGCAGTGAGGTGCGCGGGATCGCATCCGGTGACGTTGAGGTCCCCGCCGGTGAGGGCTGCGGCGATGATGAAGGTTCCGGCTTCGATGCGGTCGGGGATGATGCGGTGCCTGGCGCCGTGGAGCCTGGCGACACCCTTTACGCGGATGATGGACGTGCCGGCGCCCTGAATCTTGGCGCCCATGGCGTTGAGCAGCGCGGCCAGGTCCGCGACTTCAGGTTCACGGGCGCAGTTCTGCATGACGGTCTCGCCATCGGCAAGCGTGGCGGCCATGAGTAGGTCCTCGGTGCCGGTGACGGTAATTTTGTCGAAGACAATTTTAGCGCCTTTGAGTCGATCACTTTTGAGTGGATCAGTGGTGGCCTCGACATAGCCGTGATCCTGCGTGATTTTGGCGCCCAGGCGCTCCAGACCTTTGATATGCAGATCGATGGGTCGGGCGCCGATGGCGCAGCCTCCGGGCAGCGAGACACGGGCGCGGCCACAGCGGGCCACGAGAGGGCCAAGCACGAGCGTGGAAGCCCGCATGGTCTTGACCAGTTCATACGACGCTTCGGGAGCGGCGAGCGTGCGCGCGCAAATGGTGGTGCGGTGATGGGCGCGTCCGTAGCCGAGTTCGACTTCGGCGCCCATGGCCGCGAGCAGCTTGCGCGTGGTCTCTATGTCGCGCACCTGGGGGATGTTTTCGAGAATCACTGGTTCGTCGGTGAGCAACGCCGCTGCCATGCAAGGGAGGGCGGCGTTCTTCGCGCCGCTGATTCGGACCGTGCCCAGGAGGGGGTTGCCACCGCGGATTACCAGCTTATCCATAGCTTGAGTGCTTCCTGAAGAATGAAGCGCCACTTCCATTCTAACTACGATTACCGGACGGCGGCGGGCAGAAACGCCCTGCGGAGTTTAGATTGTAACGGCTGGAAAAGCGAACCTCAGCAGACACACAGGGGACACAGAGGGGCACAGGAGAAAGCGCTTGCGGTTACAGAGGCTTTGCCCGCGCTATCGCTTTGCGGATTTGGCCGCGGGCTTCGCTTAGGGCGGCCAGAGCGTGATTGCGATTGACTCCCGCTTTGGCCATCACCATAGCTACAGATACGCGACCTCCGGCGGCGGCAAGCAATTTGCGCGCCGCTGCGCGATCGAGTCCGGCTGCTTTTTCGAGGATGCCCACTCCGCGTTCGACCAGCTTCTCGTTCTTCGGGCGGACGTTCACCATCAAGTTGCTATAGACGTGGCCAAGCCGGGTCATAGCGCCCGTTGACAGCATGTTCAGGATCATCTTCTGCGCTGTACCGGCCTTCATCCGAGTGGAGCCGGCGACAACTTCTGCGCCGACCTGCGCGACAATTTCGACGTGAGCGGCTTTGCCGAGCGGAGAATTCGGATTGCAGACGACGGCCACGGTTTTTGCGCCGTGAGCGCGCGCATATTCGATGGCGGCGATGGTGAAGGGAGTGCGTCCGCTGGCGGCGATGCCTACAACAACATCTTCTTTAGTTGGCTTCTTCTTCGCGATTGCCTGGCGGCCTAGCTCGCGGGAGTCCTCGTCAGCTTCCACGGCTGCTGCCAGCGCCTTTGGGCCTCCGGCGATCACGAATTGAACCATGCGCGGGTCGACATCAAAAGTGGGTGGACATTCGACGGCGTCGAGGGCGGCGATGCGTCCGCTGGTGCCCGTGCCTACGTAGATGAGACGCCCGCCTTGGGAGAGCGCGGCGGCGATCAGGTCGATTGCTTGCGCGATTTGCCGGAGGGAGCGCTTGACGGCGTTGGCGACAGTGGCATCTTCACGGTTGATGATGCGCGCGATTTCGAATGCGGACTTGCGATCGAGATCGGCAGAGGCGGAGTTTGTTTTCTCGGTCCCGAGGCGGCGGAGTTCTACCCCTGCTTCGCGGTTCGAGGTTTTGCCGTTCGTTATGTTGCGAGTGGTCTTGCGAGTCACGGTCTTGCCGATCAACTCTTTGCGTTTCAAGCTTGCTTCCCCAAGGCTTCAATCACCGCATCGTAAAACGCCGGGCGCACCAGTTTGATTGCCTGGTTCTGGCAGTCGGGCCATGTGCGGTTGGTCAGTAAAGTTATCGAAAGTTGTCGTTCGGGATCGATCCAGAGGGATGTGCCGGTGTAGCCGAGGTGTCCGAAGGAACGGGGCGAGAAGTATTTTCCGGATTGCGAGGGAGCCGAGGGCGTGTCCCAGCCCAGTGCGCGGGAAGTGCCTGCGGGAGCGGCTTCCCGGCGCGAAAAGAGTTCGACGGTCGAGGAGCGGAGGATGGGGTGTCCGCCGTTGATCATGGCGTGGGCGAAGATGGCCAGATCTTCGGCGGTGGAGAACAGACCGGCGTGTCCGGCAATGCCTCCAAGGACGCTCGCATTTTCGTCCTGCACTTCGCCTTGGATGATCCGGTGGCGGAAGGTGCGATCGTCGGCCGTGGGCGGGATGGAGTTCTTCAAGGCGTGTGCGAGATTGAAGGTCGTGTGCGTCATGCCCAGCGGACCGAAGATTTCCCGCTGGCAGAACAGGTCGAGGGATTCGTCGGCGAGGCGTTCCAGAACGACGCCGAGAATGATGAAGCCGATGTCGCTGTATTTGGCGCGTTCACCGGGGGCGGCGGCAAGTTGGGTGGTGAAGGCGGATTGCAGAAGATCTTCACGAGTCTCGGCGCGCAGGAAAAGTTTTTCGTAGGCGGGCAGCCCGGAGCTGTGCGCAAGCAGCATGCGCAGAGTAACTTCGCGGCGGCGCGGGTCGTTATCGTCCAACGCGCTAGCAAATTCGGGGACGATGGCGGACACTGGGGCTTCGAGGTCAAGCAGGCCGCGCTCGTAAAGGATCATTGCCATGACTGTCGTGGCGAGCACTTTGGTGAGCGAAGCGAGATCGAAGATGCTCGTGGTCGTGACCATGGGCGAAGCCGGATCATGTGTGAAGCGGCCGAGGGCCTTGTGGGCGACGAGCTCTCCGCCGAAGGTCACGGCAAGCGAGCAGGCGGGGAAGGCGCGGGCGGCAATGGCTTTTTCCAGGATGCTGAACGCGCTCGGAAACCGATCATCCTGCGCAACGAAATTGCGCACGAGGAAGGCAAATCCAGGTTCTCGATTCGGCAGCGTCAGGTTCAAAGGTATTTTGTGAACTGATGGGGTTATAGCAAAGGCGGCGCGTAGAGGCAAACCGAGGGTTACTCCGGGGGCATCGTCGATAAGGTTCAGCCTTGAGCCGCATCTCTGCGGTCATGTAGAGTCACAGCAGACGTGAAACACTCACCGAAAAACCTGCTGTGCGTCACCCTTCTGCTTTCTGCCGCCGCGTTCTGTCAGACATCGCTCGATTCACGCCTCACCGTTCTCGATCGCGTCATCAACGAAGCCATCGCCCAGCAACAGATTCCAGGAGCGGTGCTCATCATCGGCAACGACGGGAAGGTGGTTTATCGCAAGGCCTATGGCAGCCGTGCGATTGAGCCTCGGCGGGAGGCGATGACGCTCGATACGGTGTTTGATTGCGCGTCGATGACGAAGGTCCTGGCGACCACTCCGGCGATCATGCAACTGTGGGAGCAGGGAAAGGTTCGGATGAACGATCCGGTCGCGAAGTACCTTCCCGAGTTTGGGCAGAACGGCAAGCAGGATATTACGATCCGGCAGTTGCTGGTGCACTACTCGGGGCTGCCGGAAGATCTCGAACTGGGGAAGAAGTGGGACGGCAAGGACACTGCGTATCGCATGGCGTTTGAAGTCACGCCCGACCGCGCCCCCGGGTCGGTATTTGTTTATAGCGATATCAACTTCGTAGTGCTCGGAGCGCTGGTGGAGCGGCTCTCAGGCGAGTCGCTCGATGAGTATGCTGCCAAGCATATTTTTTCGCCGTTGGGCATGAAGGAGACCCGCTTCCTTCCTCCGCATTCGTGGCAGCCACGCATCGCCCCGACCGAAGAGGACGAGAACCACCACATGCTGCGCGGCGTGGTGCATGATCCTAGCGCGCGCCGCATGGGAGGTGTGGCGGGGCATGCGGGAGTGTTTTCTACTGCCGATGACCTGGCGATTTTTGCGCAGGCCCTGCTGGATGGCGGGCGAGGTGTGCTGACTCCCGCGACGGTTGCGAAGATGACCGCTCCGCAGCAACCGGTGAATGGCACGGTGCTGCGGGGATTTGGCTGGGACATTGATTCTCCGTTTTCCACCAACCGCGGAGAACTGTTGCCCGTGGGCGGTTACGGGCATACGGGATTCGCCGGGACTTCGCTATGGATTGATCCGGCGACGAAGACTTATATCGTGCTGCTGACGAATGCCGTGCACATGAACGCGCTGCCGGGGAAGGACAAGGGAAGCGCCGTGTCTCTCAGAACCAAGGTGGCAACGGCAGTGGCGGCGGCACTGGCTCTCGATCCAGCCGAAGCGGAGAAGATGCGGGTGGCAACCATCACCGGCTACAACGAAATGCAGAGCGCGGCGCGCAAGCTGGCGGTGCGGAATGGAACGGTGAAGACGGGAATCGACGTGCTCGAGGAAACGAAGTTCGCGGCGCTGCATCCGGCCAGGGGCGGGGCTCCACGAAGCATTGGCCTGCTGACGAATCAGACTGGAGTGGACTCGGCAGGGCGGCGAACGATTGACGTGCTGGCGAGTGTGCCGGGGATTTCGCTGGATGCGATTTTCAGTCCCGAACACGGGGTGACAGGAACGCTGGACACAACGGACGTCAAGAATGCGAAGGACGCGGCGTCTGGAGTTGTGGTCTACAGCGTGTACGGGGCGAGCGACGCGGCGCGGCGTCCGCCGATGGACGTGCTGAAGCGACTGGATGCGGTGGTGATCGACTTGGCGGATGCGGGCGCGCGGTTTTACACGTATGAGACTACGGTGGGATATTTTCTGGAAGCGGCCGCCAGGGCGGGAATTGAAACGATCATACTCGATCGCCCGAATCCGATTACGGGGTCATTTGTGCAGGGTCCGGTATCCGATGAAGGGCGGGAGAATTTCACGAATTACTTTCCCGAGCCGCCGCGGCACGGAATGACGATGGGTGAGCTCGGGAAGATGTTTAATGCGGAGCGGCATATTGGCGCGCGGCTCGATGTGGTTGCGATGCAAGGTTGGCAGCCGGGGGACTGGTTCGATTCGACTGGCCTCGGCTGGGTGAATCCCTCGCCCAATTTGCGGAGTGTGACCGAGGCGACGCTATATCCGGGCGTGGGGCTGATTGAAGGGGCGAATGTCTCGGTGGGGCGGGGGACAGATACGCCGTTCGAAGTGGTGGGCGCGCCTTGGATCAGGGGTAGGGAATTGGCGGCTTACTTAAATGCGCGCAGCATTCAGAGTGTGCGTTTCGTGCCGATTGCTTTCACTCCGTCATCGAGTAACTTTGCCGGAGAACGCTGTGAAGGCGTGAACCTGATTGTTCTGGATCGAAATACTCTGGACTCACCCGAGTTGGGGATTGAGCTGGCGTCGGCGCTGCGTACGCTCTATCCGAACGACTTCAAACTGGAGCGAATGACGGATCTGCTGGTGAATCAGTCGGTGTTCGAGGCCATCGGGGCGGGAGAGGACCCGAGAAGGATTGCCCAGGACTGGCAGGAGCGGCTGGATGCATTCGTGCACCTGCGAGAAAAGTATTTGTTATACAAATAGCGGGCGCGTGACTCGACTCCTCAGCTACAATTCCACCGATAGCTCAGCTAACTTGGCACTCCGGTGGGCGCATCTGAGTTTGCAAGTGTGCCGCTAAATTATCTTGAAGAGGTGGGCCTTCGATGAGGATCCGTGCTGCTTCTATGTTGGTTACGCTGCTGGCGGGGATCGCGGCGGCACAGACGTCTTTGGCCCCAAACCCGGGTGCGCCTTCGGTGGAGTCTGCGAAGCCGACGTTCACCATTCCGGCGGGAACGAGGGTCCCACTATCCCTGAAACAGGCGATTTCGACGAAGACGGCCAAGGATGGGGACCCCGTCTACGCGGAGACTGCCTTTCCGTTTGTGGTCAACGACCGGATTGTGATTCCGGCGGGGACTTACATCCAGGGCAAGATCACGCGCGTGCAGCGCGGTGGGCACGTAAAGGGGCGCGCCGAGCTGCTGATCCATTTCACCTCGATGATTTATCCCAGCGGTTATACCGTGATGCTTGGCGGCTCGGTGGAGAATACGCCTGGGGCGGAGAAGACCACGATGAAAGATTCGGAAGGCACGATTCGCCAGGATAGCGAAACCGGGAGAAAGGCTAAATCCGCCGCGGAGGGGGCAGGCACGGGCGCGGTGATCGGTGCAGTAACCAACGGGGGCAAGGGTGCCGGGATCGGGGCGGGAGTTGGTGGAGTCGCTGGCCTCGCGATCGGTATGCTCTCGCGCGGCGCCGACGTGAGGCTGCAGCCGGGTACGTCGATCGAGATGGAGATCCAACGGGACGTGACGGTGGATCCGAGCCGGATTTCCTCGAGACGTGAGTTCATTGTCCGCGATTAGCGGTTAGCAGTGATCGCGTGAGGAGTTATCCAGTGGAGCGACGGGCGTCTCGCGAGCCTGCCCTGAGCGAGGTCGAAGGGTCCACCAGCAATTTTGCTTCCCTGCCATGGTTCGGCGACAAGAGTGTCCGCGCCACACGGGTTATTTCAATACAAACATAACGTTCACGTGCGCGGTAACCGTCACGTTCTGGGGCGAGAACTCCTCGGTCGGGGCGGAGCCTTCCGCCTTCATCGCCATGGCACGGCCGCGCTGCATGGGCGCGATCACGCGAATGTTCTCTGAGGTATCGACGGACGCATAGGAGAGTTCGCCGAGCGTGCGTCCGCTGGCAGCGGCGAGGGACTGCGCCGAAGCGTGGGCGCGCCGGTAGGCGTCGGCGACAGCTTTACTCTTGGCCTCATCGGTCGAGTCGAGCGTGTAACTGAGCGACTGGCTTTCACTGACGCTGGCGTCGGCAAGCTGCTGGGTGACAGGGCCGACTTTCGAAAAATCCTTGAGCTTCAAGCTGACGCTGGTCGTGACTTGGTAACCGATGACTCTATGCTTCGGGTTTTTCCAGTCGTACTGGGGATTCACCGAGAAGAAGCCGATTTCCGCGGACTTGGGATCGATGCCGTTTGCGCGCAGAACCTGGCGCGTGGCCTCGGCTTGTTTGGCGGCCTGGTCGTACGCGTCTTTGGCGTTGTCGGCCTGGGTTGAGATGTTGAACTGGATGAGCGCGGTATCGGGCGCGGTTTCAAACTTGCCATCGGCCCCGACGAAAACGGTGTTGGGCTCGGGACTGAACGTGGGACTCTGCGCGATCGAGAGAGCACTCAGAACGAGAACGGCGCAGAGAGTGACAACGGCGGCTTTCATGGGATGTCTCCTGGATTTCGGAATCTGGATTTCGGAATCTGCAACCTTCGCGCTCAGAATCTAAAACTCCGGTTATACACCTCTGACGTTAGAACGCGGCAACGCTTCCTGGTTGCATGGAGCTGTATCAAGCAGGAAATTAAGGGCGTCAGCGAGGAAGCCGGTCAGCCCGCCAGACGCGAATCAGGCGCGTCCCGGCGGGTACCGGCCTTTTACCCCAGAACGGCCAAACGCGAACCGTGGTGGGGGCCATTTGGATCCACTTCACTGTGTCGGTTGGATGAGGCGATGAGGGTAAAACGATGCCCGGCGCTTGGCAGGAAATGCTGGTCAGGGTTGCGCGTTTAGCGTTGCAAGCTCAGCCAGCGGTGTCCTTGGTCACACCTTGGGGAGGAAAGACTGGCTCTGCTCATTGATATCTTTCCGCAGGTCTTCCCAGATATTGTCGGGCATTTCGAGGAATATCTTGACGATCCGGGGATCGAACTGGCGGCCGGACCAGAGTTCGATTTCCTTGCGGGCGGCCTCAAACGATTGTGCAAGGCGGTAAGGGCGGTCGACAGTCATGGCGTCGAGGGTGTCGGCGACCGAGAAGATGCGCGCGCCGAGGTGGATCTCGTCGCCCTTCAGTTTACGAGGATACCCGGTCCCGTCGTAGCGCTCCTGGTGGGCGTGAACGATTTCGGCAGCCTCCGCCAGAAACGGGATTCGGGAGATGATCTTGTAGCCGAGGTAGCAGTGCTCTTTCATGATATCCATCTCCCGGTCGGTGAGTTTGCCGGGCTTGAGCAGAATGGCGTCGGGAATGGCTATCTTGCCGATGTCGTGCAGAAAGGCTCCGCGAGCAATCACGCTGATGTCATCTTTCGGCAGGCGCATTTTGCGCGCAATGGCGATGGTGAATGCGGTGACGCGTCTGGAGTGGCCTTCGGTCTCTCTGTCCTTGAGGTCGAGCACATCGCCCAGGACTTCGACCATCATTTCGGTGGACTTGTTCAGGTCGGAAAGCGCTTTGTTCAATTGCTGCGTGCGGGCGGCAACCAGCGCCTCCAGGTTGGTGCGATAGGCATCGTTTTCGCGTTTGAGGCGGCGATTCTCCAGGGCGCGGCGGACTGTGGCCAGGAGTTGCTCGCGCTCGAACGGCTTGAGCAGGTAGTCGTATGCCCCATTGCGCAGCGCCTGCAGAGCGACCGAAATGTCGTGGACCGCCGTGACCATGACAATCGGCATGTCGGGGTAGCGTTCCTTGGCACGCTCCAAAAGGGCAATCCCATCCATTTCGGCCATCATCAGGTCGGAGAGGACCAGATCGAATTCGTCACCCGATTCGAGAATCGAGAGGGCTTCGATGCCACTGGCGGCCTGGCGCGTCTGAAAATGGGCGCCGCCGAGCATGGAGGAAACAATCTCGCGGATTGTTTCCTCGTCGTCCACCACGAGGATACGGTCATTAGCCATGGCGCTGAGTGAATGTATCGCTCATATTAGGCTACGAGCGCACATTCCGAAAGTAACCAAGTGGACACGGAAATCCCGCAACGAAGGGGAGCGGCCATGATATTTAGAAGGTTGGTGGTTGTGCGTTTATCGTGTGCTTATCTATGAGTCCTGCCTGGACATTTGGGAATTCGGTTGGCGCGCTGACCGTCCCCTGGTGGACGGCGCGGGAAACCGCCGCCCTGATCGTGGTGGTGGTCAGTCTCCTTTTCTTCCGGGCATTTCGGGAAAGATATCTGCTGACTTGGGGAGCGGGCTGGGTCGCCTATGGGGCGTTCCTGTGGGTGGCGAACGCGGGCGAATTGCACGCCGCGTCGAAGCCGATGGCGGCATTCGCGCAGGCCGACTTTGTTCTGGCGATGGCGTTGTTTGCGGCCGCGGCACTGATGTCGGCACACGCGCGGCGGGCGCTGACGGCGTTAGTGGCGGTCTCGTGGGTGCTGATGGTCTGCGCCGCCATGCGGCCGCTCTACTTTCCGGATTTAAAGACCCTCGGGCTGGGGCTGGAAGTGGCATGCCGGCTGATTGCGGCCGGGGCCGCCGTCGAACTGCTGCGGTGCCGGTTCGGGCGCATTGGACTGGGGCCTTTCCTGTTCGGGGCCGGGCTGCTCACGTTGAATCTGAACTGGCCTCCATTTACCAGCCGTATTCCGAGTGAAGGTTACCTGTTGGCGGAAGTGCTGTTCGGTTCGAGCGTCTTGCTGGTGGCGCTCGACGACTCGCGCCAGCGCACGCGCCGCCTGGCGGCGCTGAACGAGTTAACGGTAGCGATTGCCCGCGGCCAGAATCACGCCACCATGATCCAGACTGCGCTGGAGAACCTGAAAGGCGTGGTGAAGGCGAGGGCAGGGTGGTTCCAATCGATGGAAGGCGACCATCTGGTGCCAACGCAACACGCAGGCCTGTCCCCGGAATTTCTGCGAGCCATCGGGCAAGTCGGGACGGCCGAAACGCAGGCCCGCGTTCTCCAGAGCGGGAACAACGAAAACCGGGCGGCGGTCATGAAACTCTCGGAGATGTCGGAGCCGGAGCGGGACCAACTGCGCAAGCACGGCATTCATCACGTGCTGCAGGTGCCGGTGCTGGGTAAGAAGTCGGTGATCGGGATGCTGTCGCTCGGCTGCTCCGGCAGCCGGCGCCATACCCGGGAGGAACTGGAATTTCTGGAAACGGCGGCGCAGACGGTGGGCATTGCGGTAGAAAATCTGCGCTTGCTCGAGCAGGTGCTGCGCTCGCAGCGGCAGTGGATGAATACCTTCGATTCCATCCAGGACCTGATTCTGGCGCACGACGCGGACTTCCGAATCCTCAAGACCAATCAAGCCTTGCTGCAGCGCCTGGAAAAGGCGCCAGCCGATGTATTGGGCAACCTGTGTGCCGAGGTTCTACCGCAAAACCGCTCCTGGAGCGGATGCCCGTATTGTGAACGCGGCTCGGGGCTGACGGAAGGGATGGATCCGTGTTTCGGCGGGCAGTCGGTGGTTTCGACCTCATCGTATGCGGAGCAGGGAAGCCAGCAGAAGGGCACCATCCATGTGGTGCACGACACGACGGAACGTCAAGTGGCGGAAGAAAAATACCGCATGCTGTTTGAGCAAGCGCAGGAGGGCGTGTTCGTAGCCACGCCGGATGGCAAGTTGCTCGACTGCAACGACGCTTTTGTCACCATGCTCGGTTACGGCAGCCGGGATGAGTTGATGGCGCTCGACATGGGGAGCGTGCTGCATTCGGTTGCCGAGGAGCGAGAGGCTTTTCGCAAGGAAATCGAGGCGCACAACTACGTGCGCAACTTTGAAATTACGGTGCGGCGCAAAGATGGCACGCTGCTGGCGGTGGCGCAGAGCTGCTTCGCGACGCGCAATCCGAACGGGCACATCGAGCGCTATCAGGGCTTCGTTCTCGACATCACGGAGAAGAAACGCTCGGAAGACGAGATGCGGCGGCGCAATCGCGAGTTGAACGCGCTCAACGCGATGGCGGTCATCGCGACGCAGTCGTTCGATCTGGATGAAATTCTGAACCTGACGCTGCGCCAGGTGATTTCGCTGTTTGGGGCCGAGACAGGCTCGGTCTATCTGGCAGCGGAACCGGATGGCACCTACCGGCGTCGCGCCGGTTGGGGCCCGCGAAGCGAGGCGCGCGTGCGCATGGCCGAGGTCGTCTTTCCCGAAGGTCTGGGCGATTTGGTGATGCGCTCGCGAGCGGAAGTGGTGACGCAGGATTTTCTGCCCCACCTGCCACCGGCGGTGGTGGAGTTCGTCTGTGCGGACCGCTTGCCTTACTGGATCTGGGTTGTGCTCTGGAGCAAGGACAAACCCATCGGCATCATGGGCATTGCCAGCAAAGAAGACCGGCACTATTCGAGTAACGACGAGAATCTGCTGGTCGCCATCAGCCGTCAACTGGCGACTACCATCGAAAAGGTTCAGCTCTACGAGGAGACCTGCCGTGCCTACGAAGACTTGCGGCGGACGCAGGAGCAACTGCTGCAAAGCGAGAAGATGTCGGCCGTCGGCCAGTTGATCTCTGGTGTGGCGCACGAGTTGAATAATCCGCTGACCGCAATCCTGGGCTATGCACAACTTCTGGAAGGCGCCGGCCTCGATCACCGTTCCGCCGACTATGTGCGCAAGCTGTTCAAGCAGGCCCAGCGCACCCATCGAGTGGTACAGAATCTGCTTTCCTTTGCCCGCCAGCGCAAGCCGCAGAAACAGGAAGTGGACCTGCGCAAGGTTCTGGAAGAGTCCCTAACGCTGCGCGAATACGACTTGAAGGTCAACAACGTCTCGCTGGAACGCGAAATCCCCGAGGACTTGCCTTCGGTGGTGGCCGATCCGCATCAGTTAGAGCAGGTCTTCCTGAACGTAATCAACAACGCGCTCGATGCCATGGTGGAGGGCAGCGCCAGCGGAGTGTTGAAAGTGCGCGTTTTCAAGAAGGACGCCTACGTGTGCGTGGAGTTCGATGACAGCGGCCCGGGGATCAAGGACCCGAGCCGGATTTTCGATCCGTTCTACACCACCAAATCGGTGGGCAAGGGAACCGGTCTCGGCTTGAGCATCTGCTACGGGATCGTCAAGGAGCATGGCGGGGAAATCGTGGCCCGCAACCGGGAAGAGGGCGGAGCGACGATTGAAGTCCGTTTGCTGGCCAGCGAGAAACCGGCGTTGCCCGAGACGGTGGTGCCCGCGCGGCGTGAGTCGGTGCTGAGAGGGCGCGTGATGCTCGTCGAAGACGAAGAAGCGGTCCTGGAATTTGAACGCGACGTGCTGGTCGGAGCGGGAGCCGAAGTTACTACATCCATGAGCGTGGATGACACGCGGGATCGGCTCCGAAGCGGTTCTTTCGACGTGATCGTGATGAACGGTCGTATGCCAGGCGGCTGCAGTGCACAGGAAATGTACGAGTGGATCGCGAAAGAATGCCCAGGCTTAGAGAAAAAGTTGCTGCTGACGTTTTCCACTGTGACCGACCCGCTGACCCGAATTTTCCTCCAGGAACAGGGCGTGCCGTCGCTGGCCAAGCCCTTTGAGGTGGCAGACCTGATCTCACAGGTGCGTGCGCTGAGCCAAAAGAACGTTAACTCTGCCGCCAAAGAAAAGGCCTCCATGGCGGGCGCTGGAACATAGCCACAGCCGAATCCGACTAAAGTTGCGCTTCTAAAGTTGCCCCTTCAAGTCTCGCATCATTTCTGTAATCAATTTTTCGTTGCGCCGGTACCAGCGCCAGTGTCCCTCTCTCTTGGCTTCCACCAGGCTGGCCTTTTCCAGGATTCGCATGTGATGCGAAACCGTAGGCTGCGCCAGTTTCACGCGCTGCTCGATATCGAAGGCACAGAGCCCGGTTTCCTTGTCGAGCGAGCATCCGCCTTTCTCTTTGAGCGCGCGCAGAATTCGGCGGCGAGTGGGATCGGCAATGGCGTGCAGGAAGCGATCAAGATGGGGAGCGGCGTGAGCCATGATGAGGAAGAGTAACAGAAAGTAAGCTACGAGCTTCGAGCTGCGGGCAAGCCGGTTACGCGAAGCTCGAAGCCCGAAGCTCGTAGCTCATTTCTTCACAATCGGATTGTAGCCATCGCCGATGAGCCGCGCGCGCATGGCCTCCGCATCCTTCCATTCGGCGTAGGGTCCGACCTGAACGTGATAGAACTTGTCGGTGGAAGCATTGTTCGCGCTGAAGGCCGGATACTGCTTCTTCTTCAAAGCCTCAACCAGCGATTCGGCGTCTTCCTGCCGGCTGACGGCGGCGACCTGCACGTAGTAACCGCCGCCGCTCGATGGCGCGGCGGTTGCGGCGTCTGTGACGGCCTTTAGCGCTTCCGCGGTTGAGGTCTGCGGTGGCGCTTTCGAATCCGGAGGCGTGAGCGCGGCGTCGGCATTCTTCGCGCCTACCGCCTTGTAAAAGCTAAAATCGCCAGACTGCGGCGCTGGCTGGGCACCGTTTTTTGCGGCCGAGGGCCGAACGATGGTCGCCGGAGGTCCAACTGGAGTGCTCAGTAAACTGCCCGCGCCAGCGACGGCGGTTCTTCGGCCGAGCGAAAAGCCGATGGCAAAGAAAAAAGCGCAGACCAGCACAAAGGCAAAAAAAATGGCCAGCATGCGGCCGGTGCCAATCGTGATCTCCGTATCCTGCTGCGCCATGGGCATCGAAAATCCTAACGCTAGCTTCCTGCCGGCGCGGCCGGTTTAGGCGCCACTGCGAGCAACTTCTGCATGCCCGAGAAGAAGTCGATGGGCACGGGGAACACGACGGTCGTGTTTTTCTCGACGCCGATTTCCGTGAGCGTCTGCAGATACCGCAACTGGATGCTGGCCGGTTCGGTGGACAACAGGTGCGCGGCATCCACCAGGCGCTGGGCGGCCGAGAACTCGCCTTCGGCGTGAATGATCTTCGAGCGCTTTTCGCGTTCCGCCTCGGCTTGCTTGGCCATGGCCCGCAACATGGACTCGGGCATATCCACCTGCTTGACCTCGACGTTTGCGACCTTCACGCCCCAAGGCGCGGTGTGCGTGTCGAGGATGCTCTGCAGGCGCAGGTTAATTTTGTCGCGATGAGCCAGCAATTCGTCGAGTTCCTGTTCGCCAAGCACCGAGCGCAAAGTAGTCTGCGCGAACTGCGAAGTCTGATAGGCGTAATTCGAGACTTCCACCACGGCCTTGTTGGGATCAATCACCCGCAGAAAAATAACCGCATTCACTTTCAAGGTGACGTTGTCGCGGGTGATGATGTCCTGCGGCGGAACCTCGAGCGCTTCCTGCCGCAGCGAAATGCGCACCATGCGATCAATTGGGCTAAAGACCAGAATTACGCCCGGCCCCTTCGCCGTACCCAACAGGCGGCCAAGGCGGAAGATGACGCCGCGCTCATATTCGGCCAGGATCTTGATGGAACTCAGCAGGTAGATGACGACAATGACGATGCCAACGGTGACCACCGGAAACCCGAGCTCCATATATGCCTCCAGGCAATTTGTTAATCTTCCTTATTCAGGGTCTCAGCGGATTGTAGCGCACGCGGGCTGGATTGGCGTTGATTGACATGTCGGTGGAGTTGCTGAGGAAGATTCGGGCATCTGGGGAAAATACTTATCGGTACACATCTTTGCGATGTCCGACCTGGAGTACCAACACCGTGATGCGCTCATCCTGTATGTCGCCGGGTGCCCACCCTTCGTTTTTTGAGGGTGGGATTCCACGGTCGTCTCCCGCGCGGGATTTCTTCCTGCAGCGCCCTCGTTCATAGAGAGCACCAATTGGCGGTTTGAGATAGGATTAGTCCGCCTTTTCAAGGAGGCTGCCATGGCACAGAAAACTCCGGTCGACATCGTACGTCAGGCTTCGACGTTATCCATCCTGTGGGGCGTTTTGCTGATCGTCTTCGGCATGGTGGCGATTGGTTCGCCATTTCTTGCCGCCGTGGCGGTCAACGTGGCCATTGCCTGGCTCATCGTCTTAGCAGGCGTGGTCCACGTCATGCTCGCCTTTCGCGCTCATGGAGCTGGCAGCATGATCTGGAAGCTTCTGGTTGGGCTCGCATATCTCTTCTTCGGTGCGTATCTGATCCTGCATCCGGTGCTGGGAGTCGCATCGCTTACGTTAGTACTGGCATCGCTCTTCCTGATTGAGGGCGTCCTGAACATCATTCTGTTTTTCAGGATGCGCCCGGCGGGAGGAACGAGCTGGGTGCTGGTTGACGGGATCGTTACCCTCCTGTTGGGGCTGATGATCTACATGCAATGGCCGTTGAGTTCCGTGTGGGCAATAGGCATCCTGGTCGGCGTGAGCATGATCATCAGCGGTGTTACGCGCGTGATGCTGTCGTTGGCGGTGCGCAAGGTGACGACTGCAGTGGCATAGTCTCCATTGTTCGACACTCCAGTGCTCGACACTCTAGAGAGCGTCCTCGGGGTGCCCCAGCCAGCCCTGTTCATCAGTTGGTACTGGTAACCCCCCTCCCCCCCTGGCCTCCTGGAATCATAGGGTTAGGAGGAAATTTTGGCTCTGGTCTTTGAATCTAAACGACTTACGGGTAAGGTCTTTGATAACAAATGATTTAGCTTCGATTTCGCCGCGTTTGGTTTTCAAAGAGCGCCGACTTGTGGGGCTGGGGCAGCTCCGAGGGCTGTCTTGGTTGACGGGCAGACCTCTGTCCTGCCACAGGTCGATCCCCATTGTCGCCGACGGGCGGGTTCTGTGTCCGTGACGCGTGGCACAGGTGTTTGTGATGAAGAAGGGTGGAAGGCAGGATCGGGAAGAGGAGCATCGGCTGCTTACAGATCGCCGCCGTGGTTGCGCAGAGGTGAGGGAGTTAGCGAAGAATTCCAAGCGGTAGGCGACCGTGAGAATCCCACCCTTAGCAAGACTAAGAGCGCCGGCTGAACATCCCCGCCCTTCGCTTCGCGATAGGACGGGCCACCCGCCATTCAAGATGCATTGGGCCTATTTGGTATCATCGTCCTCTTTCCAGTTCCATTTGTCGTGGGTAATTCTAATTTCGGCAATGTCGGATTCTGCAAATGGGATATCCTTGTGTCCACGGACTCGGGTGATGTAGCCGGAATCGACAACGACCTGATCAAACTGTCGTCCGTCGTTTAGGAATACTGATATAACTTGATATCCCATTCCTGTTTCAGGAACGGAAACCAAGTAAGAAACCCATTTTTTCGATAATGGAACAAATTTCTTCATGGTATCGGGTCGATCGGAACGTCGAATGGCGGTCCCACGCTTCCAGGCGGAGCGCCCTCGGGAAAAATTGCTTCAGTGCCTGTACCACCTGCTACCGGTGAATGATAACAGTGTTCCAGGAGGAGGATTAACAGGGTACCCGACCGTGCGCGGAATCTCTGGGCTAGGCAGATTGTAAGTTGAGGGTAAGCTGGTCTGCGTTTGCGGTCCATCGGAGGCCAAGCCACAGCATGTACCTGGAGTCAGGACGGGCCACCCACGGGGCGCAGATTCCGGGAGACCATTTGCTTCAGCATTTGCAGGGCGAGCGCTAGGTTTTTACTCTCCGGTTCGCTTAGTAACAGATGCACATGTTCGGGCATGACTACGTATCCGATCAACCA
>WNEZ01002217.1_pt1 | contig 16570 bp, 7 predicted proteins | sample 5400521 | NCBI WGS metagenome assembly WNEZ01 (sample SAMN13153339, study PRJNA577476) | soil metagenome | isolation source: 120 cm saprolite under Douglas fir tree site 2 hole 1 replicate 1 | place: USA:California | collected 2015-04-18
AATCAGCATTCTGCAGCTGCTGAATCACACCAGCGGGCTGCGCGATTACCTCGCGTTGATGGAACTGGCGGGAATCAATACCGACAGCGTGACCACGGATGAAGACGCGCTGGCGTTGATCAACCGCCAGAAGGCCTTGAATTTCGCGCCAGGCAGCGATTGGCTCTACAGCAACACGGGATTTTTTCTGCTCTCCGTCATTGTAGAGCGCGTCAGCGGGAAAACTCTGCGGGAATTCGCCGCAGAAAATATCTTCACACCTCTGGAAATGACGCACACGCAGTTTCGCGACGATCACGCGTCGCTGATCGCCAATCGCGCGCTGGCCTACGACGAAAGAGAAAAGAAGGACGGCTATTCGCTCAATGTTTCTTATTTTGAACAGACCGGCGACGGCGCGGTGCACACGTCCGTGGAGGATCTGCTGAAATGGGACGAAAACTTCTACAGTCCGCGCGTTGGCGGACAGGACTTTCTAAAGGAACTCCAGGAGCGCGGCAAGCTGAACAGCGGCAAAGTGCTGGACTATGCCAAAGGCTTGTTTCTTCAGGACTATCGCGGGCTGCACAGAGTTAGCCACGGGGGCGCTTGGGGCGGCTACCGCGCGGAGCTGCTGCGTTTTCCTGAACAGCATTTTTCCGTTGCCTGTCTCTGCAACGTCGGCAATGCCCATCCCACGAAACGCGCGCATGAAGTCGCGGATGTTTATCTCGGAAGCTGGATGAAGCCGAAGGAGCAAAGAAATCCGGAAGAAGCCGAAAAGAAAGAAAAAACTGAGATTTCGCTCTCGGCACAGCAACTGCAAAGCTACGCCGGGGACTACTGGAGTGAAGAACTTGGTGTGGCTTATCGTTTAGCCATGGCCGACGGAAGAATTAAGGTGGTTGCTGTGCGGGATGGCTCCGGTTCGCCGCGAGTGAACAATTTTCCCGTGGAGCTGCTGCGTTCCACGGGCACGGATGAATTCGAAGTCGGCAAATCTGGCGTGACCCTGCACTTCAACCACGCGGGTCCGAGCGCATCGGGATTCACGCTCGACGCAGGGCGCACCAAAGGCATCTCTTTTCTACGCAAGTAAGCAGAAAGAAGCGAACCGCGAAGCGGCTAGAACCAAGGTCCGCCCGGCGGGGACACGAAGTGATAAATCCACAGCTTGGTGATACCTGCGCCGAGCAGCATTCCGGCGATGATCAGCCCGATGACCCCGAGCGTAATCCAGACGTCGGACTTGGGTGGCTTGGTCGCGCCCGAGGCCGAATGCGCTGTGCCGTTCAATCCATTCGTGGCCGCCACGGGAGTCACGGCGGCCGGCACGTCGGCAAATTCCGAGGAAACAATCAGGCAATAGCCCTTTCGCGGGATGGTTTCAATGTATTGTGGCTTATCCGACGAGTCGCCTAGCGCCTGGCGCAGCTTGTTCACTGTGGTATTGACATTGGCGTCGTAGTTGACGTGCGTATCCGCCGGCCACAGCCGCACGCGCAGCTCCTCTCGCGTGACCACTTCGCCGTGTTTTTCGATAAGTGCCAGCAAAACTTGATACACCTTGCCCTGCAGCTTTAGGCGCACCCCATTCTTGCTGACTTCCTGACGCTGCTGATCGACCTGGAACGGTCCAAAGCGGATGTACCGCGAGGTCAAACCCAACGTGCGACTGGGCCCTGCGGCCATTTCGGGCTCCAGCGTCGAGCTCAGGTTCGGTCCCATACACCCCACCCTTACACAGAATAGACGTGCGAAACGCTAAACCGTTTTCTGTGTATACGCGGAATTGAGGGGCTAAGTTTCCCGTTCCCAACAGAAGAATGCGCCACCTACCAAACTAGGGAGGCATATCGTGGAAACTGTATAAGTTTTGGCAGGTGATCCACCCGGACTCTCAATCCTTCCTAAGCTCGCCTGGTCACCAACCCCGAGGCATCGAGTAAAGGGCGGCCCTGCAAGAGGTTACGCGTTAACTCGGGCCTGCGTAACAAGTGAGATGGAAGTTTTCCTCCCTGGTCTTACACCTGCCAATTCGGTTCGCACCGTTTTGTGCGGGCTGGTTTGTTTAAGGACACCTAATCCCTTGTTGGAGTCCGGGGATGGCCACCCGAGCATAGCGAATCCTTGAAGGAGACTACTAAATATGCGCAGATTGATTCAGTGTGCGCTGCTGGTCTTGTCGTGCGTTCTCACAGTAACGATAGCGCGAGCGCAGCGGCTTGACGGCACGCTCCGCGTCACGGTGACGGACAGAACTGGGGCGACTGTCGAAGACGCCCGGGTTACGACGACTAACGAAGCTACGAATGCATCCACCTCGACGACGGCTTCGAGCGCCGGAACGTACGTGTTCCCCAACTTGCTCGTTGGTACTTATACCGTGACCGTCGAAAAAGATGGATTCAAAAAGTCGGTTTCCAAGGGTGTTGTCGTGGAGTCGAACCAGGTCGCGGAAACTGCAGCGCTGCTGGAAATAGGAGACGTCTCGGCGGTGGTGGAAGTTTCGGCCGGGGCGGAAGTTGTAAAGACAGAATCTTCGGAGTTGAGCGCTACGTTCAGCGGCCGCGTGGCCAACGAGTTGCCGATCGGCACGCTCGGTGGCGACGTCAAAGAATTCGCGGTTCTCGCGCCGAACACCACCTCGCAGCCCGGCGGCGTCCTCGGATCGGGGGGGTCCGTGGGTGGCGGGCGGCCGCGCTTTAACGGATTCTCCGTCGACGGCGTCGATGACAACCGCCAAGACACCAACGGTCCGATTCAGCCGGTCATTCAGGAATCCGTAGCGGAGTTCACTCTGCTGACCAATCAGTTCAGCGCCGAATACGGACATTCCGCCGCCGGACAATTCAACACCGTCACCAAATCCGGAACAAACAATTGGCACGGTAGCGGTTGGGAATACAACCGTAATCGCAAGTACGATGCCGCCGACAATCAACAAAAGGATCGCTTCGCCGCGGCACGGGCCGCGGGGCAGAACCCCAGCGACGCGCGCGATCGCTTCGACTATAATCGCGCCGGCGCTAGCGCAGGCGGGCCAATCTTGAAAAATCGCCTGTTCATCTATGGCGCTTACGAGTTCCAGAACAACGGCTTGGCTGCTTCCAGTCCTTCCGTGATTCTGCCGACGGCAGCCGGCCTGGCCACCTTGCAGGGTTTGGCCGCGGATCAACAGGTCAAAGACCTTCTATCCCAGTTCCCGACGGCTCCAGGCCAGGATCCTTGCTCACCCGGACCATGCACGACGCTCGTCAACGGCCAAAGCATTCCGGTGGGCACCTTTCAAGCCATCGCGCCGATCTTCAGTAATCAGCACGACTTCATTGTTAACGCGGACCTAGTGCTGAGCAGCCACCGTCTAAGCAGCCGCGTTCTTTACGACCGCTTCCGCGCGCCGGACTTCAACCAGTTCCAGCCGCAAACGCAGTTCCTGGGGACGAGTGCTACCGATGCGCGCAAAGCGATCTTCGCCGATGCCTGGGCGGTCTCCAGCAGCATCGTAAACGACTTCCACGCCGCTTATTCCCGGCTGAACGGCCCGAATCTCGTCGTGCCCTCGTCCTTCAAAGATTTCCCCAACGTGGAAATTGATGGACTCGGCATCAACACTGGCCCCGAGTCGCTGGCCCCCCAAGGCTACGCGCAAAACCTATATCAACTCTCCGACGCCATGACCTGGGTCAAGGGCAAGAACACCGTGAAGTGGGGAGCGGAATACCGCGAATGGATTTCCCCGGCCGTGAACCTGCCCAGGGCGCGCGGCGAATGGGATTACACCAACCTGCAGCAATTCATCAACGATGAGGTTCCCACCGGACTCAATGGCGCTCTGCGAAACGTTGGCTCCGGCTCCTTCTCTGCGAACGCGTATGCCATCTACTGGTTCGCCCAGGACGACATCAAAGTGACGCCTCGCCTGGTCTTGAACCTGGGCTTGCGCTATGAATTCAACAGCGTTCCCCGCGACGAGGCCTTGCAGTCTTTGGACGCCATTGCCGATGATCCGGCGCAGGGAATTTTCTTCCGCGCTCCCAAGGCGGACAAGAATAACTTCGCGCCACGCATCGGCTTCGCTTGGGATCCCCGGGGGAACGGCAAGTGGGCGGTGCGCGGCGGCGCTGGCTTCGCCTATGACGTCACGCCTGTCAACTTCGCCAGCAATCAGCCTCCTCCGCAGTTCCAGTTCGAGAACAACCCGAATCTGACTTGCCAGATCGCCCCGGCTACTTCCTGGTGCGCCAGCTTCAACAACCCCAGCGACGGAACCGGCAAGGGCTTTTTGGCTGGTGGCGGGCTATCCGGGTTCATCAGCCCAGCCGACCAAGCAACCGCCCGGGCCATCACGCAAGGGATTAATGTGGACGTCACCGAGCCGAAAATTCTGACGTGGACCTTGAGCGTGCAGCACGAAGTCGCCAAGGATACCGCCGTGGAAGTCCGTTACCTCGGAACTCACGCGGTGAGCCTGCCGGTTCAAGTTCGCTTGAACGAGATGTCTCCGTTCGATCAGGCGTTTCCGGGCGGACCTCTGACGCCGCTTCCAACCTATCTCAGCGCGTCGAACATTCCGGCGCAAGTTCCGGTCACCTCCGAGCGGCGCTCCGCTTTCGTGAACGTGGAAAACAATGGGCTCTTCCAGCCTTTGGCTAACGACGGGTTCTTTTCGGTTTTCACCACCTTCCCGCCGTCCGGCCAAAGCATCTATCATTCCGGCTCCGTGGACTTGATCCATCGCTTCAGCCGCGGTCTCTATTTCCGCGCCAACTACACGTTCGCCAAGAACATCGACAATGCCACCAACGAACTCTTTAGCAGCCGCGTCAACCCACGGCGTCCACAGGATGCCCGGAACTTGCGTGGCGAACGCGGGCGCTCCGCTTTGGACATCAACCACAAGCTGGCCATCAGCTTCGTGTACGACCTGCCCCGGCTGAACGTCCAGAATGGTTTCGCCAAGGGCGTGCTGCACGGATGGGAGGCCAGCGGCTTCTTTATCGCGCAAACCGGCCAGCCCGTCACCATCCTATCCGGCACCGATTCCAACGCGAACGGCAGCAGCGCCGGTGACCGTGTCGTTTTCAACCCAGCAGGTCAAGGCCTGACCGGTTCCGGGGTTAATTTCGTCTGCGTCGATGGCGCGGGAAACACCAGCGTCTCAGCGACAACGGCGGGATGCGGCGGCAGCGGCGGCGTCGTTGGCTACGTGGCGCAGGATCCCACCGCCCGCTACGTGCAAGCAGGCCTTGGCGCTAAAGCGAACCTCGGCCGCGACACGTTTGGGACGCCCGGGCTCAACATCTGGAACCTCGCGCTGATCAAGAACACCAAGCTCAACGAGCGTTTCGATGTGCAATTCCGCGCGGAAACGTTCGACACTTTCAACCATCGAAACTTCAGCCTGGGGTTGCCTTCCAACAACGGAGCACTCGATCAGGTGACCAATCCGAACCCGCTCAGCACGACCTACACGTTCGTCACTGCCGGGCCGACCGCCTTCTTGAACTCGCATCAATTCAATGGCGGCAGCCGCACGATGGAACTCGGCCTGAAGCTGACTTGGTAGCAACGCCAACGCAGGTTGCGTGGCGTGACCGGCGAGGGAATTTTTTGAAGTTCCCTCGCCTTTTCTTTTTACGTGGACGAGAACTCCGAGGCTTTATTTCACCGCGGTGATCGCCACGTTGGGAAGTACCGAGATTTCCACACTGGACGGAAATCGCTTCGATCGGTAAACGCGCTGCGTCGCTTTCTGAAAGTCACTCTCTTTGGCCTCAAAAATATTGGGCACAAACTTCTGTGGGTTGCGGTCGTATAGCGGGAACCATGTGCTTTGCACTTGCACCATCATGCGGTGCCCTTTCTTGAACACATGATTCGCCGTGTGCAGATCGATCGTGTACGGCGTCACTTCGTTCGGCGTGATGGCTTCCGGCATTTCGAACGAATGGCGGTACCGCCCGCGAAAAATTTCGTCGGCAATCATCAATTCGTACCCGGATAACTTCCAGTCTGCTGAAACTTTCTGCGGATAAACGTCGATCAGCTTCACGACCCAGTCGCTGTCGCTGCCCGTCGTCGAGGCGAACAGCTTCCCGGTGACCTGTCCGGCCACGGTAACATCCTCTGCGAGCTCCTCCGTCTGCCAGGTCAGCACGTCCGGCCGCTCGTCCACGAATCGCTGATCCTGCACCAGCCAGGTGTACCAGCTGCCCGGATGATCGTGGGGATAGGTCCTGTCCACGGGACGCTGCCGGTATGGCACCGGATGCGCGGGATCGCTCTCGTACGAATCGAATGCCTGCGAGGCGTCCGTGTCGGGTGCTTCAAACGAGAGCTTGCCATCTTCATGAAAATAAAGACTGCGCGTCTTCGCTTCTCGTGGCGGCCAGGCATCGAACACTGTCCACGTATCGCTGCCGGTCTGAAACATCATCGCTTCCTTCAGCGGCAGCTTCCCTTTGTCCTTCAGCCAAAACGCGAACCACGGCGCTTCGATATTCCGTCGGAAATAAACGCCCGTGTCGCTGCCGAACGGAATCTCCCCCAGCGTTTTTCCCGGCCCGCCGCCCCACCCGCCGTGATTCCACGGCCCGGCCACGATGAAATTCAGGTTCTTCTTGTCTGATTTTTCCAGCCGCTCGTACGTCGCCATCGGCCCGTAAAAATCTTCCTGGTCCCACCAGCCCGCGACGTTCAAATTCGGAACCGTCGGCTCTTTCAAGCCGTACGCCACCGCGTGCCGCTTCCAGAATTCGTCGTAGCTCGGATGCGCCACAAACTCGTTCCAGCTCGGAATTGTGCCGTGAAAATACTTGGCATTGGCGTTCGCAAGCGGCCCCAGCCGCAGATAAAAATCGTAAACGTCAAAGCGATCGAAGGGAAAACTGTAATTCTCCGTGGAAGTCTCCAGCAGCGGCGCGTATTCGAACGCGTAGCTCAGCCGGAACGCCCCGTTGTGAAAAAAGTCGTCGCCCAGCCACGTATCCCCCATGCAAGCCTGCTCGGAAGCGGCCTTCAACGCCGGATGCGGATTCACCATTCCCATGGTCACCAGAAATCCGTCGTACGAAATTCCGTCCAGCCCCACGCGCCCGTTGTTGCGCGGCACGTTTTTCACCAGCCAATCGATGGTGTCGTAGGTGTCGGTGCTTTCGTCGATGCCTTTTGCGTCCGCCGCGTCATGAATCGGCCGCAACATCACGAATTTTCCTTCCGAGCCATAGCGCCCGCGAATGTCCTGGAACACAAAAATGTAGCCGTCCGGCACCATGTCCGCGTAGCGGTAGATCATGTTGCTCACGCCCTTGTCCGGATTCGAAATGCCATACGGCGTTCGATTCATTAAGATCGGCAGCGGCTCCGGCGTATCCTTCGGCGAATAAATCTCCGTGTGCAGCTTCACGCCATCGCGCATCGGGATCATCACTTCGCGCTTGTCGAATCGTTGCGCATAGTCGACCGGCATCTGTTGCGCCGCGCGAAACGAAGGCGCAAACACAACCGCCGTACAAGCAAACGCTGCCAGCAATCCAGCAGGTGTTTGAGTCAATCGCATAATCTCCGTGACCTCTGTTTACCCTGAGCCTCGAAGGGTGCTCCGGTCTTCGTGAGCTCTGTGTTAATCCTGAGCTTTTTCTACTGCACCACCGAAATCTCCACGCGCGACGCATACTGCTTCGAACGATAAATCTTCTGCGTCGTCTTCACAAAATCCGCTTCCTTGGCCTCAAAAATATTCAGCACAAACTTCTGAGGGTTGCGGTCGATGATCGGGAACCACGTGCTCTGCACTTGTACCATGACGCGATGCCCTTTCTTGAACACGTGGTTCGCCGAGTGCAAATCAATCGTAAACGGCGTCACCGCATCCGGCGTAATCGGCTCCGGCTTCTCAAACGACTTCCGGAACCGCCCGCGAAACACCTCGTCCGCAATCATCAGCTCGTAGCCCGAGAGCTGCCACTTCGCCGGATACTTTTCCGGATACACATCGATCAGCTTCACGATCCAGTCGCTGTCGCTCCCCGTGGTCGCCGCAAACAGTTTCGCCGTCACCGCACCCGCTAGCGTGACGTCTTCCTTCAACTCCTCCGTTTGCCAGCTCATCACGTCCGGTCGGTGCTCCACAAAGCGCTGATCTTCCACCAGCCACGTGTACCATCCGCCCGGATGATCGTCCGGATAGGTCATATCAATCGGCCGGTGCCGGTAAGGCACCGGATGCGCCGGATCGCTCACGTAACTGTCAAACGCTTCGCTACTGCCGGAAGCCGGCGCCTCAAACGAAAGGTTCCCGTCCTCGCGAAAATACAATTCCCGTTTCTTCGCCTCGCGCGGCGGCCACGCATCAAACTGTACCCACCTGTCGCTTCCGGTCTGAAACAGCAGCGCCTCTTTCAACGGCAGCTTCCCCTTGTTTTTCAGCCAGTACGCAAACCACGGCGCCTCGATCTTCTGCCGAAAATACAGCGCGGTATCGCTGCCAAACGGAATCGCCCCCAGCGAAGCGCCGCGCCCGCCACCCCACCCGCCGTGATTCCATGGGCCCGCCGCCAGATAATTCAAGTGATCCGGATCGTCTTTCTCCAGCAGCTCATAAATTTTCATCGGACCATAAAAATCTTCCTGGTCCCACCAGCCCGCCACGTTCAGGTTCGGGACCTTCGGTTTCTCCGGTAGCACATACGGCATCGCTTGCGCTTTCCAGAACGCGTCGTAGTTAGGATGCTTCACGAAATCGTTCCACGTCGGCAGCGCCCCGTGAATATATTTTGCATTGGCGTTCGAAAGCGGCCCCAGCCGCAAGTACCAGTCGTACGTATCGAAGCGGTCGAACGCAAATTTGAAGTTGGTCTTGTCTGTCTCCATCATCGTTGAATATTCGAATCCATAGCTCAGCCGAAACGCCCCGTTGTGATGGAAATCGTCGCCCAGGAACATGTCCGCCGGCGAAGCCTGCTCGGAAACCGCCTTCAGCGCCGGATGCGGCTCCAGCATGCCCATCACCGTCAGCCATCCGCCGTAAGAAATTCCCAGTAGCCCCACGCGCCTGTTGTTCCGCGGCACATGTTTCACCAACCAGTCAATCGTGTCGTAGGTGTCCGTCCCTTCGTCGATGGCCTTCGGATTTTTCGCGTCGCGCACCGGCCGCTGCATCACAAAGGTTCCTGCCGACCCATACCGTCCGCGAATATCCTGAAACACAAAAATGTAGTCGTCCGGAATCATCTCCGCATAGCGCCCCAGCTTCCGGCTGAATCCCTTCTCGTCATCATTCGTCCCGTACGGCGTGCGCTCCAGCACAATCGGCAGCGGCTCCTTCGCATCCTTCGGCGCATAAATCTCCGTATGCAGCTTCACCCCGTCCCGCGCTGCAATCATCACCTCCGTCTTATCAAACAGCAGCGACCAATCCTTCCCCTTCTCCTCCCCCTCCTGCGCGCCAGCGCGCGAACACGCTACGAGCGAGGCCGCCGCCGCGAACATCGTCACTCCCGCAGTAAGACTCCAGCGCACTCGACGCATTGAACGCTCCGGCTTTTTGTGGCACAGCCAATCCTGGCTGTGCGCTCCGACGACCTACGCCTTAAATCGCACTGCGAAACAATATCGGATCCAGAAGCCTGCCATGTAGAAGGATCGCAACTTCGCCGAGGATACTACATGAAATCAGCAATGTTCGAGCGCAGGATATGGCTCCGGAACTCGTGCGTCATAATCCTCATCTCTGTTACACTACTACTTGCTCGACCGCACCTGAGAAGCAAAGGAAATTCGTCCGGGCTGCTGGTTGCTCCAGCAGCTATTTTTGTCTGCGCGAAGGTGGCACAGCCATTCTTGGCTGTGTTCTTACGAGCCGGACCGCAACCCAGCGTTCAGCTCGATGCCGGACCATGCAAACCGAATAACGTACGCACCATGACCCAAAACATTCGCAACATCGCCATCATCGCCCACGTCGACCACGGCAAAACCACCCTCGTCGACGCCATGCTCCGGCAGTCCGGCATCTTCCGCGCCAACGAAGCGCTGGTTGAACGCGTCATGGACTCCAACGACCTCGAGCGCGAGCGCGGCATCACCATCCTCGCCAAAAACACCGCGCTCTTTTTCCACGACACCAAGATCAATATCGTCGACACTCCCGGCCACAGCGACTTCGGCGGCGAAGTCGAGCGCGCCCTGCGCATGGTCGACGGCGTCGTCCTCCTCGTCGACGCCAGCGAAGGCCCGCTCCCGCAAACCCGCTACGTCCTGCAAAAAGCCCTAGCCGCCAAGCTTCCTCCCGTCATCGTGCTCAACAAAATCGATCGCGCCGACGCTCGCCCCAACGAAGTCCTCGACGAAATCTACGACCTCTTCATCGACCTCGACGCCACCGAAGACCAACTCGATTTTCCCGTCGTCTACACCAACGCGCGCGACGGCGTGGCCCATCGCAAAATCGGCGACGACGCCAAAGATCTGCTTCCGCTCTTCGAGACCATCGTCAAATCCATCCCCGCGCCTCCCGGCGATCCCGAAGGCGTTCTGCAAATCCAGGTGATGAATCTCGACTACAGCGATTTCCTCGGCCGCATCGCCATCGGCCGCGTGTTCAACGGCACGCTCAAGCGCGGCGCCGACGTCGGCATCAGCAAGCTCAACGGCAAGCTCCAATCCACGCGCATCACCAAGCTCTATACCTTTCGCGGACTTGAACGCGACGAAGCCGAAAGCGTCGTGGCGGGCGACCTCGTGGCCATCGCCGGTGTCGAAGGCATTCAGATCGGCGAAAGCATCACCGATCTCGCTAATCCTCAGCCGCTCGAGCCTCTCCTGATCGACGAGCCGACGCTGGCCATGATTTTTACGGTCAACAGCGGCCCGCTTTCCGGCAAGGAAGGCAGATATCTCACTTCGCGCGATCTCCGCGACCGCTTGCAAAAAGAGCTGCTCACCAACGTCTCCATCCGCGTCGAAGACACCGACACGCCGGAATCCTTCCGCGTCCTCGGCCGCGGCGAGCTGCAACTCGCGATTTTGATCGAGACCATGCGGCGCGAAGGTTTCGAATTGATGGTCGGCAAACCCGAAATCGTCGTGCGCACCGAAAACGGCCGCAAGCTCGAGCCTCTTGAGCGCCTGGTCATCGATGTCCCGGAAGGCTTCATCGGCATCATCCTCGAAACCATCGGCAGCCGCCGCGGCGAAATGCTCAAGATGAGTAACCACAATTCCGGCCGCGTGCGCCTGGATTTCAAAATCCCCTCGCGCGGCCTGATCGGCCTGCGTAGTCAGCTCCTCACCGATACCCGCGGCACCGCCCTCATTCATTCCATTTTCGACGGCTGGACGGATTACGCCGGCGAAATGGCGCTGCGCCCCACGGGCGCGCTCGTCGCCGACCGTGCCGGTGTTTCCACCGCGTTTGCGTTGTGGAATATCCAGGAGCGCGGCGAGCTCTTCATCGGTCCCGCGGTTGACGTCTACGAAGGCATGATCCTCGGCGAAAATTCCCGCGAGCAAGACATGGACGTCAATGTCACCAAGGAAAAAAAGCAAACCAACATGCGCTCCTCCAGCGCCGACGAGGCCATTCGCCTCATTCCCCACAAGCAGCTAAGCCTGGAGCAGGCCATCGAATTCATCGCCGACGACGAATTCGTAGAAATCACGCCTAAATCCATCCGCCTCCGCAAAAAAGTCCTGCAAGCCAGCCGCCGCCCCCGCCGCTGGCAAGAAATCCGCGCCAGCCAAGAAGCGTCTCGTTGAGAGCCCAAGTAGGTTGTGTCCTCCAGCGTAGCCAGATGCGCTCTCGCTATTCGCTCCCCGCTCGCGGTTTAATCAAATCATCCAGATAATCGGCTCTGTCTTCCTCGCGAAGCAAATGCGGAAAACGCTGGCCGCCGTGATAGTCGATCGCGCAGGTCTTGTAGTAATCGTCGTGCAGCACAAGCAATGAAATGGGCTGCGACCTGTCCTTGCCGGCATTGATCGCGTCCTTCAGCAAATCGTGCGTGTACAACCGGCCGTTCACCCCCACGATTTTCATCCCAGGCGAAATTCCCGCATTGAATGCCGGCAGGCCAACGATGGAATCGTTCACAGCGCCATCCTCGGCAAGCACCAAACCGAGCGAGTATCGCTCGCCGCGGTCCGTGGGTTCTCCGCGTCGTCCTGGCAACTTAGACAGTTCGTCATTGAAGATCACTTTCCAACCGCCATTTTCAATGCCCCCCACTGGTGCATCCGGCGAAGTCGAATTCATCCGTTCACGAAAAAATCCCGCCCAAGCATACGTCGCAATTCCATTGAGCGCGCGCACCAGGTCCTCGAACGTGTAGGTCTTCACCTCCGGTCCATTGTTTGGGCCGCCGTGAAATACATGGCAGAAGTCGTCGATTGCCTTTTCGCCGTGGCCCTCGCGATGAACAATCGTCGCCACCTCGAGCCAGATCAGGTCGCCTTCGTCGTAGTAATCAACGCCGCGCCGCCAGTTCAGCCAGCTCCTGCCCGACCCTACGCCCGGCACTCCGACGGCTGTGTCAAGGAGCGGGCGCCATGTGCGACCTGGGCGTCCCGGCCCCAAATCCGCCGCGATGTTCGCAAGCGACTCACGGTATTGTTCCGCGGTCCACAGTCCACTGCGCGCGGCGAGCAAGGGGCCAAGATAGTCGGTGAGACCTTCATAGACCCAAAGCAAGTCCGTCTTCATCGGTGCTTCGTAATACGGTGTGCTCAGGTCCGCTGGACGTCGAAACTTGCCATTCCAGGAGTGGACGAACTCGTGCGCAAGCAAGCCGCCCACGATGAAGCCGGCATCGGCATCCGATAAGAGCAAGACCCGCTCCGGCAGCCGGCTGTCGTTGCACTCATGATGCTCCAATCCAAAATGCGCCACATGGTCGCTGAGCGTCAGCAGAAAGTGATATTCGCGATAATGCCGCGCACCAAAAAGCTTGCCGGATTCAGCCACAAGCCTCGTCAGTCCCTTTTGCGTCTGCGGGCTCATATTCAGCGCGGCAGCGCTATCGGCGACCAGGTCGATCTCATGGTGGATCGATTCTCCGGGAGGCGTCAGGTCGATAGCTCGGAAGTATTCGCCAGCCGCCACAGGCGAATCCACTAGCCGATCTAGAGAAACCGGCTTAAAGGAAACCTCGCTGCCCGACTGTTTTTCAACCGGCAGCGGCGTGCCGAATTTCCATCCCTCCGGCAGCAGCAGCTTGCTCTGAAAAATAAGTTGCTCCGCCGGAGTGCTTGCCGGGTAAAGCACGTTTTGGTTCCAGCTGATGACCACCAGCTTGTCCGTCGCGGAAGGAGCGCCACTCGCAAACCCTGTGCCGAGGGGTTCAAGGTAATCGAAAGCGATCTCGAGACGCCCCGCGCCGCTCGGCACATCCACATGGAACGTAAAAACGTCGAGCGGATCACGCTCCCAAGGTATCGATTTTCCATTCGCGGAAATCTTCAATCCGGTCACGTTGGAAATGGGCCCATCCGGACCGTGTTCCCCGGGAATCCACTTCGGATAGTACAGGGTCAAGGGCCCGCTCTTGACGGGGATCACCATGTGCGTGCGTACGATGCCTTGCGGCGCTCGCGTGGCGTCCACCACCAAAGAAATTGGTTGGCCTGGCTGAGCCCGGATGGACGGTGCAGTTAGTGCGAAGCTCGAAATCAATAAGGAAAATCCGACGCACACACGCCTGTGTTTCATGGCAAGCTCCTCAAGAAACGAAATGTGGCCTTGTTTATGCGGCTTTCGGCAAGCTCTTCAGATCTGATTCCTAGCCTGTCTATATATCGTGCGCGCCCGTTTCCGGCAAACGCAGAATTTACTTGACACTATGGCGCAAGACGATATAGTGTGGGACGACACATAAGACGAGGCAGACTCGCATGGTGCCTAAAATCCCCACTCCCGAATCCAACCCGCCGCTCACCCCAGCCATGTTTCACGTCTTGCTCGCTCTCGCCGGCGACGACCTCCACGGCTACGCCATCCTCAAGGAAGTCGAGTTGCGCACCTCCGGCGAAGTGAAACTGAGCACCGGCACCCTCTACGGCATCATCAAGCGCCTGCTCAACGACGGCCTCATCATTGAGCGCCGCGAGCGCCCCGCCGCCCACGACGACGAGCGCCGCCGCTATTACCGGCTGACGTCGCAGGGCCGCGAAGTCGCCGCCGCCGAAGCCGAGCGCCTCGAAAAAGTTGTAGCGCTGGCCCGTTCGCGTCACCTCCTGAAGCGAACGCAACCAGCGTAAGCGTAACGGCGGCTTTAGCCGGCGCTCGTAGATTTCGCCGCTGAACGAGTTTCAAAGCGATTGGTCTAGATAGCACGAGGCACATCATGACCGAACCCGAACGCCGCACCACAAAACGTTTTCGCCTGCTCCTCCGCCTGCTTCCCGCGGAATTCCGCGGCGACTTCGGCCCCGAGATGGAGCAAGTCTTCGTCGCGCAGCGCGAAGAAGCCGCGCGCGGAGGAGGCAAAATGGGCGTCTGGCGTCTCTGGTGGGAAACCGCGAAAGGAATTTTCACCACCGCCCCGCGCGAGCATCTCTCCATGCTCCGCCAGGATTCCACCTTCGCACTGCGCATGATGCGCAAAAATCTCGGCTTCACCCTCGCCGCCATCATCGTCCTCGGCCTGGGCATCGGCGCCAACACCGCCATCTTCAGCGTGGTCAACGCCGTCCTCCTCAAGCCGCTCCCCTACGAACACGGCGAACGCCTTCTGATGATGCGCCAATCCACGCCCCGCAGCGGACTCATGGGCCGCACCGTCTCCGTCCCCGAGCTGATGGACTACCGCCGCCAGAATCGCAGTCTCGACGCCATCGTCGAATACCACAATATGCAATTCATCCTCCTCGGCCGCGCCGAACCTGAACAAGTCGAAACCGGAGTGGTCTCCTGGAATTATTTCGACGTCTTCGGCGCCAAGCCCCTCGTCGGCCGCAACTTCGCCCCCGATGACGAAAAACCAGGCGCGCCCGCCGTCCTTCTTCTCAGCTACGAATACTGGCTGCGCAGTTTCGGCGGCGATCCCACGGTGGTCGGTAAAGTTTTCCGCATGAACGACAAGCCGCACACCGTCATCGGCGTGCTCCCGCCCTTCCCGCAATATCCGCAAGAGAACGACTTGTACATGCCTACCGTGGCCTGCCCCTTCCGTTCCGGTCCGCACATGCTTGCCAACCGCCAGATGCGCATGGTGCGCATGTTCGGCCGCATGAAACCCAGCATAAAGCCCGGCGAAGCTGAGGCGGATCTTTCCGCCGTCGCCGCCTCCATGATCCGCGAATTCCGCAATGATTACCCCGAAGGCTCCGACCTCAAGGTCGACGTCACGCCGCTGAAAACCGAGCTCACCCGCGACGCCAAACCCACCATGCTCTTCCTTCTCGCCGCCGCTGGCTTCGTTCTCCTCATCGCCTGCGCCAATGTTGCCAACCTCAACCTCTCGCGCATGGTCCGCCGCGAACGCGAACTCGGCGTGCGCACCGCCATGGGCGCCAATCGCGTCCGCCTCTTCCGCCAGCTCCTCACCGAGAGCTCCCTCCTCGCTCTTCTCGGCGGCGCCCTCGGTCTTCTCCTCGCCACTGGCGGCCTGCAGCTGCTCGCTGCCTACGTCGCCCGCTTCACCCCGCGCGCTCGCGAAGTCCATATCGACATCACCGTTCTTCTCTTTACGCTAGCCGTCGCACTCTTCGTCAGCGTGCTCACCGGCACCGCTCCCGCCGTGGCTCGCCGCGAAAATCTCATCACCACGCTAAAAGAAGGCGGCAGCCAGGCCACGCTCGGAGCCGGCCGCGGCAAACTCCGCAGCGCCCTCATCGTCGCGCAAGTTTCCGTTTCCTTCCTGCTCCTCATCGGAGCCGGTCTGATGGTCCGCAGCCTCATCAATCTCCAGCGCGTCGATCCCGGCTTCCACCCCGAAAATGTTCTGACCATCCAGCTCAGCCTCGATTTCTCCCGCTACACCAGCGACGAAAAAACTCGCGGCTTCTTCGATTCCCTCCTCGAAAAAGTCGCCGCCCTTCCCGGCGTCACCTCCGTCGCCGCCGCCGGCGACTTTCCGCTCGATAAATCTCCCGCCTTCAACAATCAATTCGACATCGAAGGCCAGCAAGGCAACGACGCTGGAAAGCCTATCGCCGAGTTCAACGTCATCAGCCCCGGCTATCTCCAGGTCCTCGGCATTCCCTTGCTCAGCGGCCGCGATTTCGACCGCCGCGATCGCCCCGAAAGCGCCAAGGTCGCCATCATCACGCAAGCCGTCGCGCAGCGTCACTGGCACAATCAGGATCCCGTCGGCCGCCGCATCTCCTTCGACAACGGCAAAACCTGGACACAGATCGTCGGCGTCATCGGCGACGTCCACGAGCACGGCCTCGACCTGCCCACCAACGATTTCATCTACGTTCCCTTCTCGCAGTATCCGCAGACCGGCCCCGCGCTCATCGCACGCACGCAAGGCGATCCCATGGCCATCGCGCGCACTGTCGTGCAGCACCTCTACGAGGTCGACCCCAACCAGCCCGCCGGCCGCATCCAGTCCCTCGAGCAATATCGCGCCGACTCCATCGCCGCCCC
>WNEZ01002445.1_pt1 | contig 16565 bp, 17 predicted proteins | sample 5400521 | NCBI WGS metagenome assembly WNEZ01 (sample SAMN13153339, study PRJNA577476) | soil metagenome | isolation source: 120 cm saprolite under Douglas fir tree site 2 hole 1 replicate 1 | place: USA:California | collected 2015-04-18
AGGGTGCACTAGGACTGATGCAATTGATGCCGGCCACGGCCAGGGCATTCTCCGTGCTCAATCCGTTCAACCCGGTCGCCAACACAATGGGTGCTGCTGATTTTCTTGCTTATCTGCGCAATCGATTTGCGAATAATCCTAACCTGGAGGGACTCCCCGCTTTGCTGGCTGCGTATAACGCGGGACCAGGCGCAGTGGAAAAGTATGGCGGTATACCGCCTTACGCGGAAACGAACAGGTATGTGCGGCGGGTGATCGAACGATATACCAACCATCTGACTCAGGTAGCCGTGAGGCCAGTGTTAATCCTTGGACCGAGGCCTTACGTAATACAACTGACCGGGTCTCATGCCATGCAGCCTGAACCTGTCTTAATAAGCGCCGACAGCGACCGTTCGGTGCCAAACCAGCTCGCCACGATCCGGAGCGTGCGCGGACAGGTCGTGGCAGTTGTAGGCACCGGCACCGCGCCTTGGATAAGGCGCAATCCCACCGAGTTGTCCCTGCATCGGGCGCATAAAATAGGTTCCAGTCGCAATTCAGCGATAGTCACGCTCGATATTCCCTTACATCCTCAAAACGTGGCCCGCGCGAAGCTAGCGGACCACGGAAATTCGCGTTAGATCGCAGCCTTTTGGCAAACGCCCGCGCATAAGCCTCGAGCCGCTATTTGCTAGCGGCTGATGCGCTCTTGCCCTAAGGGTTTGCGCAGAAAGTTATCACCAGTCGTGCACACGCGAACGCTTTCAGGTGAGCGTCGCAGAGCTCGATCTGCTTGAGTGGCCGCCCGTGTGAATCGAGCGCGCAACATCCGCGCCCGCGGCAACAAACGATATACCCCGCAGGGGAGAGACACTACTTCGGGCGCGTCGAGCCATGCTTGCGCGACGATCATGCCTTCAGATTTGATCTCCGGTTCGGTCGTTTCAATGCTTGGTTCCGCTTAGGGCTCATTGAATCTCAGCAGCGCTGTTTTTTATATCCCTGTTCTCGAGACCCGATGTGCCGTCGGTTAGGAGCCCGGCGCAGCAGGACATGCTCACGCGGCATCGATTGCGGTCACTGTTAATCCGGGAGCGCAGGGCCTTGATGAACCAGATGCGCGGCCTGCTCGCCGAGTAAGGGATCGTGGTTGCACGAGGCGCCATCCCACTGGCGCCGGGCACTGGCGCTGCTCTTGGACGACCGGGACAACGGAGTAAGTGAACTGTTGCGCGAGTCGCTGGCTGGGACGAGTGAGCGACTGCCATTGTCACGCCGTGGAAAGCTCTTGGGGCTCAAACCCGGACTCGAACTTTGCCTTTGCAAACCGCCCGGTGCTGGTGCGACTCTGAACCAGGATTCAAAATGGAGATTCGGTACGTGCGTTCCCTATATTAACGATTAGCTCGAACGGAGGACAGAAAATGTCACATAAAGGATTTTCACATATAGGTCTTTCGACACTCGACCTCGACAAGACCCGCGAGTTCTACGAAAACGTACTTGGCTTCAAGCCTGTAGTGTGCGACACGATCGCTGTGAGAGAGGGGGGGTAAAATCCGCCACATCTTCTTTGACACCGGCCAGGACCAGCTAATCGCGTTTATGGAAGCGCGCGACGTACCCGTCGTTCCCGCCGAATATGATGCGGGCATCAATCGTGGACTGGCGTGCCGAGCGCCTTCTATCATTTCGCCTTCGAAGCGGGCACGCAGACCTCTCGATATCGACATCAGAGCTGAAACAATCTCGCAATTCCAGCCTGAATCCACCTTTGCTATTGTCGCCAAACCACGATTTTTCAGGGCTGTTCTCGGACAGTTCTCGGAAAGTTTGGCCAGTGCCGGATCACGCTTACTTCGATAGGCACCACTGAACCGGTTACGAGGGTGCGCTACCTGTAGTCAGACGACGCCGAATGCCCAATACCCCGGAAAGCGACCACTCAAGTGGCATCAGAGGCACCGGGGGACGGACAGACTCGAACCTTTGGCACCGTTGCGACTGAGCCGGATTAGCAATCGGACCAGACGGTTTCACAGCGTGAGAGAAAGTGGCAGCACGACCGGTCTTCAAAACCGCCCTCTTCTGGGGTATGGCTATCGCCAGGGCCGAAGCCAGTCGATTATGACGCGCACGGCCGATCGCACTGATCCGCGACAGTGCCTTTCGTCGATTCCCGCCGCGCTTGCCGCAACAACCCATCTTTTATCCCGTGCTCACCGGAGCCGACGCAACGAAGATCGCCCGCGACTGGAACGTAAAGGCATCACGGGCGGGTTATGTAACCCGTTTCGCGGTCTGGCGATCTTTTTGGGATCGCTATCAGGTTCATACCGCTGGTGGCCGCGACACATGGACTATTGGATCCAGCGAAAGATTTGCCTGAATTTAATGATAGTATAGTGGGGCTTATCGAAATAATCTCCGCGTTCTAAGAGCTACGCTACTTCGACATGACAGTGAAGCGCCGGTCGGAGTCAAACAATGGTGACAGCGAATCCGGGCTGTTGAAAAGTCACAGACTGGTGCTTGCGCGCAAAACTTCATTTTGTCCTAGTGCCATTTGAGGGAGGCTAGTGATTCAAATTAGATTCGAAATCAATGGGCGGCAGGCGGATTCGCACGATCTACGAGGGGCGTTCGAGAAGGCCATCTTCGAGAATATCCGTGAGCGGCTCCGTTCAAAGCTCAGCAACGTGCGAGATCCCGACACGGGGGAATCTCCGCTGGTCGTGGTGCGCGGGCAAGATTTGGAACACCTGAGCTTCGAAATCAGTGGGTCAGAAAGGGTCGTAGCTCTCGCCAAAGAACGCCTGGGAATTTCTGAAGATATGCCTGCTTCTCCTCCTTACGGCGACGGCTCGGGCAAGACTCCGAAGCCTCCGCCCTGCGCATTCGTCTGCCACGCATCTGAAAACAAACCCCTCGCCAGGACGATCGCCGAAGACCTGATGAAGCACGGGATCGATACCTTCTTTGATGAATGGGAAATCCGGCCCGGAGACAGCATCCGGCGAGGTCGGGCTTATAAACTGCTCGCATTTTATCGTTCTCCTTACGCCGCAAAGCCTTCCAAAGCCGTGGGTCAACGCTGAAATTGATGCCGCGTTCATGCAGAAGTTAGAGGATCGTTGTGAGTTCATACCTCTTCGGTTCGAGCTGTCGGTTGAGAGCCTCCCGCCACTCCTCAAGACCATGTATTCGCCTGCTCTGACCGACTACGAAAACGACCTCAAGACCCTTGTCGCTCATATTCACGGTGCGACAAAAAAGCCGCGCTTGGGACCTGCCCCAAAGATCGTCGCCAAAAGTTCCAAGGGTTCCATCGGGCTCTCGCTAGCTGCCGAGGCGATTGTCCGCTACGCGGTTGAGCATTCGGAACACGGCTCAATAATGGATCCGGGGCTTTCCCCTCAACTCGTGCGGGACATCACAACCCTGAGCGACGACGACATTGTCGAAGCGGTTGATGAGCTTGAGAGCCGAGGTTTTGTGAAGCTCCTTCGGACTTTCGGGCCTTTGGGCTTCGCGGCGATGGGGCCCACACCGACCCTATTCGCTGCATTCGACAAGCATTTCAAGGAGTGGGATCCAGAGGCTGATGCCCTGCGAATTGCCGCGGATCTTGTAAACGAATTGGATGGTGCCGTGGTCTCCGTACTTGGGCAGCGGTACGCATGGCCGGCCCGACGGATCAACCCCGCAGTCACATTCCTCGACGAGCGCGGCCTCGTCCAAAGTAGCTCAACAATTGATCACCCGTGGGTCCGATATTCAATCCGGAGAAACCCCGCCACGCGGCGGTTCGTTCGCGAGCGTTCATAGGACTGCGATGAACGAAACGCCGATTATTTTCACCGAAGACGCCGTGGCGTATTCGCTCTTCAAGCATCGCTTGGACTCGAACAGCCGACTCTTTTTTAAGTTTAATCACAACATGAGCATTCGCCGCGGCCGTCCCTGGTTCTATTACTGCGCTCCCGACGTCGATGTTATCGAAGTGACGCCGGACCATACGGTCATTGCCTACGAACTTAAGGGATCGCGAATGCGTCGAACCGTACTCGTGGATTTTCCGGTCATTCACGATCCCATCGGGCAGGCGGTTGCGTACTTGGATCTCCCGCGAATCTACCAAGGAGAGCGGCGGCTATTTGAGGGTGGCGTATTCGATCATGTGTACGCCGTCTGCGCAAGAGATCGGGATGCGATCGATTCGGGTGAAAGAAAGCTCTACGAATTCGTTCCGATCGGTTTGATGCTCGCCCTTCCGGATGGCCGATTCGCTACCATCAAAGAAGCACCGAAGAATCCGAATCAAAATCCGAGTGCCAAGGCCCACTTTTTACGCAACCTTGACACGCTGGATAATCATGAGGTTCACAGCAGGATTTTCCGAAGTATCAAGCAAGCCGGCGAACGGTAGTTCGGGGCCTCTGTCCTATAAAAAACTGCCCTTTAACTCTCTCCAAAGGAGGTTCACCACGGACGACATGTTGATTAAGAGTAAGCTGCAGAGCCGAACTACGGTGGCGAATTCGGAAAATCCTCAACAAAGACAAAGACCGACCGGTTCTCACCGTTAGCGCTAATTCACGGCTCTTCAGGCTGTTACGGCACCAGATAGGCACCAAGTCGAAGATTCCTCAGCCCCGGCACAGGTTTCCGGAGGCCGGTCTCTGGAAAAGTATCTGGAATCGGGCATGTGTGGCGGCGAGATAGGACCGTCTTAACTAGCGTCATGGAGCTTAAAGTTATGCCCGCCTTTCGAATAGCTCCGCCCGAATCTCCCTGATTGCCCAAACAATGCTATCCGGGTATTCCCGCGACAGGAATCAACCCGAAAGACTGTTCCGCTCTGCTCGCGTTGCAGAAAAACGTCTACCCTCCTTTCCTACTCAAATCGCGATCATGCGATTGGTGTCGTATCGAGGAGGTGTGTGATCGAATTCCCAAGATCATCAAGCGTTGGTGAAGTGGACGGCGGCCAGTCGCGCGTATTGATGACGTAGGCCCAGTCAACACCATCATTGCGGGACACGGCCTTCGACGACGCGCCCGGCGTGCTACCAGAACGGGTGGCTCCTGCCGCTCGTGAACCATTGCCCCAGACCGCGTGTAGGTGAATGAACTGAGTCAGTGCTTTGGCGGAAGCCCCGGTACCTTCGTTGGGGTCGCCCACCTCGTTAATTTCTTCGTCTCCGCCATAGACGGCGGGCACCAAAAGCTGCGACGTCAGGTCGAGCGGGCTCAGCCCCAGGCCCTCATCCTCCGCGATCGCCTCGTTGTTGGTGCGCTTAGATGCTAGCGTGGGAATGACCAGGACTTCAGTGATATCGGCCGGCTGAAGCAGCTTAGTTTTCACATAGTCGAAATACGTCATGCCCGACACATGCTCGACAACGGCGCCGGCGAGTAGATAGCCGAAGTTCGAGTAGTGGTAGACCGTTCCCGGGTCAAGGTCGAGCATCCGTCCATACATATACCGTGCAACGTCGAGCTTCTTAACGGGATGCCCAAGGTTGAGGTCCAGAGCAATCTGCCGCATCGAATATGTCGGATCGAACCCTGACCCACCCTTCGCCGGCGGGTCGTCGTTATAACCGCCCATGTGATCCAGAAGTTGCTGGATCGTGATTGTGTCGCTGCGCGGATCCAGCGGGTGCGAGAAGCCAAGGAGCGGATAAACCTTTGCGTCCGGTGCCAGCTTCTTGGCATCGTAGAGGGATTGAACTGCCGCCTCAAGGAACATCTTGCTGCAGCTAACGAGGAGAAAGCGGTCGGAAGGCTGGGTGGTCCGATAGCCCGGTTCGGCCCACGTATAAGCGCGCGAAAACTTCGTGACTCCGTTTTTCGCAATCGCCAACTGCGCTGCCCGGACGCCATTTGCGTGCATGAACGTTTGGATCGCGTGGTCGAACCCGGCGAGGGCCGGAACCGCGGTGCCCGTAACTGTCCAGTGGCGGCTCAGCGGAATATCTTCTTTGGCGAAGATGGCCGCGTAGCAGGTGTTGCCACCGGTCCCGCCCCCCTGGACGCAGATTGGGTAGAAGCCCGCGGCTTTCTGCTTGTTGAATTCGCTTTGGTAATCCGCTGAGGTCATTCCATGCCGCGCCTCCCATGGGCCGACCACGTCGTCCTTGAACACCGAACAGTAGATTTGGTCGCCTGAGAGAGTGACATACGCCGGGCGATAGCCGGCCAGCTGATAGCCCGGCAACTGCGTCTCTGCATTGAAGACTACCTGATAACTTGCTCCCGTATCCGAGGGATGCACATGGCACTTCACGAATCCCGGATTGCCGTGCCACACGGCCGCATATCGTCGATCGCTCGCGGTGCCATAAATCGCGACCGAGCGCAGGCTCATTTTTTGACTGCGCGCAGTCTTGTCCAGATTCTGAAAGGTGCCTGCATGTGTGTCAGGGCCTGACGTCATCCCATGACGCGCAAACCATGCGCCGGGGATGCCCTGTTCAAATAGCGCAGCGAATATTGCATTACCGCCTGTGCCGGTCGCTGAAACGAGGACGGGCGCATAGCCCTTCGCGGTCCAGTTGTTGAAAAATGATTGATAGCTGGCGCTATCCACTCCATGTACTGCGACGCAGGCCGCCCCCTGACGCTTTACCCACACCGCCGCATAGCGCGCGTCTTTGGGATCGCCGTAGACGCTGAGCGAGATCAGTCTAAAGCCCTGCGCGGTCAAGTTGTTGAAATTCGTCTGGTGCTGGGCGCCCGTCACACCATGGTATGCCTGGAACATTTTGCATTCCCCCTTAATTTTGGTGGATTAGGTGACAGTTGACTCTAGTATCCGAGAATGCTAGATTGAAAGCATGGAAACGCTAGACGCCTTCGATCACCGCTTCCCGACCGAGGATTCCTGTCGCGCCTATCTCCGCGATTCCCGCTGGCCAGATGGCGTGAAATGTCCGCGTTGCGGGAATCCCAATCCTTGCAAGCTAAAGACGCGACCGTTTCACTGGCTGTGCAAGTACTGCAAGAACTATCGGTTCAGCGTCATCAGCGGGACGATCTTCGAGAACACGAAGAAGCCGCTAAAGCTCTGGTTCCGGATCGCCTACTTCATGCTGGTAAGTAAGAAAGGCATGAGCGCCCTTCAGATCCATCGCACGGTTTTTGGCGAAGAGTCCACGTCGGACTATCACACGACTTGGTATATGTGCACTCGGCTCCGTGCTGCGATGCGCAATCAGACATGGGACAAGCTCATGGGTGAAGTTGAGGTAGACGAGACTGCAATTGGCGGAAAGGACAAAAATCGTCATCAGGATAAGAAACAGCACATCACCGGCATGAGCGGAAAGACCACGGTCATCGGCGCGATCAGCCGGAAAGGCAACGTGGTTTGTCAGATAATCGAAAACACTGATGGGGCTACCCTCAATCGTTTCGTCCGCAAGACCGTCAGTGGATCGGTGGACCTCGTGGCAACGGATGAGCATGGCGGTTACGCGCACCTGGACGCGATAGGCTTCCAGCACGAAGCGGTCAGCCACAGTACGGGCGAATATGTGCGCGGGAAGGTTCACACGAACAACATTGAAAGCTTCTGGAGCCTATTGAAGCGCGGCATCGTTGGCTCATTTCATAACGCGAGCAAGGATTATCTGCCGCTCTACCTCGCGGAATTTTCCTTCCGCCACAATAACACGCAAGAATCCGGACATCTTTGCCGAGTTGCTTTCGCGTTGCTAGCAGACCCGTAGGCGCTCCGCTAAAATGGGCCCGTGGACCCAAAGTCGCGAACCCAAAAAAAGACCGAAGAGGCGCGCGAAGAACTGCAAAATCCCGATATGGGGAAGTTTGATCGAGCGATGCGTGCGCTACTTAGCGTGTCGGAGAAGAAGAAGCCGAGAAAACGAAAAGCGGTCTAACCTTGCCAGAAGTTGACCGCCTACAAATCCAGCACTAAGCGCGCGCCGTTTAAATACGGATACCGGAAGTGTGTTTTAAACGCAAGTCCGATCTTAGGTGGTGCGCGTGTGGCTAATCACAGATGTCGCAAGAGTCTCGCAAGGGCTACCTCAAGCGAGTTTTTAGGCAAGCCAAAACAGACAGCGATTTCCTATCGGTCAAAAAGGCCATCGGCTCTATTGGCTTTGGAGTTTTACGTAGCTTATTTCATAGGGACGCAACGACAGTGAGGGACTTCCTTGTTGGAATAGTCCTTCCCGCTTTGGCTGCCTATGCTGTTCTCTGCGCGGGAGAATTAGCTTGGAATATCGTGCGAGCTCCATTCACGTTGGATCGTCAGAGAGCCAATGAACTCAATTCTAGAGACCACGAAATAGCAAAACTAAACAAACAACTGGCAGCGCCGTTGTTAGTGAAATTCAGGGAAGTTGTTTTTCTCAATAACAGAATGCTTGTGCGTATGTCGATCAGTACCGGAGAATCACCAGCCACATTGTCTGGTTGGGCACTTCGGTCTCAAATGACGCCTACGCTCACGCCGGTACTAGCCGATGTTAACGGCTTGGGGAAACATGTTGGTGGATTCGCGATTCGTTTAGACGATCATGATCTTGGTGAAGGCCATCTAACTTTCAGCGTTCCGGGGCTAGCGGAAGATGAACTCAGAGACGTTCGGCATCAATGGACATTAGAATTTTCTGACGCACATCGCGAGCACTCCGAGCGAATCCCAGAACATTTATATCAAAGACCGTCTTAGGCGCTTCATCTCGGTCTTTGGTATAGGAGAGTTAGGGCAGTAATGTCGCTGCGTGCTGGGCAAAGTCTTTGACCTTGTCTAGCACTTTCTCAGCTTGGGCAATCGTGTATGTCTGGCGATGATGTGCAGATGGGTGTCGCCACGCCTTTTCAACCGCACCTAAATCGCTGAGCAATTCGTTGTAGGAAGCTTCCAGCCTTTTCCATTCGGCCCAAGCATCGATGTCACCCTTGTTTACTTCGGCTTGTTTGCGTCGAACATCGAGAGCGCCCCTAATCGTTTGTGTGACAGTGCCCCAATAATCGATGTCTAAATTGATCGTGCATCCTAAGGCGTTACCTATCTTGAACAGGACAGCCTGCATTATGCCCATGCAGTGATATATCGTTCCGCCCGCACGTCCAACCGCAAAGCATGAACCTGCCTCATAGATGTCGTCAGTCGCTTCCCAAATTTTGTCGAAGACCTCCGATCCGAAGAGTGTCTCATTTTCCCAATAGACTGTGTTTTCGACGTACAGAAACATTCGACTCTGGAGTTCATCTTCGAGGCGATTCCTGAGTTCCTCAAACAACGCGAGCAATTGTGATCTCTTGATACCTGGATGGAGTTCTAATTCATCTTCGATTCGCGCGAGTTGCTTTATCGCTGAAGTAAGATTGATCGCTTCACACCGTTTGCGAAATAGTCGCCAAAGAGTCTCGCCGAACATCTCCGACGCCTGATGGCCGTCCTCGGTCGGTTCCCTAATTGGCGTATCAGCGATCACAATCTCGATTTTCAATCTATCAATTGCTTGCGTCAGGTACATCTGAATCGCGGCAAATGGCGTGCATATGCGTCGAGCATTTCCCAAAGACTCCATAGCCGAATCGGCGCACCCCAAGGGTACTCGTTCCGCCTGTAATCCTTGGGATTATCGGCTCCATTGGGGCTAGGAGTCAACATCAACCTAATTCCCCTTGCCAAGGCCTGCTTGAATCAAGCCGGTTCGATTCTTGTGTTGGCCTTTGCAAAGCGGAGAATTTCCCCGCCTTGAACTCTGCGACTCGTGTACACACGCTTCCTCCTCAGCACCAGGAGGGTCCCGCAGGCAACAGCTCCCACGTCGGGAACGCTGCGTAGCAACTCGGACTTTTCTGCGATACGGCGCGTCATCCAAGAGCCGCAGCACGTCGGCAAGGGTCGCTTCGGGCTGGTCCCGGAGCGCGAGCGGTGTTGCGCAGAATGTACTCCAAGCGCGGGCGCCAGGAGTCGGCCCAGATCTTCTTGAAGACATCGAGTAGCCCCGAGGCCGCGAGCGGACGCTTGAGCGGCGCACGCGCTCCAACGGATTGAAACCGAGCGGTTGCGTGACGTTCGGCACGTCGGAGTAAATCAAATCGTCGCGACGCCCTTCCGGAATTACCTCCTGCTCGATTCTCGGCAGACTGCCGGGATCGAATTCAAAATCTGCGCAACTAAACTCGTTCAACTTCTTCCCGGCCAACTGCCGATCGTCATCAAACACACAGTGCCGAAGTTCAAGACCGAAGACGCTCAGCGCGAGTTCTGACGCCCACCCCTTGCGCGCCATCGCTCAAGGCCGCCGCGCCATCCCTGATCGGGATCGCTAACGCTTGTCACGGCGGTCTTGAATTGCTCCGCCGCGCTCATTGGTAGCTCCGCGTCGAGTCCTTTCCACCCTCGCACTCTCAGTCCGGGTTGAAGAGCGCGAGGGCGGAAGAAGGTTCGGTTTTACGAACCAACCCGCGCCCTGCCGCAGGAGCGGAAGCGGGCGCCAGACAAGGAGCGAAGCGACAATGAACACTTATGAAATCGTAACCGAGCGGATCATTGGCCTGCTTGAGCAGGGTGTAGTCCCGTGGAGACGGCCTTGGAGCGCAGCGGGAGCGCCGCGCAACCTCGTGTCCAAGAAGCAATATCGCGGGGTCAATTTCTTCCTGCTGTCGGCGACCAAGTACATCTCGCCCTACTGGCTCACCTCAAGCAGGCGAACGAGCTTGGCGGATCGGTGCGGAAGGGCGAGCAAAGTCAAATCGTCGTGTTCTGGCGAGTTGACCACATCTCGAATTCGGAGGCGGAACCCGACCCTGAGAAGCTGGAAGCGGACGAGAAGAGTCGCCGGCGTTTCGTACTTAGGTATTATCGGCTCTGGAACGTGGAACAATGCGACTTGCCGCAAGCCGTACTCGACAAGCTGCCGAAGATTCAGACGTATCGACACGATCCCATCGAAGCGGCCGAGCGAATCATCGCCAACATGCCGAACCCGCCCGAGATTCAATTTGCCGGAACAAAGGCTTTCTACAGTCCGACCGCTGATCGCATCACGCTGCCGCCGCGCGAGCTTTTCAGCAGCGCCGAAGAACTTTATGCGACCCTGAATCACGAGGGATCCCATGCAGCCGGGCACCCGAAGCGGCTCAACCGAAAGTCGGTCGCGGAAGCGGCGCCGTTTGGCTCGCCCACATACGTATTTGAGGAGTTGATCGCGGAGATGTCGGCCGCGTATCTCTGCGCGGAAGCGGGAATCTCACCGGCAGTGATCGTCAACGAGGCGGCTTACATTCAAGGCTGGCTCATGAAGCTGCGCAGTGACAAACGTATGGTGGTTACCGCCGCCGCCCAGGCGCAACGCGCCGCAGATTACATCCTCAATCGGTCATCCAGTGAATAGGCCCTGCCCGCGGCCGAGCGTACCGCTCGGCCGCCTTTTCCAATCATCCGATTGCCCGAAACCGCACTGGATAATCGCACGCTGCGGGCTTGCAGCGCTTTTGCAATTGCGGAAGTCTTACGAGAATAGGCGGCGTTGAGAGCGCTTAAACAAGGACCGGGGGAATCGGGACGAGTGTCCGGTGGGCCGGGCGGCAAGATGCCGACCTCAAAGCATGTGATCACATCGACTCAAATCGTTGAAGGGCCACGTCGACGTGCGCTGGGCGCGGAGACCGAAGCGGAAGCAACGGCTGGAGGAAGTCTGGCGCCGCGATGAAGACGCTGGGACAATTCCTCATAGAGAGACGCAAGGCGCAAGGGCTTAGCCAGAAGGAGTTTGCGGTGCTTATCAAGAACCGTGACGGCAAGCCGATTTCAGCCACCTACCTGAATTACCTCGAACACGATCGCGGCAAGCCGCCCGATTACCTGCTCGACCAGTTCGCCGACGTGCTCAAGGTCGAGCGCGACGTGTTGTATTTCTGGGCGCAGCGGATGCCGCCTGATATCCAGCCGGGCGAGGCGAACGAGGAGCAGGTTACCGCCGCCTACCGTGCTTTCCGGCGCGAGCTCAAAACTAAAGGTGGGGGGAAAGGTGGGAGAAAATCATGAAGATGATCCCGGACCCGACCGGCCGCTTTCCCGAACGACCGCACTACGAAATCGAGGAGCTGGAGCAGGAGTGCGAGCGCATCATGGAGTCGTTCTTGATGAGCCGGTACGGGCAGTACTCGATTCCTGTCCCGACTGAGGCTCTAGTGGAGCTGCTGGAGCGTGAGACCACTGAGGTCAATCTGTATTGCGACCTCAGCGCGGAGGGCGAGGAGGTTCACGGCGTCACCGAATTCTTCCCCGGACAAAAGCCCAATGTGAGTATCGCGCGGGAGCTGTCGTACCAACACTGGCGCGAGCACCGGAAGCGCAGCACGCTGCCGCACGAGTATGGCCACGTGCACTGGCACACGTGGTTATTCGACCGCTACTGCAATCGCCGCGAACGCCACAAATGCTTGCGAGCCCAGATTGTCCTCGCAAGCGGCGAGATCGACTGGATGGAGTGGCAGGCCGGCTATATATCGGGCGCGATGCTGATGCCCAGGAGCCGTATGCAATTGCACGTCGCCGCGTTTCGCGCCGAGCGCGGGGTGGAAGGGCGGCTTGACGAGGAGTCGATCGAAGGGCAGCTGCTGATCCAGCGCACCAGCGAGCTGTTCAAGGTATCGCCGGAAGCGGCGAGGGTGCGCCTGCGCCAGCTCGGCTATCTACTGTCTTAAATTATTTTCGATCGCGAGGCGCTTGACAGGCGCCTCTCTTTTTCGTACAACGATTTCACACTTTCAAAATCTCAGAGTCTCAGAGTCATTTCATTTGAGACTCGGGATTGCCTGAGAAGGTCGGCGACGGAGCAGAGGCAAGCCGGTCATGACGCAAAGCCACGATGAATTCCTGTGGCGACGAGCTGCGGAACTGCTGCAAATCGAGAAGTTGCTCGAGGGCGAACCGCAGGAGGTCTCGGGCAACTACGACAGGGCTACGCGGAGTTGCCCATTGTTTGCGGACTTCGGTGCGGGCGATATGCGGTCGCTTGGAATCGCGTTGCCGGCGTCGCAAGTGGAGGCGGGCATCCGGCTGTTGGCTGCGAGTGCCGGTAAGACCATCGAGCGCGACGCTCCGTTCGTCAACCTGATTCTGCCCAACGGCGCCCGGTTCTCAGCGGGACTCCCCCCGGTATCCGATGGCCCGACGTTTTCGATTCGCCTGCATTGGCGAGCGGTGAGGCCGCTTGACGATTTCATCGCGGCGCCCTGGCAGCTACCCGTTATCGACGACGCGATTCGGCGACGCTTCAACATTGTCACCATCGGCGCGACCGGTGCGGGCAAGACCACGCTGCTCAACGCACTGATTGCACACCTGCTGAAAGCTTCACCGGAGGAACGACTCGGCATCATCGAGGACGAGCCGGAACTCCAGATCAGCGCGAACAACGCAATCCGCAGGCTTGCGCGCGGCCGGGCTGACCTGCGTCGTCATGTACGCGAGATGCTGCGCATGCGTCCGGACCGAATTATCGTCGGCGAGGTCCGTGGACCGGAGGCGCTGGACCTGCTGAAGGCGTTCAATACTGGTCACTCCGGCGGATTCACCACGATTCACGCCAATAGCGCGCGCGCCGCCTTGCTCAGACTGGAGAGTCTCATCGAAGAGGCGGGTCTTCCGCCGAGTCGCAGGCTCATCGCGGAAAGCGTCGATTTATTGATCTTCATTTCTCGCCGTCCGGATGGCGCACGGAGGATCGAGGAGATGGTGCGCGTGGAGGGCTGCGCCCCGGACGGCGGGTATCGGCTGAAAGAGATCAACAGGAGGGGCGACTGATGCGTTGGACCAGGACGTTGAAGAACGCCGGCGCTCTAATAGCTGCTGGATCACTCGACATGCTTGTACTGCGCTGGCTCGCATCGGTCGACACTCCAGAGCGTTGGACCAAGCTGCTCGCGCTGCAGGCCGATGCGTATGCGCACGGTGAGTCCACATGCATCTACGACCCGTTGCCCTTCCTGCATTACCCGAGCGTTCACGCGTTCTTCGTTGGGCCGGTCGCGCCTTACTTAATCGTGGCGTTGTTCATCGTGGGCGGGATCGTCTCGGTGGTTGGCGAGTGGATGGAGCGCAGAGACGGCAAGCACCAAGTCGCTCAGGTCGGCGGAGATGAGGTCGATGGCTGAACCAGGTCAGGCTCACGCGGCGCCGATTTTTCTAACGGCCTTCAATGCCACACCGCTGTTGATGCTGACAGCGGTCATTCTGATCGCGGGGCTAATCGCCGCGCTGAGCGACGGACCCTCAGCGTTAATGGTGCTCGTGACTGTCACGTTGCTTCTAACGTTCGCAATCCAAGCGGCGCTGATGTTCGCGCCGGGCTTTTAGGAGGTTGGTTATGCGCAAGTCAATCATTCTTACGACGACGTTTGTACTGGCGAACACCACTTCGGCATTTGCCTACACGCCGACGGGTCTGCCGTGGGATGGACCGCTGACCACGTTAATCAACGGCATGCAGGGCGGACTGGCCCACGCGATGCTCGCGACCGGAATCATCGTCGCCGGCATCGGCTGGACTTTCTGGCAGGAGTTCGGCCCGGCAGCCAAGGCGCTAGTCGGGGTCATCGCGGGCGGGGCGCTCGCCGGGTCTGCGCTCAACATCATGACTTATCTAGGTCTGGCGGCGGTGATCCACTGATGCGCGCCAAGATTCATCAGTCGATGGTGCGAGCGCCGCTGCTTGGAGGCGGCCACCCGCGCCTTACTGTGATCAACGTCGTGCTGGCGCTGGCGATCCTCTCCACCGGACTTCACTGGTGGACGGTCGCGCTCGCCATCGGCGTCGGTCTCAGCGTGCAGTGGACGCTCCGCGCAGCGGCCAAGCGTCATCCTGAGTGGCCGGTCATCTACCTGCGCCATTTGCGCGAGCCAGCGATCCGGATGGCGCACGGGCGGGCCTGGGGCACTCCGGAAAAGCCCAAGCCCACCGTTCCGCCGCTGCCGAGGTGGATGCCATGAGCCTTTGGAAATCGAGCATCGATCATTCACTGGCGGACGTCGCCCAGGCGAGCGCGTTCTCAGCCGAAGGCGAGGTGTTCCTCAAGCCCGGTGGCCTGATGGTGGCGTGGGAGAATCGCCTCGACGACTTCGAGTCATTGTCGGCGGAGGAAGTGGAAGCCATCTGCGAGCGCTTCGAGCAGGCCCTCGGCCAGTTGGGTGACATGGACATGCTGCACGTCGTCCATCACCGGCTGCCGGCGCCGAACTATCCGGAACGCGAGTTTCCGACGCAGGCCGCAGCGTTGGTTGATGCGGAGCGGCGGGCCGCGTTTGGCAATGAACGATACTGGATCACCCAAAGCCGCATTTACCTGAGCCACTACTTTCCGGCCGAGGCCAAGGCGCGGCTCTCGTCCGCCTTTTTCGCCGGCGGCGGTGCAGAAGGCGCGTCGAGTTGGCAATACGAGATCGAGCGATTTCGTGAGCGCGTGCGCGCCTTCGGCGATTCGCTCTCGGGCGTCGCGCGAGCCCGGCGACTTGACTCCGCCGAGATGTTCCACGATTTGCATTTGTGTCTTACGGGACTGGACCACCCGATCGCTTTGCCATCGGTGCCGGTCCATCTGGACGAGGTTCTGGCTGATCAGAACTTCTTCGGCGGGTTGTGTCCGCGCGTTGGCCGACTTCACATTCGACCAGTAGCGATCAACAGCTATCCGGCCGAGACCATCCCGCAGCTTCTGTGGTTTGTGCTCAATGAGCGTGGACGCATGCGTTTCACGCTGCGCTGGATTCCGCTCGATGCGAGTACCAGCCAGCGCCACGGCAATCAAGTGCGCGGCCAGTGGGCGAGACGGCGGCAGGGACTTCTGCAGATCATCCTGGCGGCGATGAACGTCCCTCGTACTCGCACCAATCGTTACGCCGACGAGATGGTGGCCGATGCCGACGAGGCGATCGCGCGCGCCGCAAGCGGAACTCCGTTCGGCTTTCTCAGTGTCTGGGCGCTTGTCTTCGACGAAGACGCAAGCCGCGCGGATCTAAGAGCGCGAGAGCTGGTACGGCGGCTGCAGAACTCGGGCGTCGGAGCACGCCTCGAAGACGTCAACGCGGTCGAAGCCTTCAAGGGCTCTCAGCCAGGCAACGGCTGGTCGGACGTGTCACGCCCAATGGTAAGTGGAGTCAACTTCGCTCATCTTGCGTTGGTGAGCGAGCCGTGGCCGGGAACGCCGACGATCGATTCCCCCTATTTTCCACCTGAAACACCGGCGCCGCTCGTCTGCTGCTCATCCGGTCATGCGCCGTTCTGGCTCCCGCCTCATTCGGGCGGCGGCGTGCTGCACATCCTAATTGTCGGTCCAACTGGAGCCGGCAAGTCGGTCCTGCTCGCGCTGTTGGCAATGGCGTGGACTGGGCTCGAAGGCGCGCGCGTGTGCTGGATCGACCTTGACTACTCGTCATTCGTCGCCGCGCATGCGCTCGGCGCCGATTACCGCGAGCTGGGCAATCAGGGTACGCCCGCGCTCTGTCCGCTTGAACACGCTGGCGCATCGGAGGAGACCGAATTCCTGCTCGCATTCTTCACCCGCCTCTTTGCACGTTGGCAGACCGTGCT
>WNEZ01011194.1_pt1 | contig 16564 bp, 12 predicted proteins | sample 5400521 | NCBI WGS metagenome assembly WNEZ01 (sample SAMN13153339, study PRJNA577476) | soil metagenome | isolation source: 120 cm saprolite under Douglas fir tree site 2 hole 1 replicate 1 | place: USA:California | collected 2015-04-18
CGCTTCCTACTTTCTTCGGCGATGGCGAAATAGGCTTCGCGATTGAGGCGCGATTGCGCTTTGATGAAATCAACGCCTTCGCTGGAGAACCGATCGACGGCGTCGCGCGCCTCCTGAGGAGTCTGGACGACGATCGAAGGTTGATAGGCGGGTGGGTCGCCATCGAGATAGGGACCAGTGAAGAAAATCTGTGGGCCAAGGCGACTGCCGCTTGCGATCTCGCTGCGCAACTGCTTCAGGTATTCCACTTTTCCGCCCATGTCGCGGACGGTGGTGATGCCGTTAGCAAGGAGGAGAGGGAGGATGAATTCGCGGCTGCCAGCGGGTTCGCCGGCGCCGGTGAGGTGAACGTGCATGTCGACGAGCCCTGGAATGAGGAACTTGCCGGTGGCATCTACGACTAGTGGAGCCCAAAACGTATTTATGGTTGAGCTCGAACCCATCCGGGTGATCAGGCCTCCGCGAAGAACAACCGTCTGATCGCGAATGGCATTCCCAGAAACGGTGTCAATGACAGTAACGTGGGTGATGTACGTGTAACCGAAGCCTGTGAGGACGGCTCTCAAAGCAAACAACGCCAAAAGGGCCAGCGCGCAAAAGGCTAGGCTGAGGACTGTGATTATTCTTTTTAAGTTCGCCACCGTTGTCCCGATATCCTCACTATGGCGCGAGGCGGTTATATTTTTTGAGGATGGCGCGGAGCGTGTCGTGATCGAGCGCGCGGACGCGGTGGTTCTCGATGCCGGTCATGGTTTCGGCGGCGACCATGGCGTTGACGATGGACTCCTCTACGGCTTCCACAGTGGCCTTGAAGAAGGGATCCAGGCTCTCATTGGTAAGCATCTGCACGGTTGATACCCCTTCCGGCTTAGGCGCACCGGAATTAGCGGTTGAGAAAGCAACAAAAATGTCACCGGAGCCGTTGCCGGAGACGCTGCCATTGCGGCCGAGGCCGAGGGAAACGCGGCGGGCGAGGCGCTTGAGTTGATGCGAGACGAGAGGCGCGTCGGTGGCCGCAACGACAATGATGGAGCCATGCTCTTCGACGCTCGAAGGTAGAGCGGCGTACGGATCGTCGGCGGGGATCTCCCGACCCACGGGAATGCCGGCGATGCGGAGGTTGTTTCGCGAGCCGTAGTTGCACTGCACGAGAACGCCGACGGTGTAGCCGCCTAATCTTGCATCGAGCTTGCGCGAAGCCGTGCCGATGCCCCCTTTGAAGCCGTTGCAGACCATGCCAGTGCCACCGCCGACGCTGCCTTCTTCGACGGCGCCGGAGTGCGCGGAATCGATGGCGTGAATGGCGTGCTCAGGCTTGACGTGAAAGCCATTGATATCGTTGAGCCAGCCATCCCAGGTTTCGGCGACGACGGGAAGCGCCCACCAGTAGGTGGCGGGATCGGGCTGGCGATGTTCGACGCGCCACTGGATGACAGCGTCGCGGACCACGCCGACGCTGTGCGTGTTGGTGATCATGACGGGGCCATCGAGAAAGCCGGACTCTTCAATCCAGGTCGTGCCGGTCATTTCACCGTTGCCGTTGAGAGACCACCAGCCGGCGAAGACAGGGTTGGAAAAGGAATCTTTGCCGCGCGGAAGAACGGCGGTCACACCGGTGCGCACAGGGCCGACGCCGACTTGCAGTTTGCCTTCGCCGGAAATGAGAGTGGTGTGGCCGACGGTGACGCCGGCGACGTCGGTGATGGCGTTAAGAGGGCCGGGCGTGCCGTCAAAGGGGACGCCGAGACTGCGAGCGCGCGGCTTTGAAGGAGAAGCGGGTTTTTCCTGAGCCAGAATCACACTGGCCGCAAACAAAGCGCAGCTGAGCGACACGGAAGTTCCGCAAGCCCAATATCGCATTCTCATATCACCTGCCAAGCAAACCGAGCGACGCAGTACTGGAAAAATAAAATGGAAATTCCGCGACGGATTGTAGCAGACACGCAGATTGAAAGTCTGAAACTAGAGAGCAGAGCGGTGGAAAACGGTGTGCGCGCAACAAATATCCCGATGAGAAAAGTTGTGCTACGCTTGCGCGGCTTTTTCAGGGAGGGATGTTCCATGAAAACGCGGATCGGCAGAGCGTCGGTTGCGGGTTTTGTTTTGGCGGTGTTTCTGGCGGCAGCGGCGCCTGCGCAGCGGGTGAGCAAACCAGTTCAAATCGCGGTGGACCTGCGGGAAGCTCCGAAGCGTGTTTTCCACGCGAAGATGGAATTCCCGGTGACGGCGGGATCGCTGGCGCTGGTTTATCCGAAATGGATTCCGGGAGAGCACGGGCCGAATGGGCCGATCGCGGACGTGGCCGGGTTGAGATTCCGCGCGGGCGGAAAAGAGATTGCGTGGACGCGCGACCACGCAAACATGTTCGCGTTTCACTGCGAGGTGCCCGCCGGAGTAGATACGCTCGAAGTCACGCTCGATTTTCTTTCTCCTTCGGACGCGGCGGGTTTTTCGACCAGCCCCACGGCGACCTCGCAGCTAGCGGTTCTGAATTGGAACCTCGTGCTGCTCTACCCGATGGGAGCGAAGAGCGATGATCTGACTTATGTAGCGAGCTTACGAATTCCGGCGGCGTGGAAATACGCCACGGCGTTGCCGGTAGCAAAAGAGACGCCAGAGGGGATCGAGTTTCAGCCGGCATCGCTGACGACGCTGGTAGATTCAACAGTGCTGGCGGGCGCGCATATGAAGACGATTGACCTGGGAAGAAACCTGGAGCGGGAGCACCAGATCCACATTGCGGCGGACAGCGCGGCGGCCGCGGAACCAACGGCGGAACAGGTGCAGCGTCTGAAACAGCTCGTGGCAGAGACCGGAGCGTTGATTGGGGCGCGGCACTACCGGCGGTATGACTTTTTGCTGGCGCTGAGCGATCACCTGAGTTCTTTCGGAGAGGAGCATCACGAATCGAGTGACAATCGCGAGGCGGAACGGATGCTGCTGGATCCTGCGATCTTCGAAACGGCCACCGATTTGCTGCCGCACGAATTTTTTCATTCGTGGAATGGAAAATACCGGCGGCCGGAAGGTCTGGCGACACCTGACTATGAACAGCCGATGAGGGGCGCGTTACTTTGGGTATACGAGGGGTTGACACAGTACTACGGCACAATGCTTTCAGCGCGCAGCGGATTTTGGACGCCGGAAAAGCTCCGGGAGGATCTGGCCACGGTGGCGGCCTACTTGAATAGCCGGCCGGGACGGACGTGGCGGAATTTGCAAGACACGGCAACGGCGGCACAGATTCTGTACGGCGCGCGACCGGAAGGATCGTCGTGGAGGCGGGGCGTAGATTTTTACGATGAGAGCACACTGATCTGGCTGGAGGCGGACACGATCATCCGAAACGAAACGCAGGGCAAGAAATCACTTGACGATTTTTGCCGGAAATTTCATGGAGGAGAGAACACGCCGCCAAGAATTGTGCCGTACGACTTCGACGACGTGGTCGCCGCGATGCAAGGAGTAGTTGCTTACGATTGGCGCGCTTTTTTCAAGGAGCGGCTGAATTCGCACGGGCCAGGAGCGCCGCTGACGGGTCTGGAAAATAGCGGGTGGAGGCTGGTCTTCACCGAAGCGATGAATTCTCACCAGCGCGCGGAAGAAGAAGTGAGACACCTGACGGACGTGCGGTTCTCGCTGGGGATGATCGTGCGCCATCCGGGAGGCGAGGATGGCGGGGAGATCGTTGACGTGATTCCTGGATCTTTTGCGGCGCAAGCCGGAATCGCGCCAGGAATGCGGCTCGTGGCGGTGAACGGGAGGCGGTGGACGCCGGAACTTTTGCGCGACGCGGTTCGCCGGGCGAAGGGCGGGAGTGAACCGATCGATCTGCTTGTCGAAAATGAAGATTATTTTCAGAATTACCGCGTTGATTACCGCGGCGGAGAACGTTATCCACATCTGGAGAGGATCAGCGGCAAGCCGGACTTGCTGGGCGAGATTGCGAGAATGAAAGCGCCAGCGGTGGCCGATTCGAAAGACTGAGAGACTGGGATCGGCGCGCAGGCGGCAGGAGCGCAGTTGGCGTGCCGGTCTCCAAACAGCAAGAAGGCGTGAGTTTCTTGGATTCAGTTGCGAATCGTGACATTATCCACGGACCTGCACATTGAAAGCGCTTCCCACCGCAAGTGAAGGAGAAAAAAGCGATGAAACGGCCGATTTTGCGAAGCGGTTTACTTGGCTCGACACTCTTGTGCGGTTTGCCAGCCGTTCTCGCACAACCAACGGAGAAACATGCAATTAAATTTGACGACTTGATTCACATGCATCGAGTAGCGGAAGCACAGGTTTCGCCGGACGGAAAATGGGTGGCTTATTCGGTGGCGACGCCGGACCTGGAGGCAAACCGCAGCGTCAGAAACATTTGGATTGTGGCGACGGCGGGAAGCGGCACGGCCGTGCAGCTCACGCGAAGCGGCAAGGATTCTTCACCGGTGTGGTCGCCGGATGGAAAGGCGCTGGCGTTTCTCTCGACGCGCGATGGGAATTCGCAGGTGTACGTGCTCACGATGGAGGGAGGCGAAGCGCGTGAAGTGACGCATCTTTCCACGAGCGCGGACCTATTGAAGTGGTCACCGGACGGAAAAACTATTGCCTTCACTTCTTCCGTGTATCCGGATTGCAAAGATGATGCGTGCAATAGCACGAGGGACGCGGAGAAAGAAAAGAACAGGATAAAGGCGCACGTCTACGAACAGCTTTTGTACCGGCACTGGACGCATTGGTTCGAAGGCAAGCGCAGCCACCTCTTTGTCGTGCCCGTGGACGGGAACGCCACCCCGCGCGACCTGACCGCCGGAGCGAATTACGACGTGCCTCCGGATGAGCGCGGCGGTCCGGGAGATTTCAATTTTGCGCCGGACGGAAAAGAAATCTGTTTCACGGCGGTGACCGACAAGGTGGAAGCGATCAGCACGAATGGAGATTTGTTTCTCGTGCCAGCAACGGGAGGAGAAGCAAAAAATATTACGTCCGCCAATCCGGGCTTCGACGGCAATCCAGTCTATTCGCCGGATGGCCGCTATATCGCATACCACGCGCAGCTCACGCCGGAGTATGAGTCTGACCGCTGGCGAGTGATGCTGTACGACCGACAGAGCGGCAAGAACGAAAACCTGTCGGAGGGGTTCGACCGCAGCGCCAACGAACTTGCATGGTCGGCGGACAGCAAGACAATTTATTTCACCGCGGAGAATGAAACACTGCAACTCATCTATGCGATGGCCGCGCGGGCGGGAGCGGAGCCGAAGACAATAATCGCGGAAAGCCACAACACCGCGATTTCGCTGAGCAGCGACGGCAAAACGCTGGCCTTCGAACGCAGCAGCCTGACGGTGCCAGCAGAGGTATTCGCGGCAGCAAGCGATGGAAGCGGGCTGCGGCAACTTACTCATCACAACGATGCGATTCTTGCCGCGCTGAACATGAACGTCCCGGAGACTTTCTGGTTTGAGGGAGCGGGAAAAACGCGAGTACAGGCGATGCTGATCCGCCCGCCCAGCTTTGACGCGACCAAGAAATATCCGCTTGTGGTGCTGCTCCATGGAGGGCCGCAGACGATGTGGTCGAATGCGTGGGGCTACCGCTGGAACGCGCAAGTATTTTCGGCGCCGGGCTACGTGACACTGATGATTAACCGGCGCGGTTCGACCGGCTACGGGCAGAAGTTCACGGACGAGATCACGAACGACTGGGGCGGTAAGGCGTACGTCGACGTGATGAACGGTGTGGAGCATACGCTGGCAAAATATCCGTTCGTCGATGGAAAACGGATGGCCGCTGCGGGAGGCTCTTACGGCGGGTACATGGCGAATTGGATTGCGACGCACTCGGGGCGATTCAAGGCCATCATCAGCCACGCCGGCATCTACGACAAGGCTTCCATGTATGCGACGGAAGAGCTGTGGTTCGAAGAGCACGACATGCAAGGCATGCCGTGGACGAACCCGGAGAGCTACCGGAAGTGGGCGCCGATGACGTATGCAGGCAAGCTTGCGGAATTCCAGACGCCGACGCTGGTGATCGCAGGGGAACTAGACTTCCGCGTGCCGTACACGCAATCGCTGGAATTCTTCAACACTTTGCAACGTCAAAACGTGCCGTCGAAGCTGGTAGTGTTCCCGGATGAGGGACACTGGATCCTGAAGCCGCAGAACAGTCAGTTTTGGTACAAGACTTTTTCGGATTGGCTGGCGACGTACCTGAAGTGAAGCGAGCATGGGGAGAGAGCGGCGACCTGACCGCCCTCTCCGAACACGAACCCGCAGCGTTATTTCACCGTAGCAGTAAACACTTCCTCCATAAAAAGATTCGTGCGGCATCCGGCAGAGGCTTCAAGCTGGCGGCGGCTGTCGGTCCAAATGGGATGAGAAACGCCGCCGCGAGAGGCCAAGCCTTCGTAGTCGCCCTGCTGATTGCCGTAGTCAATCGCCGGGCATGGAAAAACGCCATTGCAGTCGTGTTCATTCGAACTGACGGAACTTACCCGCACATTGGGAGAGCGAAATGTAGCGCCGCCGTCGACCGACTGCGTGAAATACGTATCGGTCATGAAGCGGGAGCCAGTCGTGTCATTGCGGGTGTCGTAGAACGAAACGTTGACGTCGCCAGTCACTGGATCGACCGCCAACCAATGATTGAAACGGTCCACGAGTTGAGTGAACTGGTCGGTCACAGGCTGGGGAGCTGTCCAAGTGGAACCGCGATCGTCTGAGAGGGAAACGAAGATGTCGGTAACACCTGCGGGCGTCAAATCCATCCAGGAGCAATAGAGCCGCCCGCGGTGGAGTCCTGTCGAACGATCCGCGTCGCATGCTGGATAGACGAGGGCCCGGCGAAAAGATTCCGCAGGAATACCGACGTCGAAGGCCGCTGTCTTTTGCGAGACAGTGCGTTGCGCATCCCAGGTGACGCCGCTATCGAAGGAGCGATTGAAGGCGATCAGATTATCCCCAATGTCATTCCAGGCGGCATAGACTTCGCCATTTGGGCCGACAAAAGGGACAGCGCCAATGCCCCGACCTGGGCCGAAGGGATCGTCGACGCGGGCGATCGTGAATGTCGCTCCTGCATCGGAGGAGCGGGCCACGTGAATTCCACCGGCGGTCGCGCTTCCGCCCGAAGCAGCATCCCACGCGGCGTAGATGCGGTCGCGGAAAGGACTGGCCGAATTCGTATCGGCGGTGATCATGGGCTTGTCATTGAAATGGTTCGCGCCGCTCTGAAATCCAAAAAGGGTAAGCAGCGAATAGCTCTTGCCGCTGTCTGTCGAGCGCGCTACTGCCATCTGCGTACCGTCAATTCCATTGCCCGCACCAAAATACACAACGATATAACTGTAAAAGAGGTTTCCGCGGGAGGTCTACACCACCCCACGTTGCGCCGCTGTCGGTGGAGAAGTAACCGCGCATGGGATCGCGGAAAATTTCATTCGAGCCGCCGGCGATGGACTTTGAGGACGCAGGATTCAGCGTGATATAGGTCTCGCTCTGAGGACCGCATTCATTGGATACATCGACGTTGCTGCCGACGGTGAGAGACGAATTGGGACGGCCGCCCGCTGAAGCACCGTTTTGCAATAGATACTGGTATTTGGCCCACCAGGTTGGGTTGTGGGTCGTCTTGTTCTGCGCGAGGGTGTGCACGGAGAAAATCAGAAATGCTGCGGCTAAGAGAAGAATCTTCAAAAAGCGATACATCGGCGGTCTCCTTTACCAAGCGGTTGGAGGGTAGCGGGGCACTGCTTTATTACTTCCGATTCGGAGAAGAAGTCAAGCTGAGCGAGCAAGAAATCAACCGCAGATTCTGAGTGAAGATCTTAGACCGATGCCGACGGCGCACGAGGGTAATTTACGGGGCGAGCGAATTTGCAGGGACAGTGATTCTAAGACCTGGAAGGCTGCCGCAAACTCAAGGCATGACGAAAGAAACGGAAGAGACGGTGAATAATGAAGATCGATGCAACAAGGAGAGCCAGGACAAGAACAGACGTAACGATCGGATGCACCGTTGCCATCCAAGTCAGCCACACGGCCAGCAGGTCCTCCCCAAAGCTGAGCGCCCAATTGCTGAACGGCTCGGGAGTCGTATTGACCGCAGCTCGCGTTGTGGCTTTCGTACCGTGCGAAGTGAGAGCAACTCCTCCAGCGAGTAACGCGGCGCCCCAGCGCCACTCCGATGGAGCGGAACCTGCGGCGCTGAACGCTAGCAGCGCGGCGGCGGGCGGGCGGATAAAGGTGTGAATCAAATCCCAAATCGTATCGACATAGGGTGTCTTATCCGCGAAAAACTCGAGGACGTAGAGCGTGATGGAAATCCCGAGAACCGCGGGATGAGAAACCACTTGGAGCGATTGGGGCAGGTGAATGACACCAAAGCGCTGAAGCAGTCCGAGTGTGGCGACAGTGGCATAGAGATTTAAGCCGGAGGAAAATCCGGCGCCGAGTGCAAGGCCCAGCGTCGCGATGGGATTCATGCCGTTCATGATAGCAGTCGGCGCGGCTTTGCGCGGACAGTAACTCCTGCTTACAGCGGGGTCACATACTGTTTGACCTGTCATCCATCCTTGACCTGCTCCAAAGTTGCACCAAACCTTGCACGAAGTAAGAACGCGAACCAGCCAAATTCCCAAATTCTTAGTGCGCGGCGAAGTCAAGATCTCTAGATCGAACCCCTTGCAAAGAAGTGGAAGGCGGCGGTTTGCTAATTCACCCTGACCTGTTCGCACAGACCGATTTTCGTTTGTTTTGCTTGTGTTGCGATCTTCCCAGTTGCACTGAAAGCCCCCATTTGCAGTCTATTGTTCAGCAACTGTTCAGCAGGGGCGTGAACCTTGTGCACCATCGAAATTGCGATCGATCCTTCCCCAACCGCCGATGCAACACGCTTCACATTGCCCGACCGTACATCCCCCACGGCAAACACTCCCGGAAGACTAGCTTCAAGCAGATACGGTCTACGCGTCAACGGCCAATGAGCGGTCGTCAAATCCACAGGAATCAAGTCAACGCCCGTCTTGACGAATCCTTTTTCATCGAGCGCCAGACAGCCTGCAAGCCAGGCTGTGTTCGGGTTCGCTCCCGTCATCAGGAAAACGTGCCGAATGTCGCGGGTCCTCAGGTCGCCAGTCTTATTGTTGCGACACTGCACGTGATCCAGCCGGTCGACTCCCTCCAGAGCAACGATCTCGGTGTCTGTGTGCAGTGTGATTGTTTTACTTTGTTCAATCCGGCGAATCAGATAGCTCGACATCGTGTCCGCCAGACGCCCCGATCGGATCACCACATGGACATGTTTCGCGGTCTGCGACAAAAATACAGCCGCTTGACCGGCGGCATTGCCGCCTCCAACAATGATCACTTCTTCGTCCCCGCACAATTGCGCCTCAAGGAATGTTGCCCCGTAGTACACGCCATTCCCTTCGAATCGTTGCAGGTTTTCGAGCGGGAGCTTGCGGTATTCGGCTCCGGTGGCGATGATCACCGTCCGGGCCGGCAAAGTTGCGCCGCCTTCAATTTCGACAAGATACGGACTGCGCCCGCACTCAAGACGCACCGCGCCGCGAGCGATCACCACCCTTGCGCCAAATTTTTGCGCCTGTGTATACGCCCGCCCCGCTAGCTCCTGCCCTGAAATTCCCGTCGGAAATCCCAGGTAATTTTCGATTTTCGAGCTGGAACCGGCCTGTCCTCCCGGAGCGTAGGTTTCGATGACGAGGACATCAAGCCCCTCCGAAGCGGCGTAAACCGCCGCCGCAAGCCCCGATGGTCCCGCGCCGACCACGATCACGTCACGAACCTTGGTCAAATCGATCCCTTCGTTGAATCCCAGACAGTCGGCTACCTGCTGATTTGTCGGATTGCGAAGTACGATTTTTCCCCGGCAGATGACAATGGGCACATCACCGGCCGTCACTTGGAAATGGTCGAGCAGTTCCTGGACCTTGGACTCGCCCTCAAGATCGATGTAAGCGTGCGGGTACCCATTGCGAGTCAGGAATTCCTTGAGTCGCAGCGTCCCGGACGAATTGTTCGTACCCAGGAGCACCGCGTCTCCCCACCCGTGGGCGATGAATTCTACCCGGCGCAGGATGAATGCGCGCATTAGAATCTCGCTCAACTCGCTGTCGGTCTCGATCAATTCCTGCAAACCAGAACGGTCCACCTCGATGACCTCGCCTGCTTCACGCACTCGTGCGCGCACCATGCTCCTCCGGCCCGACAATATGCCGATTTCTCCTAAGAATTGGCCGACTTCGTGTACGACGACGGGATCTTCACCCTCGCACGTGGGCCGCATGATTTCTATTGCACCCAATGTGACCAGGAAGAAAGGAAGATTATTGTCGCCCGGCTCCACCAGCACCTCTCCGGCCTGGACCGTGCGTTTTCTTCCATGAGCCGAGATGCGAGCGATTTGAGTCGCATTAAGGGTTGGGAAAATGTGCTGCGGCGGTTCGAACTGAGTTAGCTTGGCGTTTATGTTCGTATCCGACATGGCGGTACTTCCTCTCCAAGCCTATGCCTGGGTTCTCATACTTACATTCCTGTTTTGAATTCCAAAGACGGTCGGGAAGGTTTTCATCGCGTTCCAACCCCGTTGCAATCATGCGGGTGATTGCTGGCCTCTAATGGCCTCACGATGTTATCAGAGGAGGATTCGGAAAAGGAACGATGTAAACCTTCTGAACTTGCGTTGCCTCACGGCACGATGGGGCGACCCTATGCGGCGTAGCTCTCAATAGATCCCGCTTGTGGCTCTTCAACTCCACTAGAAATAGCTCGACGGCCATGTGCTTTTCAGTTTCGGTGGGCATGTGTCTCCCATGGCTGTGCTTCGTTCGTGATAGGCCGCGGGCTAAGCCGCCCCATACGACATTTCGCTGACGCTTGTCGCTGCGACCCGACGGAGGTTCTCATCACATCCAGCGCAAATTGCGTATAGCATCTCAGTACGGCCATGCCCGACCAAGAACAGCGTGATGAAATGCATGCAGACGCCACACGTGTGTCCCAGGCGCACCTGAGCGAGGTTGGAACCGAATGGGGCACATGGCGGCCACTACACCTGCCTATGTTCCGGAATCTGCTGATTGCGGACCTGGTCTCAGATATGGGCACGTTTATGCAAGGTGTTGGTGCCGCATGGCTGATGGTTTCGCAAGGGGCCGGGCCGCTGCTTGTGGCGTTGACACAAACTGCCTCGGCATTTCCGTTTTTTCTTCTCGCGCTGCCTGCAGGAGCTTTGGGGGACATCTTTGATCGGCGGAAACTGATACTGACGACGGAAGTATGGATGTTTTCTGTAGCGGTAGCACTCGCTATTCTGACGGCGCTGCATTTAATTACGCCTTGGGCGCTGCTCCTCTTAACACTTGCTTTGTCGATCGGAGATGCGCTCGAAGCGCCGACCTGGCGAGCGGTCCTTCCAGAACTGGTCCCGCAACAGGGGTTGATGCCGGCCATTGCTCTAAACGGGATTGAATTTAATTTGGCCCGCGCGCTCGGTCCAGCGCTGGGTGGATTTCTGATAGTGGCGGCAGGAATTGGCACAGTGTTTTGGCTCAATGCCGCATCGTATCTCGGCGTGCTATGGGTGATTGCACGGTGGAAACGACCGCCAAATCAGCCAGGCCCGCTGCGAGAGACCGTGTCGGGTGCGATCCGCGCGGCGGTTCGGTACACAAGAAACGCGCCTGACATTCTGACCGTTCTCGGACGAATCGGATGCGTTATGTTTTTTGCAAGCGCGTTTTGGGCGCTCCTGCCCACCGTCGCTCACGAATTGCGACGAAGCGCGACACTTTATGGGTTGCTCTTAGCAGTCTTTGGCGCTGGCGCTGTGCTAGGAGCCATGGCGCTACAACGAACACGTTCATTGTTCTCGTCTGATGCGCTGCTCGCACTGGGAACCACTGTCTTTGCAGCGTCGCTTTGGGGCGTCGCCGGATTCAAATCCGTAGCACTCCTGTCCGTTGCCATCTTGTTCGGAGGAATTGCATGGACCGCAATCATATCCTTGATGACCACGGTTATGCAGAACTTGGCGCCGGATTGGGTGCGCGCGCGTGCAATGGCTGTGTTCATGCTCGTCTACATGGGAACGTGGACAGCCGGCAGCACTTTTTGGGGATATGTAGCAGGCCGGCAGGGTACACACATTTCTTTGATTGCGGCAGCTATTGGCACGGCCGTTTGTCCAATATTGGTTTTGATTTCGCGTTTGCCTGATACACCCGTGGATCTTGGAGCTTGGGACCACTGGGGCAAACCGATGCTGGTTGGAGACGTAGACCCAAGTCAAGGACCTGTATTGGTAACAGTGGAATATGAGGTTGAGCCGAGGAAGTCGGACGAGTTCCTGGAGGCTCTCCACAAATTTGCACGAGTGCGACGGCGGGACGGAGCATCAAGATGGGGCGTCTATCGCGATACTGAGCATCCGGCGCACTACATCGAAACGTTCATCGTGGAATCTTGGGCGGAGCACTTGCGACAGCACGAGCGATTGACGAGCGCAGACCGCGAGCTTGAGGAAAACGTTCGTCGTTTTGAATCGAAGCCTATCAAGGTGAGGCATTTCATCTATGCGCGTAGCAAACGTGGGCGGCAGTAAATGGGGAATGCGAGTTGAAGAGGCGGGCAGAACCCACGTGCAGTATTAGGCGATATCCCGGATTGTTGTTGTTCCAAAGCCTTTTTTCCAACCCCTATTGCAGACCATGTGTTTGGGCGTCAAACCGCACATCCGGACTATAATCGCCGAATGGCATCCGCGGCGGATGGCCCCCGACAACCTGCGCCAGCTCTAGACGTTCGTCTTCTAGTTGACAATATGCCCATGCTTGCGTGGTCCAGTCATGCCGATGGTTCCCTAGATTTCGTAAATCAGCAATGGCGTGACTATACAGGTTTGTCCACTGAAGAATCGCATGGTCCGGGATGGAAGGCGGCGGTTCATCCCGATGATCTCCCCGGATTGCTGCAACAATGGGAGACGCAGCCCGAACTTGATCACGCGGGTGAGCATGAGGTGCGGTTGCGCCGTTCAGACGGCGTGTTTCGCTGGTTTTCGATTCGTCGTGAGCCCCAGCAAGACGAGGCCGGTGCCCTACTCCGATGGTATGGAACGGCGGCCGACATTGAGAATCGAAAACAGGCCGACGCGCTGCGCGCTGCCGAGAAGCGCACACTTGAGATGATCGCTGACGGTGCGAGCCTGAAGGACGTTCTAGATCAGCTGTGCACCTCAATTGACGTTCAGATCGCTCCATCAGTCACAACCGTTCTACTAATTGACGCCGACGGGAAGCGACTTTGGCAAGTCGGCGGCCCTCGCGTTCCACGGGAGTGGATTTCGACGATCATCCCAGTCTCCGTTGCTTTTGAAGCAGGTCTATGCGGGACCGCAGCATTTTTGAAGGAACGGGTGATTGTCCCCGATGTCGCCACGGAGCCAAACTGGCCCGATCAATATCGCGAGCTTGCGATCCGCAATGGGATACGAGCCGCGTGGTCCGAACCGATCCTGACGAAGGACAACGAGGTGCTGGGCACTTTCGCGCTTTACTCTCATGAGGCGCGAGTTCCCGCCGAAGAAGACCTCGCGCTCATAAAAGGCGCAGGTCACATCGCTCGCATCGCCATTGAACGCCAACGGTCGCAGGAAACGCTCAGAAATGCATTTAATCAAGTCTAAAGATCGGAGGCCAGACTTCGGCAGGTGATTGATACGATCCCCACACTGGCCTGGTGCAATCTGTCGGATGGTCCGAACGAGTTCCTCAACAAAAAATGGCATGAGTACACAGGTCTATCCCCTGAAGAATCGCACGGTTGGGGTTGGCAAGTTGCGTTCCATCCCGAGGACTTGCCGCCATTGATGAAAAAATGGCGAGAGCTGTTGGTTTCAGGAGAATCAGGTGAGATTGAAGCGCGTCTTCGCCGTCACGACGGTGTGTTTCGTTGGTTTCTTATCCGGGTCGAGCCATTGCGCGACCAGACCGGCAAAGTTATCAGATGGTATGGAACAAGCACTGACATCCAAGAGCTTAAGCAAACCGAAGAGAAACTGCGGGACGATGAACGCGAACTTCGCCGGATTACCGACGCGATACCGCAGGCCATAGTTGTTCTGGGTCCAGCCGGGGAGCCACTCTATGCCAACCAAGCGACGCTCGATTACACGGGTCTGGCTGCCGATGATGTGGTCAACCCGGGCTTTCGTGAACGAATATTCCACCCGGAGGACCTCGATAGGTTGCGTGAAAACCGAAACACCGCCCTTGAACGCGGCCTCCCATTCGAGGCGGAAATGCGATCCTTACGGAACGACGGCGAGTACCGCTGGTTTCTAATCCGCTACAACCCTTTTCGAAATGCGCAAGGGGCAGCTTACTCGCTGGTATGCGACGGGAACCGATATCGATGACCGGGTCAAAGCCGAGGACAGGACACGGAATGAAAATCTGGCATTGCGAGAGCAAATCGACCGCGAGTCGATGTTTGAGGACATCGTCGGTTCTTCGGAATCGTTGCGCAAAGTATTGCGGCAGGTCACTAAGGTAGCGCCTTCCGATTCGACAGTTTTGATCTTGGGCGAGACCGGTACGGGAAAGGAATTGATTGCGCGGGCCATCCACAAACGATCCGCACGGGCCGAGCGGGCGTTCATCGCGGTGAATTGCGCGGCAATCCCACCGTCGCTGATTGCGTCCGAGCTTTTCGGTCACGAGAAGGGCGCATTCACCGGCGCAACTCAACGGCGCCTCGGCCGTTTCGAAGCCGCAAATGGCGGGACTGTTTTTCTAGACGAAGTCGGTGACCTGCCGTCTGATGTTCAAATTGCGCTGCTGCGAGTCCTGCAGGAACGTGAAATCGAGCGCGTTGGGAGCAACGGGCCGATTCCCGTCGACGTTAGAGTGCTGGCAGCTACCCATCGCGATCTGAACGCGCTCGTGGCGCTAGGCAAATTTCGCGAGGATCTCTTGTACCGGCTCACTGTCGTACCTATCGACATACCGCCGTTGCGAGAACGACTCGCTGACGTTCCTTTGCTGGTCGAATACTTCATCGATCGATTTGGGAAAAGGGCTGGAAAGAAGTTCACAACCATTGACAAGAAATCTCTCAAACTGTTCGAAGGATACAATTGGCCGGGAAACGTTCGTGAGTTGCAAAACGTAATTGAGCGCGCCGTGATCCTGTGCGAGGGTGAAACGCTCTCGGTCGAAGAAAGCTGGCTAAAGAGAGAGCCACCCCCAAGGTTCGCGCGCCCCGAGCCGCTCAGTGGCGTGCTCGTGAAGCAAGAAAAGCAAATTATTGAAGCTGCGCTGGCAGAAAGCTACGGCCGAATCTCGGGGCCGGCAGGGGCAGCGGCGAAACTGGGGCTGCCATCGCGCACGCTCGACTCAAAAATCAAGCGCCTGAAAATAAGCAAATACAAATTCAAAGTCCCATCTGAGCCTTGATTTTGAAAAACCCCATACTTTCCTCATTGCAAGGGAATTCCTGAACAATCAGGATTCCTGCCAAACCTAAGCTCCTTCCTTGCAAGCAATTGCGAACGGCTGAACTATTGCACGTTCGCAAATGCGCCTTCGGCGCTGAAGGTCCATGACATTGAGGATCGAACGGGTTTCTGGTGCTCGGGAAACGCGGATTCGCCTCAGCGGCCAGCTTCGATACGATCACCTCAGGCAAGTGAAGTCCGAAATCGAGGGTGCTGGGCAACCGCTGGTATTGGATTTAGAGGAGGTCGATCTCGTGGATGTCGATGGCGTTCGTTTTCTAAATGAGTGTGAGTCCACCGGCATCTCGATACTGCGCTGTTCGCCTTACATCAGGGAGTGGATGCTACGAGAGCGAGGCAGATAAAAGGCGCACCAAGAAGGCCAAGCAGGCGAGACTTTGCCAAATCATGCATGACCGTGGGAAGTGCGGGCTATATATGAAGCGAAGATAAAACAACGATAAAACGATAAGGAGAAGAAAATGACATCTATGCAGTCCAAACCAAGCATCGTGTTCTGCCACGGACTCTGGGCCGATGGTTCGTGCTTCAGCAAGTTGATCGTTCCCCTTCAGGCGGAGGGGTATGAGTGTATTGCGGCGCAGTACGGCCTCAACACAACGGCAGAGGACGTCGCCTTAGTGAAAGCAACGATGGGCCGGGTCAGCAGACCCGTTATCCTCGTCGGACACTCCTACGGCGGAAGCGTCATCACCGGCGCCGGAACCGACGATCGCGTTGTCGGGCTGGTTTACATCTGCGCGCTCGCTCCGGACGCCGATGAAACGTCTGAGACGCAGCAGTCCAAGTTCCCGAGGACCGACGTCTTCTCCCACATCGAAGTCGTGGACGGACGTATCTGGCTGCGTCCGGAGGGCACGAAGTATTTCTGCGGAGACCTTTCGGAGCAGGAGCAGAAGCTCGTTTGGGCGACCCAGGGCGTCCCGAAACCCGATCTGTTCGAGGCGAAAGTTGGGGGAACTGCCTGGAAGTCGAAGCCGAGCTGGTACATCGTCGGCAAAAAGGACCACACCGTGCATCCCGATCTGGAGCG
>WNEZ01010416.1_pt1 | contig 16561 bp, 11 predicted proteins | sample 5400521 | NCBI WGS metagenome assembly WNEZ01 (sample SAMN13153339, study PRJNA577476) | soil metagenome | isolation source: 120 cm saprolite under Douglas fir tree site 2 hole 1 replicate 1 | place: USA:California | collected 2015-04-18
GGATTCCACCTTGGTAAACGCCCTTATGGTTATGTCAGCTTTCGCTACGAACTGACAGAGCATCTCAGCTTCGGTAACAAGCCCAACGTGATCGCGGTTCGCGCTGACAATTCGGCTCAGCCGGCATCGCGTTGGTACAGCGGTGCTGGTATTTACCGGCATGTTCGCCTGGTCGTTACGAATCCGGTTCATCTCCGGCACTGGGGCACGTTCGTCAGCACGCCACAAGTGTCGAGAGAGCAAGCAATGGTGCGCGTACAAAGCGAAGTTATTAATCAATCGAACACGGCGCGAAATGTGTCGCTCGAGATTACCGTGATCGATCCAGCCGGCCGATTAGTGCAAAGCGCCGAAACAAAACCAATGGACATTGCCGCAGGCGCGATGGTCAGTTTCACCCAAGACCTCGTCGTCCAAAATCCTCAACGCTGGGATCTGGATCATCCAAATCTCTATCGTGCTGTGGCTCGGCTGCGCGCCGGAAAAACAACTGTCGATGACGAGACGGTGACGTTTGGGATTCGTGAATTTCACTTTGATGCGGACACAGGTTTCTGGCTCAACGGCCGCAACTTCAAAATAAAAGGCGTCTGCCTGCATCATGACGCCAGCGCGTTTGGCGCCGCGGTGCCTTTGCGCGCGTGGGAACGTCGCCTGGAGACGCTCAAGCGGCTTGGCGTAAATGCGATCCGTACCGCTCACAATCCACCTGCCCCTGAGTTTTTGGGCCTATGCGATCGGATGGGTTTTCTAGTGATGGACGAGTTGTTCGACTGCTGGACTGTGGCGAAAAATCCTTACGACTATCACTTGTATTTCAAAGAATGGTCGAATATCGACGTGCGCGACACGGTGCGCCGCGATCGCAACCATCCGAGCGTGATCATCTACAGCGCCGGCAACGAAATTCATGACACGCCAAAGGCTGAATTGGCGAAGCAGATCCTCACCGCGCTGGTGGCCACTTTTCACGAAAGCGATCCAACTCGTCCGGTAACGCAGGCACTTTTTCGTCCTAACGTCAGTCACGATTACGACAATGGACTCGCGGACATTCTCGACGTAGTCGGCCAGAATTATCGCGAGAACGAAATCCTGGCAGCGCATCGGCAGAAGCCGTCGCGCAAGATCCTCGGCACTGAGAATGGCCACGATCGAACGGTTTGGTTGCCACTGCGTGACAATCCGCCGTATGCGGGCCAATTTCTCTGGAGCGGGATCGATTACCTGGGCGAGTCGCGCGCGTGGCCCACCATCGCCTACAACTCGGGTTTACTTGATCGGACCGGCACGCCTACAACTCGGGTTTACTTGATCGGACCGGCACGCCGCGTCCGCTCGCGTTTCAGCGACAGAGTTGGTGGAGCGATCAACCGATGGTCCACATCGCGCGCCGAGTTGCTCCGGCGCAGCTCCTACCCACCGATCCTGGTTATGGAACACCGGCACAGGAACGGCGTCCGCAAGTTTTGTTTTCCGACTGGACGCCGCGGAACATTCAACCACACGATGAGAATGTCGAGATCTACAGCAATTGTGAACAGGTGGAGCTCTTCTTGAACGGCAAGTCTCTTGGCCCGAAGCCGCGTCCGGCTGATGACTCCCCGCGGGTGTGGAACGTTCCGTATTCTCCCGGAACCCTTCGTGCCATTGGCTCGAACAGCGGCTGGGCGGTCGCGAAATACGAGCTAAGGACCGCGGGCAAGCCAGGCCAGATTTTACTCGCCGCAGATCGCGGGACCTTAACGCCGTCCTGGGATGATGTTTCCTACGTGACGGTCACCGTCAACGATGATAACGGCGTCATTGTTCCAAATGCGCACGACTTGATTACTTTCAAGATAGCTGGGCCGGGAATCATCGCCGCGGTGGACAGCGCCGACAACAATAGTCACGAGCCTTTTCAAGCCACTGAGCGTCGCGCTTATCAAGGACGTTGCTTCGTGATGATTAAGTCAACGTCAGGCGCAGGCAAGATAACCCTCGCGGCGTTTGCGCCCGGCTTGAAAAGCACGTCGATTACTATTACGGCCGTTGATCGAAGGAAAACGCTATAGCCTGAAAAGGAGATTTGAATCATGTACCGACAGCGTAAACCGGTAGCATTTCTCTTTGCGATTGGGATTGTCCTGATCATCCGGCCTTGCGTGTCAGCCCAGTCGTACTTTCGCGATTGGCCCGCGGGAACATCGCCACAGGAAATCGGCAAACGCGTGGCCGAGAACTTTGTCGCTCGTAAACTGGAATTCGAGCAGGGCAAGCGGCCGTACGTTATCTACCCGGAAGTCTGCGCCTGGTACGGCGCCCTGACCGTGGCTCAACTGACGAACGACCGAAACCTCCAAACGAGACTGATCCAAAAATTCGATCCGTTACTGACCTCTGATGGGGCGAAACATGTTTCCGCGGAGCCTCATGTCGATTATCGAGTGTTCGGTGTGGTGCCGCTCGAGATTTACATGCAAACCAGTGAGCGCAAGTATCTGGATGTGGGGAAGAGTCTGGCAGACAAACAGTGGGAGAAGACCACGCCCGACGGCATTACCAGCGAGGCGCGTTATTGGATCGACGACATGTACATGATTACGGCGGTCCAGGTGCAAGCCTTTCGCGCGACGCATGACACCAAATATCTGGATCGCGCCGCTGTCACGATGGCCGGGTACCTCGACAAGCTGCAACAGCCAAATGGTCTATTCTTTCACGCGCCTGACTCGCCATTTTATTGGGGGCGCGGCAATGGCTGGGTTGCGGCGGGAATGACTGAGTTGCTTCGCTCTCTTCCCAAAAACCATCCACGGCGCGCTCGCATCCTGGATGGTTATCGGACGATGATGGCTTCACTGCTCAAGTATCAAGGCGAAGATGGCCTGTGGCGGCAGCTGGTCGATCACCCGGAGGTCTGGGCCGAAACTTCGAGCACGGGAATGTTTACGTTCGCGATGGTCACCGGCGTTAAGAATGGCTGGCTCGATCGAAAGGTTTATGGCCCGGCCGCGCGTAAGGCCTGGATGGGACTAATCAAACATATCGATAGCGAAGCCAATGTGAGCGACGTCTGCATCGGAACGAACAAAGCCGCCCAGGAAGTTGGACCTAATCTCGATACGCAGATGAAATATTATTTTGATCGAGCGCGCCGCACCGGTGACCTGCACGGCCAGACGCCCGTGCTCTGGTCGGCGACGGCGCTGCTGCGCTTGAAATAGTGTCGGTCGAAGCGAAGCCACCCAAGTGTGTTGCCGCCACGCGGTTGGTCTTTGGAGCCTTGCACCTTTTCGTTCGAAGAGCGGAAAGCGCTTCATGATCTGGTCCAGTTTCGGTGCGCACGGATACGCAACCGGAGTGGCCAATTTCTCGGACATTTCTTGCCCCCTACCAGCCGATCATATTATGATCTTGCAACTTCGGGAAAGGGTGATATAGTGCCGCGCGAGACCTAACTACTGGCTGAGTTTTCGCCTGAGAATCTCAACAACGCAGGTCCTATAGCTGGCCTCTGCTGCTGTGTAACTGATTCAGCCCATCTCGAAGAAAGACCAAGTCGTTGCGGCGATCAAAGAAGCGATTCGGTCAGGGACCATCGGGCCGGGCGATCAAATTGTTGAAAGCCGGATGGCGCAACAGCTGGGAAGTGGAATCCCTCTTGTGCGCGAGGCACTCATCGGGCTTGAGCATCAGGGATTTGTGCAAAAGACTCCTTACAAAGGCACAACCGTCACCAAGCTTGAGCCCCGGCAGATTCAGGAAATCTTCCAGTTGCGCGTCGTGCTTGAAGCGCTAGCTATCGAGTGGGCAAAGGACAACGTTACCGAGGCTGACATTAAAGAATTGCGGTTGCTGATTAGGAGGATGGAGCAGGCGGCGGCAGATCTCGATTTGGATCAGTTTTACGAAAGCGACCTGGACTTCCATAGAAAGATTTGGAGTTTATCTGGTAACAGTTACCTGGCTGAAGCACTTGAACGGGTAGTCGTGCCTTTGTTCGCTTTCTTTGTGATGAAAACAAAACGTGATCATGAATCTTATATAGAAAGTGCAGCGATGCACGGCAAGATTGTGGAGGCGTTAACGAGCATGACCGCAATCCAGTTGAGCGAACTGATAAGAGAGTCATTAAGCGGTTGGAAGGATGACATGCTCAAGCTGCTATTCTGATACTCGTGTTACCTCTGTTCTTACGCCGTCAGTTAGATTGACACTGAAAACTTTCGATGAGCACGCAAACGAGCAAGCGGGAACGATTCGGTTATGTGAAGTATCTCTGGCGGGACGAGGTCGCGAATAAACTTACGGGCGTGGATCGTCTCGTTTACCGTTCCAACAAACTTGGTGAGGATCTCACGCTCACAAATACGGGTGGCGGCAACACTTCATCGAAGTTGATGGAGACAGATCCGCTTACCGGCGAACTCGTCGAGGTACTTTGGCTGAAAGGCTCTGGCGGCGATCTGCGGACCGCGAAACGTGATGGCTTCGCGTCCCTCTACCTGGATAAAGTGCGAAAGATGCAGTCGCTCTATCTGAGCAGTCCCGAACGCGGACCGAAAACGCCAATCGAGGAAGCGATGTATCCCATGTACAGCCATTGTGTCTTCAACCTGAACCCGCGCGCCTGTTCGATTGATACGCCGCTGCACACGCTCGTTCCCTACAAGTACGTTGACCACCTGCACCCGAACGCGGTTATTGCGATCGCCGCCTCTGTTAACCAGGAAAAACTGTGCAAGGAAATTTACGGTGACGAAGTGATCTACATCCCGTGGCAACGGCCGGGCTTCGACATCGGTCTGAAGATCGAAGAGTTGATTAAAGAGAACCCGGAAGCCAGGGGCATTCTTCTCGGGCATCACGGAATGAGTTCGTGGAATGATGATGACAAGACCTGTTATGAAACCGCCCTGGAGATCATCGATCGTGCCGCGCGCTACATCGAAGCGCACGACCGCGGTGAGAAGACCTTCGGTGGTCAGAAGCATGAGGGATTGCCTGAGACTGATCGCCAGCGCCTGCAAGCCGAAATCATTCCCTGGTTGCGCGGACAGATCTCAGTTTACAAACGATTCGTGGGCACGGTGCAGGATGACCAGAAGATGCTGGGTTTTGTCAACAGCATCGATGGAGCGCGCCTCTCTGGGCTGGGGACCTCTTGCCCTGATCACTTCTTGCGGACGAAGATCAAACCACTGTTTGCTGATTGGGATCCAAAGAGTGGCGACATCGAAGCCCTGAAAACGTCGCTGGCCGATGGTTTAGTGCGATATCGCAAGGACTATGAAAGCTACTATAAGAAATGTAAGCGCCCAGACTCACCTCCGATGCGCGATCCGAATCCTACCGTGGTATTGATTCCAGGATTGGGAATGATCGCCTGGGGAAAAAACAAGAGCGAGTCGCGGGTGACGGCCGAGTTCTATAATTGCGCCATCGAAGTGATGCGTGGTGCGGAGGCAATCGATAGATACGAGGCCATGGATCAGCAGGAGGCTTTCGACATCGAGTACTGGTCGCTGGAAGAGGCGAAGCTGCGGCGACAACCTCCAGAGAAAGAGCTCGACCGGCAAGTAGTCGTGGTTATTGGTGCGGGCGCAGGCATTGGTTATTGGTGCGGGCGCAGGCATCGGCAAAGCCACCGCCCATCGTCTGGCCAGGGATGGCGCGCACATCGTCTGCGTCGATCTCGACGAGGGAGCCGTCAAACAAACTGCGCAGGAGATCATCGACAAGTACGGCGAAGGCATTGGCGCCGCCGGCACTGGCATCAGTAACTGCGGCCCGGCCATCGGATTATCGTGTGACATCACTAACCGCGAGAGTGTGGCCCGGATGTTCAGTGACGTGATGCTCGCTTACGGTGGCATCGATGCCGTGGTCATAACCGCAGGCGTCTTTGTTCCACCGGACAAGACCGGACACATTCCACCGGACAAGACCGGACACATCGAGGACAGTTTGTGGGCGCGTACTTTCAGTATCAACGTCACAGGCGCTTACATCGTAGCGGATGAAGCGAACAAGGAGTTTCAGAGACAGGGCTTGCCGGGCAACATCGTCATCACTACGAGTGCCAACGCGGTGGTGGCAAAGAAAGGCAGCCTGGCGTACGACGCCAGCAAAGCCGCCGCAAATCATCTCGTTCGCGAGTTGGCGATTGAGATGGCGCCGCTGGTTCGAGTGAACGCTGTGGCGCCGGCAACCGTTGTCAAAGGCAGCACGATGTTTCCGCGCGAACGCGTGATCGCTTCGCTCACGAAATATGAAATACCCTTCAGTGAAGACGAATCGGCTGACGAGTTGCGCGACAAACTGGCGGCGTTCTATGCGAGACGCTCGCTAACGCAAACGCCGATCGAGCCCGAGGATCTGGCTGAGGCAATTTTCCTGTTCGTTTCACCACGCCTATCGAAGACCACCGGCCATGTGATTCCCGTCGATGGCGGGCTGCAGGATGGCTTCCTGCGATAAACGCCGGGAGAAACTTATGACGACGCGTTACGTGATTGACGACGGATTCATTGCGGAACAGAATCAAAAAGCACGAGACTGGATCGAAGAAGATTACGAACACCTCGCCAGGAAACTAAGAAGGCAGTCCGTCGATATCGAAGATCTCGTGGCTAAGGCAAAATCGTTCCGGGTCGCCATTCCATCGTGGGGCGTCGGCTCAGGCGGGACGCGCTTTGCACGCTTTCCTGGTCCGGGCGAGCCGCGCGACATTTACGAGAAGCTCGAAGATTGCGCGACCATATTCAACCTGGTTCGTTCAACTCCTGCCGTATCACTGCACATTCCCTGGGACAAGCCGGATAACATTACTGAGTTGCGAGAGTTTGCCGCGCAGCGCGGATTGCGCTTCGACGCGATGAACTCAAACACTTTTCAGGATCAGCCGGGGCAGAAACTGTCTTACAAGTTCGGAAGCCTCGCTCACCCTGACGCGACTGTGCGCCGGCAAGCCATCGAACACAACCTCGAATGCATCGAGCTCGGCACAGCACTCGGCTCGAAAGCGCACACGGTCTGGATCGGTGACGGCGGGAACTTTCCGGGCCAGCAACACTTCCGGCGCGCGCTCGAGCGCTACCTTGAGAGCATGCGCGAGATTTACGACGCTTTGCCTGACGACTGGCTTGTCTTTATCGAGCACAAGTTTTACGAGCCGGCGTTTTATTCGACAGTAATCAACGATTGGGGGACGAGCTACTATTGTGCGCGTGAGCTGGGACCCAAAGCATTCTGCCTTGTGGACCTGGGCCATCACGCGCCGAACATCAATATCGAGATGATCGTGGCCCGGCTGATTCAGTTCGGCAAACTTGCCGGTTTCCATTTCAACGACAGCAAGTACGGCGATGACGATCTGGACTCCGGCTCGATCAAACCATTCCAACTCTTTCTTATCTTCAATGAGCTGGTTGATGCGGAATTGAGTAAGACGGCGAATTTTAATCCAGCCTACATGCTCGACCAGTCGCACAACGTCACTGACCCGATCGAGTCGCTGATGATGAGCGCAGTTGAATTGGTACGTTCCTACGTTCAGGCACACCTGGTTGATCGACAGGCACTGGCTGACGCGCAGGAAAAGTGCGACCCGCTGATGGCGCTGGCGACATTGAAGCAGGCCTTCACTACGGACGTTTCTTCCGTCCTGGCAGTGGCGCGCGAGCGCGCGGGCGGCGCGATCGATCCAATCGCCGCGTATCGATCCAGTGGCTATCGCCATCGCAAAGCTGAAGAGCGTCCGGCAAAGAAGGAAGCGCGTGCGTCGGGAATTGTCTGAGCGTATTTCGGATTGGGGATTGCGGAATCGAAAGAAATCCTTCAATACGAAATCCGCATTTCGCTATCCGCATATGGATCAGCTCTACATCGCGGTCGACCTCGGTGCTGGCAGCGGGCGCGTGTTCCTGGCCGGAGTGGCTCCCGGGGAACTCTTGCTCGAAGAAATGAGACGATTTCAATATCCGCCGGTCCACCTGAACGGTCATCTTCGCTGGGAGCTGCCAAAGATTTTTGATGAGATTAAGAGCGGCGCGCGCAAGGCAAGTGAACGAGCGCGCGAACTTCGCCGGCCCATCCGCAGCATCGGAGTTGATAGCTGGGGTGTTGATTACGGCCTAATTGACGCCGAAGAAGAGCTGATTGAAGACCCGATCTGTTATCGGGACGAGCGGACGCAGGGAACAATGGAGCAGGTCTTCGCACGCATACCTCGCGAAGAAATCTTTCAGCGCACAGGCATTCAGTTCCTTAACTTCAACACACTGTTTCAGCTTTATGCCCATGCGCAGGCGGGCATCCCCGGGAATGCAAGTCGACTGCTTCTGATATCGGATCTTATTAATTATTTTCTGAGTGGGAAGACGGTTACCGAGTTCACGAACGCGACGACGACGCAGCTTGTAAACTCCCGCACGGGTACATGGGATTGTGAACTGATCGAGCGTCTGCGTCTGCCGGCGAAACTACTTTCAGAGATCGTCACTGCCGGAAGAAACCTGGGCCCCGTCAAGCCTGCACTTGTTGATGAACTCGGTCTCGACGGCGTGCAGGTGGTTGCGCCGGCGACGCACGATACTGGCAGCGCGATCGTGGGAGCGCCACTTCAAACTGGCTGGGCATATATTTCCTCGGGGACGTGGTCGCTGGTCGGCGTAGAGCGCAGCAGTCCCTTGATAAATGAAGCGGCGGCGGGCACCAACTTCACGAACGAAGGCGGCGCGTTCGGCACAACTCGATTTCTCAAGAATGTGATGGGGCTATGGATTCTGGAGTCGTGCCGAAAGGAATGGCAACGACACGGCGCCGATATTGATTACGATATTCTTCTCGATCAGGTCGCGGCGGTTGATAGTTTTCCAGGGTTGATCTTTCCCGACGATGCACGATTCTTCAACCCGCCGAGCATGCTTGAAGCGATCGCCACGCAGCTTAATGAAAGCGGACAATGCATGCCGGTTGATCCGCCCTCCGTGGTTAAGATAATTCTGGATTCCCTCGCGTTCAGATACGCTTCGGTGCTCAGCATGATCGAATTGCTGACAAATCAGAAGATCGAAGGAGTGCAAATCATCGGCGGCGGAAGCCACAATGCGTATTTAAATCAGGCGACTGCCAATGCAACGGACCTTCCCGTCCTGGCAGGACCCGCGGAAGCGACCGTTATGGGTAATTTGCTGGTTCAGGCGATTTCCGCTGGCCGCTTTGCGTCATTGGCTGAGGCAAGACAACACATCGCGGACAACGTGCGGCTAGAGAGCTTCATGCCCAGGGTTTCGGCTGAATGCGAACAGGCGAACCGTCGCTACGCGGATATTGAAGCTCGATTTGCAAACTAAAAGACTCAATGACTCCATCGAGTGCTTCGACAAAGATCATGAGCGATAACATCCTGCTCCGCGCTACGGATATAGACAAGTCCTACGCCGGAGTGCACGCGCTGAAAAAAGCCTCGTTCGAATTACGCGCCGGCGAGGTGCATGCGCTCATCGGAGAAAATGGAGCCGGCAAGTCCACTCTAGTCAAAATCATTACCGGTGCCGTGCAAGCCGACAGCGGCGAGATCCAGCTCAATGGAAAAACAATTACGCATAACTCTCCGCGCGCGGCAAAGCAGTTGGGAATAGCTGCAATTTACCAACAGCCGGCACTGTTCCCCGAACTTTCCGTGGCGGAAAACATTGCGATTGGTCTGGAAGAGGCAAGTCTTTGGACTCGCGTTGATTGGGGCCATCGCCGCCGAAGAGCTGCGGAACTGCTCTCGCGGATCGGAGCCAAAGTTGAACCCGAGGCAGACGCGGGCGATCTCACGATGCCGCAGCAACAGTTAGTCGAAATCGCGCGCACGCTGGGAGCCGACGCCAAAGTCTTGATCATGGACGAGCCGACGGCCTCGGTCTCTGAGGAAGAGACGCAGAATCTTTTTGCGGTAATCCGTCAGCTTCGCGCACAGGGCATAGGCATCGTTTACATCTCGCACCGTCTTGAAGAACTGGCCGTAATTGCCGACCGAGTAACGGTGCTGCGGGACGGCTGCACAATCGACACGCGCCTGATGTCGGAAGTCGATCGACAGCAATTGATTCAGTTGATGGTTGGACGCGAGTTGTCGGCGGTCTTTCCAAAGAAGGCCGTGCCTCCGGGTGAAGTAATCCTGGAGCTGCGCCAACTCGGGTCCTCTGAGTCGGGCATACATGACATCAATCTCGCAGTACGCTGTGGCGAAATCGTCGGCGTCGCAGGCCTTGTAGGTGGCGGACGCACGGAACTAGCGCGTACGATTTTTGGCTTAACTCCGTCAGATGCGGGCGAGATCTTGCTCCGCGGAAAACTCGTGAATATTGAGAGCGCGACGCAAGCAATTACACACGGCATTGCTTATGTGCCCGAAGACCGGCGGCGCCACGGCGTAATCCTGGACCTATCGATACGCGCAAACATGACTCTGGCCTCTCTCGATAAATTCTCTCGGTTTGGCGCGCTGGACTTTTCGCGCGAGAAGGAGATCGCCGCCTACTATACGCGTTGGCTCGGCATCAAGACACCGTCGATTTTCGCGCCCGTAGCCACTCTCTCTGGTGGCAATCAGCAAAAAGTTGCTTTGAGCCGTTGGCTGGTCACAAAGCCTTCGGTGCTCATACTCGATGAACCGACACAGGGAATCGATGTCGGCGCAAAGTCAGAGATTCATGCGCTGATGACTGAACTGGCGGCGCAAGGAGTCGCCATAGTGATGATTTCTTCCGAGCTGCCTGAGATTCTTGGCATGAGCGATCGCATTGCCGTGATGCACGGTGGGACGATTGTCGCGACGTTGGATTGCGCCGATGCGACTCCGCAGAAAATTCTCGCACTGGCTCTGGGCCATGAAATAAGTGAGATTCAGTCGCTATAAACGAGAACTGGCGGCGGCGGTCGCTTACGCGCTCCTGCTTGGAGTGGTGGCCGGGCTGGCGCCTTCATTCTTTAGCGCCGCCAACTTGCGCGATCTCGCTCTCAACAACGCGCCGGCGTTGCTGGTCGCCGTTGGGATGACGATGGTGATCCTGGTCGGACAGATCGACATCTCTGTCGGTTCCCAGTTCGCAGTCGCGAGCGTCGCCGCCGGTTGGCTGGCTCAGGAAGGCGTCCCGATATCGATGTTGTTGCCTTGCGCTATCCTGGTCGGCGCAACGATGGGAGCCGTTAACGGCGTGCTCGTGGGATGGCTGCGTCTGCCTTCGATCATCGTGACTCTGGCTATGCTGGTCACGTGGCGTGATGCGCTGCGCTGGGTGACTGGGGGCGAGTGGGTGCAGCACCTTCCATCGAAATTTCAATGGTTTGGATTGGGCCAGAATGTCGGACAGTGGCTGATCGTGTCCGCATCGCTCGTCGTGCTCGTTGTCTTTAGTTGGATGTTACGCAATCTCGCCGCGGGCCGCGCGCTTTATGCTGTCGGCTCTGATGCAGAGGCTGCGCGGCTGGCAGGTATCGAGCCGCCACGAGTGACTTTTTTCGTTTTTGTTTTGGTGGGAGTACTTGTCGGTTTGGCTGCACTGCTCAACGCGGTGCGCTTCTCCACGGTGCCGAGCAACGCCGGATTAGGTTTGGAATTGAAAGCTGTGGCCGCGGTCGTAGTGGGCGGAACCGCGATCACCGGCGGCCGCGGCACTCTGACAGGCACACTGCTAGGCGTGGCACTGCTGGGGACGATTGGCACAGCGTTGACTTTTATGGGCATCAATCCGTTTTGGGAGAAAGCAATTCAGGGAGCGATCATCCTGGCGGCGCTGGTGTCAGACTTTGTACTGGGACGACTCGAAGGAATGCGTATTGCGAATCGCGGATTGCGGATCGAACGCGCCAGGTGAGTTCACCTCTCTATACTTTCAATCCGTCACGATTCGCCGTGCCAATCACGAAGGGATTAAATGACTCCAGCGAATCCGGAATCCGTTATCCCTAATCTGCAATTGGATGCGCCATGGCGCGAGCGCCTGTTCCCAAATAACGAATGGGCCTTGCTGCTGGTAATATTCGTCGAGTGCTCGGTATTCAGTCTAACGGGCAGCAATTTTCTCAGCACCGCGAATGCGTTCGAAATCACGCGGCTCAGCGTGGAGGTCGGATTGCTGTCGTTGGTGCTCACGCCGATCATCATCACTGCCGGCATCGATCTTTCGGTTGGTTCGATGATGGGGCTCGCGGCCGTCGTACTTGGCAGTTTGTGGCGCGACGCGCATATGCCAATCATCCTGGCAGCTGCCGTCACACTGCTCGTTGGCATAGCAGGCGGAAGCCTCAATGCGCTGATGATCGCGCGCCTCCGCTTTCCACCATTGATAGTAACGCTGGGCACGTTCTCGCTCTTTAGGGGAATTGCCGAAGGACTCACGGGCGGCATCGAGAACTATTCGGGGTTCTCTTCCAGCTTTTTATCTCTGGGTCAGGGCTACGTCGGCGGTCTGGTCCCGGCTCAGTTGTTTATTTTGATCGCGGCCATTGCTGGCTGTGCCTGGTGGCTGCATCGCACCACGTACGGGCGCAGTCTCTACGCTATTGGTTTTTCTGCTGAGGGAGCACGCTATGCGGGAATTCCAGTGGGCAGGCGGCTTTGGCTGGTGTATATGTTTGCCGGTCTGGTTTCGAGTCTGGCCGCAATCATCTATGTTGCGCATCTTGGCCAGGCAAAGTCGGACGCCGGGACCGGTTATGAACTGATGGCTATTACCGCGGTGGTGCTCGGCGGCACCTCTATCTTTGGCGGCCGCGGCACGGTGCTGGGGACGGTCCTGGGTTTATTCGCGATCGTAATCCTGCAAAATGGACTGCGGCTGAGCGCGCAACCCGCAGAGTTGGCGGGCATTCTCACAGGCGTCTTATTGGTTGGCACGATCCTCGTGGATCGTCTTTCCGCGCGCGTGAGATCGGCGCGTCTTACCGGTCCGAATCTCGAGCAAATATCCAGCCGTCAATCGACAATCGGCAATCGGCAATCGCTGGAGGAGGTTGAAGTGAGAAACTCACAACTGGCAATTCTCAGTGTGGTCATCCTAGTCTCTGCGGTGATCGTAGCTGGAACTAACTGGATGTCGCTGCGGTCACTGCGTGAAGACTTGAAGAATCCCGCTGGCCGACAGAACGGCGCGACCGCACCCGCACACAAGCCCCTGATTGCGCTGATGCCGAAAGCGAAAGGCGATCCGTATTTCGTCAGTTGCAAGCAAGGCGCCGACGAAGCCGCCAAAGAGTTAGGCGTAGAGTTGTTGTGGGACGGGCCAACTGATCTCGATCCTGCGAAACAGAATGAAGTAGTCGAAGCCTGGATTACCAAAGGCGTCGACGTCATCGCAGTGAGTGTTGAAAACAAAGTCGGCATCTCGACCGTCCTGCGCAAGGCCAAAGAGAAAGGGATCAAAGTAATCACCTGGGATGCCGATGCTGAAAAGGACGCGCGCGACGCCTTCATCAATCAGGCGACACCGCAGGGGATCGGTTACACGCTGACCGACGAAGCCGCGAGAATTCTCAACAACAAAGGAGACTTTGCCATCATCACTGCCTCGCTGAGCGCCGCGAACCAGAACGAATGGATCAAGTACATTAAAGAGCGGCTCGCTCAGAAATACCCGGATATGAAACTCGTCGCCATCCAGCCGAGCGAAGGTGATCGCGACCGCGCCTTTGCCGAAACGCAGACGGTGCTCAAAGTCTATCCGAACGTGAAGGTAATCATGGCAATTGCCGCACCCGCGGTTCCCGGCGCCGCTGAAGCTGTGCAGCAGTCAGGCCGCAAGGACGTTAAGGTTACTGGACTATCGCTGCCGAACATGAACAAGCCTTATGTAAAGGCGGGAGTTGTGGAGAGTGTCGTTTTGTGGAACACGATCGATCTCGGTTACTTAACGGTCTATGCCGCGAACGCGCTGAGCACCGGCCAACTCAAGCGCAGCGACAAAGCAATAAATGCCGGTCGGCTGGGAGAAATAGAAGTAGTGGATGGTGAAGTAAGACTCGGCGCGCCGTTTATTTTCAATAAAGAGAACATCGACAGGTTCAATTTCTGAAGTTCTCGCGGAAGAAAATTTGTTAACGAGTGGCGCGACTGCTACGCGGTGGGCTGGATTTGCAGAAGGTCTTGAGAGAACACGGCGTGCACAATTATTCGATCTTTCTTGAGCCCGATACGAATCGTCTCTTTGCCTATGCCGAGATTGAATCGGAACGGTTGTGGCGACAAATCGCGAACACCGAGGTGTGCAGAAGGTGGTGGGCGCACCAGAGAGAGCTGATGGAAACGAACTCGGATAACAGCCCGGTGAAATGGGAGTTGGAGGAAATCTTTCGCCTCGACTAATTCGGTGAACACTTTTCGCGATTGATCTCAGAAGTCGGGAAACATCTCTAAGGCATTGAGTATGACTTTCAAATCACGGGGGCCTTTATTAATTCTTGTCTGCCTTGCGACGTTGGCGCCGGCGCGGGCGCAGAGCATCAACGAACTTCAGCGCGGCTTCGAACGTCCGCCGGATGATGCGAAGATCATGATGCGCTGGTGGTGGTTTGGGCCGGCCGTGACCAAGCCGGAACTCGAGCGCGAAATGCGTTTGATGAAGGACGGCGGAATCGGCGGCTTCGAAGTGCAGCCGGTGTATCCGCTCTCGCCCGACGATCCGGCATTCGGCATTAAGAATCTTCCCTATCTCTCGGACGAGTTCATTGACGCATTGAGGTTCGTGTCAGCAAGAGCGCGGGAACTCGGATTGCGAATGGACCTGACGCTCGGCAGTGGTTGGCCGTTCGGCGGTCCTGAGGTTTCAATCAGCGATGCGGCCGGCATGCTGCGTACCGAGCGCGTGAAACCTCAGGGGAGTACCCGACGAGTTCCGCTTCCCAGCATTACGGCAGGCGAGCAACTACTCGCGGTTTTTTCCGTTCGTTCACAAGGGCAATCAATCGCGAGCGACGATCTACATGAATTGTCTGACATTCATGACGGTGCAGTCTGGCTTCCTGCCGGACTGGAAGGTCAGCATGAAGTGCTTTTCTTTATCTCCAGTCGAACCGGAATGCAGGTCAAGCGTCCGGCCGTCGGCGCTGAAGGTTACGTGCTGAATCATCTTGATCGTGCGGCCACAGAGCGCTATCTAAAGAATGTCGGTGACCGTTTGATGCAGGCGTTTGGCTCCAATCCTCGTCCTTATGCTGTCTTTTGCGACAGCCTGGAGGTGTATGGCCAGGATTGGACCAGCGATTTTCTCGAAGAGTTTAAGAAGCGACGAGGGTATGATCTTAAGCCGTACCTGCCGGCGCTGGTGACGGAGTTTGGTCCAAAGACCCTGGAAATTCGGCACGACTGGGGACGAACGTTGACAGAGCTTTTCAATGAACGGTTTGTTATGCCGCTGCATTATTGGGCTCAGCGTAATCACACACTGCTGCGCATGCAGGATTACGGCATCCCTGCGGCTGCGCTTTCAAGTAATGCTTATATAGATTTGCCGGAAGGTGAGGGCCCGCAATGGAAGATTGTGCGCGCGACGCGGTGGGCTTCTTCAGCTAGTCATCTGTATGGACATCAAGTTACATCGTCCGAGACCTGGACCTGGCTTCACTCGCCCGTCTTTCGAGCTACTCCTCTTGATATGAAGGCCGAGGCCGATCGTCATTTCCTCGTGGGCATCAATCAACTTGTCGGACACGGATGGCCTTATACCGCCGAAGGTGTCGAGTATCCCGGCTGGCGCTTTTACGCGTCAGGCGTTTTCAACGAGAAGAACCCGTGGTGGATCGTCATGCCCGACATCGCGAGCTACCTGCAACGGATAAGTTTTCTTATGCGGCAGGGACGGCCTGCAAATGATGTTGCGCTGTATCTACCCAACGATGATGCCTGGGCGCATTTCACAAATGGCAATACGCACATGATCGAAATCCTGCGAGATCGCGTTGGGCCCGACGTCATACCCGCAGTATTGGAAGCTGGATATGACTTTGACTTTTTTGACGACGACGTGCTCATGAAACTGGGCCGGGTCGAGAAAGGCGAACTGGCATTAGGGCCGAATCGATATCGCATTGTCCTACTCCCAGGTGTCGAGCGTATTCCCCTCAACACGCTGCGAAAGTTGGAAGAGTTTGCGCGCGGTGGCGGCATCGTGATCGCTACTCGCCGTCGTCCCGAGGTCGTTCCCGGCTTTAAGGCGACAGATTCCGAACAGAATGAGTTACGCGAAATCTCTCGCCGTCTGTTCGAGGGTCCATCGGCAACTGCATACATCGTTGAGAATGAAAAGCAACTACTCGGAAAGAAGCTGGCGACCCTGCTTCAGCCTGACGTGGCACTGAACCCTTCTGTTCCAGACATCGGCTCAATTCATCGACGCACGGCGGACGCTGAAATCTATTTTTTCGCGAACACGTCCAACGCGCGCGAGGATGTGAAAGCTACTTTTCGTGTTCACGGGCTGCAACCCGAATGGTGGGATCCGTTCTCTGGACGGGTTGCGCCAGCGGAAATCGAGACTCGATCTTCCGGAACTCTTACCGTCGGAGTCGAACTTGAGCCATATGGCTC
>WNEZ01005133.1_pt1 | contig 16559 bp, 24 predicted proteins | sample 5400521 | NCBI WGS metagenome assembly WNEZ01 (sample SAMN13153339, study PRJNA577476) | soil metagenome | isolation source: 120 cm saprolite under Douglas fir tree site 2 hole 1 replicate 1 | place: USA:California | collected 2015-04-18
AACCAGTAATAATCTCGTCAGGGACCCAATTCCCTTCAAGGGGATGGGCTTGTACACTGTTGAGCGCGTTAGCTCAGGCTGTTGCAAGCTCCTACCTGACTAGCCTTGGTGCCGAGAGGCACTCCGTTCGGAAGGTCACGATACCTACGAATACCTGCTCTAGTTTGTAGCTCTATCGTCTGTCATTAAATGTTCTGATGGGTAGGAACCGTGTGGCAGATACGACAAGCCTTTTGAACGTTGGCGAAGAGCACCTTACTCTCGAAAGAGAGGGAAGTGATCTATTCGCTTCCAACAGGTATCGAGCGTTCCTGTTCAAAACGCTCCCCTTCGGGGCTTTTCTTTCCTTCCATCACCTAAAGGCAGATGGGTATCCAGAAGGGAGTTTCTATGAACCAACTCTTATTAGGAAGGTATGGATTGGTACATGCCACGTCCATCGAAGCGGGTTTCGCCAGATACATTAGGTGGCCGGATCAGGGCAGCGCGGCAGGAGATGCGGCTTTCGCTGGCAGAAGTTGCAGGGGAGCGCTATAGTACGAGCTTGATTTCCCAGATTGAACGGAATCGCGTGGATCCATCACAGGAAAGCTTGCATTATCTGGCCGAGCGGCTCCAGTTGCCGATTGAAGATTTAACGGCTTTAGCCCAGCAGCATCGCGAGTCTGAGGTTGAAGCATCGAGATATAAGGTGAATGATGAGCGGAGACTCCAGGCGCAGCAACTGCTCGTGAGCAACCGGCCGCGCGAGGCGCTGAAATCCCTGGAAGAGGTTGAGCTAGTCCAGATTCCTGGGCACTTGCGATGGCGCCTGGCAGCGTTACGTGGTCAATGCTATTTCAATTTACGAGAGTTTCGGCATGCCCAGTACAATTTTCTTTACGCCATGGCTGAGAAGCCACCGGTTGTGCCATCCGATCAGGCGCAGGAAGCGATGCTGCTCGCGCTGCACCTGGCCGCGGCCAGTAGAGAGCTGGGACAGCTTGACGAAGCTGCGAGATACTATCAGATTGCTCTGGAGATGATGGACGCCAGCACGTCGCTGCGTTATATTGCGGAAGCGCATTGGGGCCTGGCGCTTGTATTATTTGAGCAGGCGCGTAAGCTAGCCGATGATACTGGCAGCACCTATGTGCAGGGACCGGAGGTAGAAGCTGCGCTCTCGCATGCAGAGAGCGCAAGGACACTCTACCAATCGATTGGTGACGTGCTCAACGCTGCTGCGCTTACCTGCGAGGTGGGGCTGATTGAACAGGCAGCAGGGAATTTGGAGGAGGCGCGCACATCTCTACGTGGAGTACTCGATGCATGGAAGCCAAAGCTTGACGAGGGAGTGGAAACCACTACAGCTGGTAGGCGCCGCAAGCAAGAGCGAGCCAATGTGGTTTCCGCGGCAGCGTGCTACCTTGCCGACGTTGAATTCGAGGCCGGTAACTATGAGGCCGCTCGTGATTATGTAGAGCAGGCTCAAGAAGCGGGCAAGGAGAGCTACATATTAAGGCGAGCAGAGGCGTCAATGATGTTGGGTAAAATCCTTGAAGCACAAAGCGCCGAGGACCCAGAATGCGATGGGACGGCAGCAGAAGAAGCATTTCAGCAGGCCATCAACGAATTAGAGAAGACCGACCGGGTGGCCGCGAAGATTAAAGCGCTTGATCTACTGGGTCGTCACCTGCTGAAGAAGGGAAAGGTGACTGAAGGCGAGAAGGTGTTGGACCGCGCCCGGCGACTTTCCCAATTTGTACCAACTGAAAGTGCTATAACCCCCGAGAGTGACAATGCCTCCTAGAGGACTTTGCCCTGTCTCCGGTCAGTGATTGTAGATGCTATAATATGGAAGAGCAGGAGAATAATCTCTATGGGCCCGGGAGGAACCCACTATGATGAAGCCTATCACAGGTCAATATGAGTGCGTCCATCGTTCTGGTATCGGGTTGGACTACTTCACTTCTCGCATTGACCGTCTCACTCTACAAGCAGATGGACGTTTTGTCCTTATTGCGCAAGACCGCAGTCGTGTCTCTAACGCGGCGCAGTCGCTCATGAGTGGACAGCAAGTCACCAATGCAGCGCCAGAGACAAGACGAGAAGGCAGCTATACATTACAAGGAAATGTTATCTCACTGCGCTTCGATGATGGTACTCAGGAACAAGGACAACTTGCCTGGAATGGTGAAGGCTTGCAAATGGGTGCAGATTTTTTTAGTAAAGTCTCAGATTCAACTCTGCTTCCTCCCACGCACCGTATGCAACAGAACATGGAAGATATTGCAAAGGGGCTCAAGATTGCCGGAGCAATTGGCGGTATGGCTATCAAGGCGGCGAAAACAATTCAGGGGACTATTCAGTCAGCTCAAGGTCCAGCCCAGGGACAGGTACCGACCCAGGGGTCGCCACCAGTTCAAGGTACAGCGCAACCGGCAGCGCCCCCACCTATGCCGGTCCAGCAAGCAGCTCCTACACCTGCGCCACGTCTACCGGTTCAGTCCCCAGTAAATTCGGCTTCGACACCGCCGGGAGACCCGGAAGCAATGTTCTGCGATCAGTGCGGCGCGCGCCGCCGACCCGGCAAGCGGTTCTGCAATAGCTGCGGCGCGCGACTAGATTAGATCCTAGCGCCATATAGAAAAGATACCGTTATACGACTGCCAGGAATTACTCACTTTGTGTTTTTGGTTGATCCCTCATGAGTAACTCATAGGCAGCTATGATGCGGCGCATTTGTTGCTGATCACCGCCACGGTCTGGATGGTAGCGTTTGGCCAGCGAACGATAGCGGCGTTTGATCTGCTGGCGGGTCGCATTTGGTGGGAGGCCCAGCAAGGCCAGCGCCTGCTGGCGCTCTAACAGGGTCCGCGCCGGATTGGCACGATTCTCCCAGAGGGCGCGCACTCCCAGGCGGATAATATCCCAGAGCAGACTGGCAAACGACTTTGGTGGCGGCTGTGCACTCATAGCGCTTATTATACCACTGGGCCAGCGATTTCCTCGTCGGGATGCTGAGTAAAGAAGAGCTGTTGTAACTTTTGGCTTTGCAATGCAGCGGCAGGTGAAAAATGTGGCCTTTGCATTGCAGCACCGAAGCTTTTGCATTACATCTGTGCAGGCTTTGCGGTGCATCATGACAAAACTGCCGTCAAAGTAAGCTGCTGTAAAATACCTCCACACAAGCAAAAGCACCTTTTAAGCTCGTAATGCATCCACTTTAGGGATGATGAAAGAGTGAGTAGCACATATCTTCTGCCTTCATGGCTTGACCTTGACCCGAGAGAGGCGCGGCGATGGCAATGAAGAGCATAGCCTCTCGGCATTGTGATAGACAGTGGGAAGCTTACTCTTGAACTGCTTGACTTCTTCTTGGATGGTATATTTTCCCTTATAGTCGGGTTCTCGCATATATAATAATGGAAAGCTCTTATAATGTAGAGTGAGAGAATGTACAGTGGCAAAGACTCTCATCGCGACCAGGCGTTTGAAGTGTGCATTCATAGTGCTTTTTATACCACTGGTTTTTACGTGGTAATAAAGGACCTCATTGCGATTAGGCGTTTGAGGTCATCCCGAGACAGTGTTTTGTTTCACCGGGTGATTTGGTGGTAAGAGACTCTATTACGAAATAGCATTCACTCTTCCACTGCATCTGCTGTGTTAGCCAGCACTTCTTCTTGTCTTTTGATATGAACGATGCAGCAACAGCGTGTCCTATAGAAAAGGAGAGCGTATCAGCAGTGTGTTCCGACCGCTTTGCCTCACCACCTGCAGTGGCCACACATAGACTTCCAGTTTTAGGGGGTTGCGTGACGCCCGGGTGGGTAACGCGCCGAAAGGAACCACCTCCTGCCAGGTGACACGAGAATCGCGAAACTCGGAGAGGATACACGAAAAGAAAGGGCGAAGCAAGGTCTGCTCACCTACTACCTGAAGTGGCTGAGCACATTCATGCTTCAGAGGAGCCTGCTCACTCACATCAAGGCAGGTCGCGAAGGAACTTGCTTGTCCCCAGTATCCAATATTCCTCAGAAGAGTTTTCCCTGTCTCATGTTCTTTCAAAGGAAGTTCCAGATACACTGTCATGGTTCCTTCAGCATGGGCCATCTCACGATAGATCACCGACTCCCCAAAGGAAACGTGTCCCTTGTCCGCATCTGCCTTATAGGCGCGCAGAATCTGTCCGGAGAGTGCCACACGCTCAGGTGGGCGTATGAACACGGAGGCCGATCGAATCCAGGGAAATAAGGAATCCCGTACGACTTCTCTGCTGAAGAACTCAAGGCCAACTCGGAGGAGTGCCAGGCGGACCGTGGCCGGTCCGGGAGCCGGGGAGACGAGCGCACTGTTCATGCTGCTCAATGGAAGACGGCAGGAATAGGTGGCTGGGAAATGATACTCGGCCGCGAGCCAGCCCAATGGTGTAGTGCTCATTTTTCCTCCACCACCTGCTGTTGCGGGCAATAAGATGCGGGCAGGCAAGGAGCGGATGTGGCGATGAGGTCCTCCATGATGGCATTAAAGGCGTCTACTGTTTCAAATGGATAGACCAGGCAGGTATCGCACTTCATGGCCACGAGGCGCGCAATGTAGTCCTCTTTCAGAGCAGAGTACATCGGAGCGCGTCCCACATCCTTTCGCACCACAATCACTCCCTCAAGCCCGGTTAGATGGGGCAGCATGGTCGCCGTCATCGCCCCATCGGGGCTGAGCAAGGTATCACGCGGGGTGGAAAGGATGGCGCGATGACGGACTCGCCGTTGCTGTTCATTGGCAATGGCCACCCGCCACTTGTCGATATCGACGCCTATCCCCACGGACTTGTAGCGTACGACGAGGGCATAGTCGCCTGAACGAGCGGGCATTTTCATGAGCATTTGCCCCTCCTCTTTTGAATCGCCGATGCGGGTGAAGAGGTGCATTGTCTCCCTCCAACGCTCGGGCAGCCCGAGTGCAAAGGAGAACTCCACCAGGCTATGTTTCGTGCGCCTATGGCGGGCCTCTGTTCCCTGCTTGCTGTTCGCGTTTTTTGCAGGTACCAGAAATCCGTGCGCATCGCACAGACCGCAGCCTTGCAGGATCTGCTCCACTGAGAGGCCCTTATATTCGGGTCGCTCAATTAATGCCGCCGCGCGGCGTCCATCACGTTCCTGGCATGCTGGGCAGAGCGGAATGCCAGAGGCCATGAGGTATTCGGCCAATAGCACCGCGTGGTGATGCTTGGCGATGCTGCCACTGCAAGCATCTGTCTCGGTACCATCAGCCAGAAACTGGCGCCGCGACATCAGTACTCAAACTATGAGCCTGCCAGCTCACACGAACGCTCATTGAGAGCTCATAGATGGAGAGCGTCGGAGGTTGAAGCATAACTTTTTCCCTTTCAACAAGCGCATTGAAGCGCGAGACCATACTATACTGGCCGGTGTATCTGATGCACCAGCGTCAGAGGACTCAGCCTGTGTCTGGGCATCCTGCCCATGAACAACCTCTTCTCTTCGTGGTGTATAGTGTAAGGTTGATAACAGCCTGAGCAAACTTGCAATTGGATGCGCACCATAGCGTTCCACATCTTCCAGCAACACTTGTAGATCTCGATCAGATGGGACGATCAGAAACGGTGATTTGGCATCCATCACCTCACAGGTTTCTCTTGCGCGTCAGGGCATCCATCAACTGGTCGCGTGTCCGGACGGATTCCAGATCCTCCAGGATCTCACGCGCCATTGAGGATGCCTGTTCCTTGAGTTGGCGCAACGCGTGACCAAAGCGCATTGTTCCTTCTTTGCGTTCCAGAATGGTACTCAGTGGCGTAGGCAACGGTGATTCCATGGCAGTGGATACCTCCTGTATTTCATGAAGATTGTATAGGCGCAGCCGGCGCGTCTGGCCATCCTGTTCCTCCAGCGGTCTTCGGGCAAGCTCTGCCTGAGCAACCTCGAACAGGTGGGCCTCCCACGCCTGGCGCTGAGAGGTTACGAGCACCTCGACCAGGTGATGCAGCTGGTAGGGACGCTCTTTTTGCGGCGTGCGAAACAGCCATTTCCAGTACCGAAGTAGGTGTTCTCCCGCGCGGTGGTTCAGGCGCCCGAACCAGGCCAGGTCAAGGCTGCCGCGCGAACGGGAAATGGCTTGCTGCTTTGCCAGGGTCTGGAGTATCTGATAGGACAGCGCTTTCCACTTTCCTTTAACCTTGCTGCCTTTGGTCACTAGATCGAGCGCTTGCAGCACAAGTGCTTGTTCTGGCTCGTCCTCATCGCGAGGCCACTGTGCGCCCGGTTCAGCGCATTGCCGTGCGCTGTCGCAGACAAGACGGGACCTTCGCCTATGGCGTCCTGATCTGCTCGTTGTCGCCCGAGCAAGTGCTTGCGGTGCTGGGGCACATCCGTTCGCAGGTCGCTGATCCTGTCGCGGTTCTGATGGCCTATGTGACCTTCTACGATCTGCGCGGTGGGGGCATCGAAACCTCCTTGAAAGGCGACAAGCAGGGGTTGAGTCTGACCAAGCGCAATAAGAAGCGCTTTGAGGCGCAACACATGCTGGTGCTGCTGGGCTCGCTCGCTCACAATGTGGTGGTCTGGGCACGCCGCTGGTTGGCCATTGCAGAAGGCCCACATTGTGGCATGATGCGCATGGTGCGTGATGTCTTTCATATCAGTAGCTTGCTCTGCTTTGATGCCTTTCATCATGTGGTTGAGATTGTGCTCAATCAACACTCTCATCAAGCTCACAAGCTCATCCCTCCCTTGCGGGAGTTGCTGACTCCCTTACACATTGTCATTAGTTTGGGCGAAACTTAGGTAGTCTAAACGTCAATCTCCAAGATAAAGGCCATTATCATTGACAAATACAAGTACTATGAAACGCGCTTCCCTCTCACAGCCGCTTCTGTCAGTACGCTTTACGCTCTCTGCTACACTGAGGATGATAACATCGTTTCCGGAATGACATGAAGGCTCATCATGGCAGCTCTTTTAGCACTCGTCGCGACGGTTCTGACCTCCTTGCTTCCCATTCTCAATAAGCACATCCTGCGTGATGCTCGTCCAACGCTGGTTGCCTGGGCCATTAACGCTGCCTCACTTCCCGTCCTGGCAGTGGGGGCTCTGTTGCTTACGCAATGCTCAATCACACCGACGCATGGGAGTGGACACCTCTCCTGCGCCATGTCCCTGCCACATATCGATGGCATCTTTGTTGTGGCACTCCTTGCCTCCGCTGCTCTCAATTGGGCTGCAACCCTTCTTTCTACTTATGCTTTACAGAAAGCGGAGGCCTCCCTCGTGAGTCCACTCCTTACCTTTAATCCTGCCTTAATACTGTTCATCGCCTGGCTGACACTGCATGAAGTTCCAGGCGTACATCAGACTGGCGGTGTTGCCTTGGTACTCTTCGGCGCCTATTTGTGAGAGGTAGAGGAAGCACGAACAGGACTTCTGGCACCGCTATGTGTGTTACTGCACCAGCCAGGGACAATGCTTGCAGTCGTTGCCAGTGCTTTATGGGGAACAACGACGGTCCTAGAAAAGTTATCCATTGAGCATATGACTCCTCCAAGCGGCCCTTTTGTTGCCCTGGTGAGAACATTGCTTCTGGTGGCTCTGCTGACGCCAAGTGCATTCCGGTTATCTGAGCAAAAGGAGACGCACGCAGCCCACTCCATGTTCGCTGGGTTGCATGCCCATAGACGTGATCTGGCAGCAGCCGTTCTTCTTACGGGCATCGCCCCACTCTTCGGGTTTACAGTGATTGCTCTCGGCCTCGTTGGGTATATCACGACACTCTTCAAGCTGATTGCCGACTTTACTATTCTTTGGGCGCGACTCTTTTTGGGTGAAGGGAATCTCAGGTCCCGGCTGCTTGGTGCAGTGGTGATGCTCATTGGCGGAGTGCTCGTTGCGGCATAACACGCACCTTACGGTTGATCACGCCTTATGTATGCCGTCCGCGACAGCCCATTCAGGTCTGTACTTCCCTCCTTCTTTGTTCAGCTGTTGACGACGTTGCCTATGACCTCTCTTAGCGTTAGTGAACCCTAGTACTCCCACGGGAGCCATGTGATCTCCTTCACACTGCCTGTGTGGGCAACCTCACAGACATAGCCCCGCTCTCACCCCTATCCTTCGTACCAAATGTATCAGTCTATAAAAACGGAGAAAAACGGTGATGAAAACAGATCGAAACCACTGTCTGTTTTATTGTCTTCTCGGGAGCTGTCTGATCGTTCTGTTGGCTGCCTGCGGCCCAAACGCCAGTTCAAACTCAACAACGACTGCGAGCCAGCCTGTGTCAAAATCCACCCCTGTCCCTCCCCAGGTGAGCCACGCAGCTAAACTGACAGTGCAGTTTGGCTGTAAAAGTGGCGGCAAGGTCGGCTTCAGTGCAGACAAGTCTCATGGTCTAACTTGTGTTCATACCCTGCCAAAAGCAGTACTGACCATCTCTGTGACCTACTGTAAGGGGAGCGTCGATCAGAGCAGCAGCCTGAAGGGAACGTTTCTCGCCGATAGTACCGGTTACTATGAGTGGCACTGGATGCCCCAGGCGCCTTGCCAGAATGGACCAGCCTACTGGAGCGGGACAGCCAGGGTGACGGCGCAACTCGATGGGCAGATTGCCACCAGCGAGTCCAGCTTTGTGGCTGATTGATTCGCGGACTCCTGCTTCCCAATTGGGGGTATTCTCGGCTCTTTTGCCTATAATCTGCTGGTCACCCTTGGACTCGCTGCCGCGATTCGCCCCATTCAAGTAGACTCCCATGTAACCTTCATTGCTTTACCGGTCATGGTGGGCGTCCACCTCGTGCTCTTGGCCCTCGTCTGGTATGGCAAGATCCCCCGTGTGATGGGTGGTCTCCTCGTGGGTGTGTATGTCGCCTATCTCATCGCTGTGGTTCTTGCCGAGCAGTGAAGCGTTGATCATGACCGTTCCCAGCTCGATCAGAGCCTTTGAGGTGCAAGCAGCAACACCATTTTTGTTCCATGGTAGGCACCCCGATTCAGATTTTCTACCATATCTTCGCTACCTGCAATTTCTCGCATTTCTTTGCCCAGATAACCAGGCTATGCGAGAAATTACAACCAGGTTGGGAGGCAATTATACTTCCTTCTCTCTCAAGTGCCTCTCCACGCCCTTGAGCAACACGGCATTGGTGGCAACGGTAATAGAGCTTGCGCTCATGGCGAGCGCTCCCTCCGCCGGGCTGAGTAGAATACCCAGAGGGTAGAGCACACCTGCTGCAACGGGAATAGCAATCAGATTGTAGATGGCCGCCCAGAACAGGTTCTGTTTCATCTTCGTGACCGTCGCTTTCGAGAGGCGAATGGCGGCCAGCACATCAAGCGGATCGCTCCGCATGAGCACTACCTCGGCGGTCTCAATCGCTACTCCCGTCCCTGCACCAATCGCAATTCCCAGGTCTGCCTGTGCAAGCGCTGGGGCATCGTTGACTCCGTCTCCTACCATTGCTGTGAAGCGTCCTTCGCTTTGCAATTGCTTGACATAGCGTGCCTTCTCAGCAGGCAGTACCTCGGCAAACACGCGCGTAATGCCGACCTCCTTGCCTACGGCCTGGGCTGTGCGCTCGTTATCGCCGGTCAACATCGCCACCTGAATCCCGAGGGCTTGTAACTCGGCTATCGCCTCTCGAGATGTCGGACGAATGCGATCAGCCACAGCAATCACGCCCACAGCCTGTGCGTCTTGGGCGACGACCATGGCTGTTTTCCCTTGTGTTTGCAGCGTATTCACCTGCTCGTGTTCGGAGGGAGCGAGTTGGATGCCATGGTCAGCGAGCAGTTTCGGGGTACCAATGAACACCGGCTTGCTCTCAACGATGGCCTGAACTCCTCCGCCCGCGATTGCTTTGAACTGGCTGTAGGGGAGCACTCCCAGCTGACGCGCCTCTTCAACAAGCGTGTGCGCCAAAGGATGTTCTGAGTCTGCCTCCGCTGCTGCTGCGACTTGAAGGAGCCTGGCTTCATCGAATCCAATGGCCTTTCCAGGCGCGAACACCACGATATCCGTCACCGCAGGCTTGCCTTCCGTCAGCGTCCCGGTTTTGTCGAAGATGATAGCCTGGATGCGGGAGGTCTGCTCCAGGGCCGTGGCATTTTTGATGAGGATCCCGTTCCTGGCTCCGATGCCTGTGCCGACCGCCACGGCTGTAGGCGTCGCCAGGCCCAGTGCATCAGGACAGGCAATCACGACCGCTGTCACCGCGAGCGTCAGCGCAAAGAGCACTGTTTGACCAACGACGAAGAACCAGATCAGAAACGTCAGTACCCCGGCGCCAACCGCCGCTAAGACTAGCCACTCTGCCGCTCGATCTGCCAAGCGCTGCGCAGGGGCCTTCGAGTTCTGAGCGGTCTGGACCAGTTGCACGATCTGGGCAAGCGCCATCTCGCTTCCCACTTTTGTTGCGGTGAAACGCAGCGATCCAGATCCATTGACGGTCCCACCAATGACCTCATCGCCCGGTTTTTTGCTGACTGGCAGACTCTCACCCGTCACCATACTCTCATCGATGGCGCTCTCGCCTTCGATAACGACACCATCCACGGGTACCTTCTCACCCGGACACAGCAGCAGGAGCGCACCGACCTGCACCTGCTCAACCGGGACGGTCTGCACCGCTCCATCTGGTCCGATGACGTTCGCCTCTGTGGGGGCGAGACGAAGCAATGTGTTGAGTGCATCCGAGGACCCGCGACGGCTGCGCATCTCCATCCAATGTCCAAAGAGCACGAAGGTGACGAGCATAGCGGCGGCGTAGCTGGTATCGACCATCGGAGCGAACAGGGTGGCAAAGACACTGAAGAGGTAGGCGACCAGCACGCCCAGGCTGACCAGCACGTTCATGTCCAGTGTCCGATTCCGCAGAGCTCGCCAGGCTCCCGCGTGAAATATCCAGCCACACCACCGGGGTGGACAGCACCAGCAACACCCAGTTGGGATGGATCCCAAAGGGAGTGGGCAGGTGTTAGCGCAAGAGTGTGGTCCCAAGCGATGAGTAGAGAATAATGGGGATGGTCAGCACGAGAGAGACAAAGAAGCGGGTACACATCTCCGCCTCCATGGCACGCGCCATAGCCGGATTGCTCATATCATGATCCATCATCTCGTGCATGCCTGGCTATGTGGTGGCAGGGGCAAGAGACAGTGAAGCAACCATAGGCTCTCCGCAGGCAAAGCCACAATCCTTGACCATCGCGCGAAGTTGTTCTTCACCTAACCTGTCTTCATCATAGGTTATTATTACCGTCTGAGAAACATAGCTCGCCTCGACTTTCACAATCGGCTCAAGCTTACCGAGTCGTTTCTCGATCTGGCGGGCACACCCGGCAAAGTTCAGCCCTTTGACCGGCAACGTGACTGTTTTCATGTCTTCTCCTCACACGTTCTCACATACTTGACCGATCACCCTTTTGATGGTAAGTGCTTGCAATTTTCCTTCAGTCCTTCATGCATGAGGCGAACAGCGTTGACAAACACAGGGACGGGAAGCTCACTCGGAAAGGAGCCTTTGCCGTCCCTGCCTATCTCGATCCCTATCTGGATGTGTTGCTATTTGGCCACTGTATATCCAACGTCGTCGAGCACCTCCTCGATCTTCGCCAGGGTGATCTCCTGTGGGTCGTAGGTAAGGTGGATCGCCTTTGTCGGGATATCAACCTTGATGTCACTCACTCCTGCCAGTTTGCCCACCGTTCCTTCAATGGCATGCTGGCAGTGCTCACACGAAATGTCGGGAGCTATAAGAATCGTTGATTCCATGCTCGATCTCCTCCAATTGATCATGTGTCATAACTGATGACAGTATCTGTACCCCATCCTTCCAACGCTACCAGCGCAGCTTCTTGAAAGACACGTTCGCAACGGTGCTAGCGCATGTAACTCCGCTCAGGAAGGATGAAAGGTAACTATTGATTACCTGCAATCGTGTAGAGTTGAACCAATTCCTGGATCACGGCTTCTTCACGACCACCTTTGATGCCTTCCGGGACACAGGTCCACAAGTGTCCCTCGACAATAATCGCTTCCAGTTTCTCCAGCGCCTTGCGCACCGCGTGCGTTTGATGCAAGATGTCAATACAGTACTTCTCCTCCTCCACCATCTTGCGTATGCCTGAAACATGGCCCTCGATATAGGAAAGCCGTTTCAACACATCTTGCTTGCGATCTTCTTGCATGGCTCGTTTTCCTTTCGTACCTTCTATATAGTACCGCACTCCCTGCACCGTGTCCTTACCGTCCAAAGCGCCGTAAGCGCAACGAATTGCTCACCACGGTGACCGATGAAAGCGCCATGGCTGCTGCCGCAAAGATGGGGGCATGCTCGCGTAAGAGCGGAATCAGCGGCGAGAGAATCGCGGTCGGGATGAGGATCACATTGTAGGCAAAGGCCCAGAAGAGATTCTGCTTGATGGTGCGCAAGGTCGCTCGCGAAAGAGCCAGCGCGGTTGCCACGCTCTTCAAATTGCCTTTGACGAACGTAATGTCCGCAGCCTCCATGGCAATGTCCGTTCCGGTACCCATCGCAATACCGGCATCAGCCTGCACCAGGGCGGGAGCATCGTTGATGCCGTCACCCGCGAAGGCGACCACCAGCCCCTGGGACTGCAACCGTTTCACCTGGTTGGCTTTGTCTTCTGGCAGCGCCTCAGCCAGCACATGCTCGGCGGGGATGCCCACCTGTCTGGCGATGGCCTGAGCCGTCCGCCCATTGTCGCCGGTCATCATCCAGACGGAAAGCCCCTGGGCTTGCAGTTGCTTGACTGCCTCTGCTGAGCCCACCTTCACGGTATCGGCCACCGCCACGATGCCTACCGCCTCACCGTCAAGCGCAACCAGCATCGCCGTCTTACCCTGCTGCTCCAATGCTTCCAGTTGGGCCACGAGGGTCTCAAAGGCAATCGAACGTTCACTGAGCAGCCGACGCGTGCCGACCAGTACGCTCTGCCCTTCCACCGTTGCTTCCAGGCCACGTCCGGCCAGCGCGATAAATCCTTGCGGGTAATGATCAAGCTGCAATCCGCGCGCTCTCGCTCCTTCCACCATGGCAGCAGCCAGGGGATGTTCAGACCCTTGTTCGGCCTCGGCCACCAGGCGCAGCACCTCATCCTGCTGGCGATCAGGAACGGTGATGACATCGGTCAGTTCGGGCTTGCCTTTGGTGATGGTTCCCGTCTTATCGAGCAAAACGGCCCGTACCGCCTGGATGCGCTCCAGACTCTCACCACCACGAATCAGAATACCCTGCTCCGCCCCTTTGCCCGTTCCAACCATGATAGCCGTTGGTGTCGCCAGCCCCAAGGCACATGGACAGGCCACCACCAGCACAGCGACCGCAGCCACCATAGCAACAATCCAGGGTTGACTTCCGCTGACCATCCCGGCAGCGGTGGCGGTTCCGGTCACCGTGCCAACCACTGCCCAGCCTAGGAAGGTCAGCGCGGCAATCACCAGCACCACCGGCACGAACACACCCGAGATGGTATCGGCCAACCGCTGGATCGGAGCCTTCGAGCCCTGTGCTTCCTCAACCAGGCGGATAATACTGGCGAGCACAGTACCGGCGCCGACGTTGGTCGCTCGCATCTGCAACAGGCCATGCTGGTTGATGGTCGCACCAATCAGTGGGTCGCCCATCCCCTTTTCAACCGGCATACTTTCGCCCGTAATCATCGCTTCATCGACCGATGAGCTTCCTGAGAGCACCACGCCATCAACGGGAATCTTCTCTCCGGGGCGCACAATGAGTTCATCCCCAACCTGCACCTGCTCGATGGGAAGCTCTACTTCTTGTCCTGCTCGCAGCACATGCGCAGTACGCGCCTGTAACCCGATGAGTTTCTTAATGGCCTCGTTCGTTTGTCCCCTGGCACGTGCCTCCAGATACTTCCCTAGAAAAATCAGCGTGACGATCAAGGCCGTCGTGTCATAGAAGGTGATGGAACCCACGTCGTGTGGAAAGAACGTAGCTACCACGCTCATCACATACGCTGCGCTCGAGCCAACCGAGATCAAGGTATCCATATTGGCGCTGCCGTGCCGCAGCGTTTTGATGGCCCCGCGGTGAAACTCCCAGCCAACCACTGCCCAGACAGGGGTCGTCAGTACCAGCAAGAGCACGTTCTCGCCGGGGAAGCGGTTCATGAACAACATGCTCAGGATTACGACAGGCATTGTCAGCACAATCCCCAGGAGCAATAGATCGCGCTTGCGCCTGATGTCTGCCTGTTTTCGTCTGCTCTGCTCATCCTCCTGGGGCACACCAACGACAGGAATTCCTGTTGGAGCAGATACATCGCTACTGGTTTCTCCCCGAACCGGTTTGTGCGGGGACAAAACCTGTGGAAATGCGGTATATCCAACAGCCTCTACCTTCTGTACCAGCTGCTCCGGGCCTGTCTGAGCAGGATCATAGGTCACGGAGGCCTGCTCCGTCGCGAAGTTGACGCTGGCATCCTTCACGCCTGGCACCTTTTTCAGCCCCTTTTCGATGCGCATAGCGCAGGAAGCGCAGGTCATTCCTTCCAGCGCGAGGATGGCGCGGCCCTCCCTCTCGCCTTGTGAGACAACTGCTTCATGCTCGTGTGGTCGAGTTATTTTGGTACCCATACTTATCCCTGTCTTTTCACATTTGAGATCACCCATACCCCCCTGGTAGGGGTACACACAGTATACAATGAGAGTGATGCGTCTGTCAAGTAGCTGGTGAATATGTGAATATGAGACAGCAGCCGTCCCTCTGCTAACCGAGTAGAAATGCATCCATAGGAATCAGGTAGCATTCGTGGAGGATGCCGCATGAACTGGACCGCACGAGCCATCAGGGCAGAGGGCATAGTATACCTGCGTAGGAGGGTTGTGAGAGGATAGTGATATCGCTGACAATGGTTGTGACAGAGATGTGACTTGGCATATTACCTGCTCTGATTCGTTCCCCTCTGCCTCTGCTTCAAGCAAGCTCACTTCATTTAGAGAAATGCCATTCACCTGCCGGTCTTCCAGCGACGAGGAACAGGTGCGTACCATGATCGAGTTCCTTCGCTCACAAGCCCCTTGGAATTTCCCCCTCCCTTCCTCTTGACTCTGTAGTATGGTACGGAGTGTATACTTTTTCCGAAAGGAGTGGCAAAGATGAATACCCTCTCGATTGGGCAAGTTGCCCGCAGAGCCGGAGTCGGCGTGGAAACAGTGCGGTTCTACGAGCGCGAGGGCCTACTGGAGGAACCGCCGCGCCGGGCCTCTGGCTATCGCCAGTACTCGGAGCAGGTGGTCACACGTCTCCACTTTATTAAACGCGCACAAAAGCTGGGCTTCTCGCTCAAAGAGATTACGGATCTGCTGCTGCTGCGCGTGGACGCACAGACGTCCTGTGAAGAGGTCAAGCAGCGCACGGAAGCGAAAATCGCTGAGGTAGAGCAGAAATTGCTCGAGTTACAACGCATGCGGCAAGCCCTGCTTCAAGTGGCCGCGCTATGCACAGGACAAGGACCGGGAAGTCCCTGTCCCATGCTTGATGCGCTTGACCAGCAAGAGACGCTAGACCCGGGCTGAACAAGGGAACGTTGAGCAATTCACGAACGGGCTCGAACTGCTCTTCTCCCTCGAACTGCACTACCAGGGACTGATTGAGCTCGCTCCCATGGGAGACAAGGTGGGCACACTGGTGGGTGGAGGAGACGGGACGCTCACCGGTCCGAGAATGCGAGGCACAGTTCGGTGGTCGAACTACGAGACGACCGGTGAAGACCTGGTCTGCGCCCTGCAAGTTCCAGGGGTCATTCAGACGCACGACGGCGCGGAGATAGGGTTCGAGGGTCGCGAGATCGCGATGCCCTTCTCGGATGAAAGTAAGCAGTGGAGAGTCGCCGGCGTCCTGCGGTTCAAGACCGACGACAGCCGCTACGTGTGGCTGAACGAAACCTTCGCCCTCACTAGTGGCACGTTCGATTACGAATCCGGCATGGCGCGCTGGACGGCCTTCGTTCCGAAGTGAGCAAGGAGGGGACAGGTCTCTTCCCTCTGGCTCTACCGCCGGTGCGCGCCGAAAGCCGTACCTGTTCCCACGCACTTCTAACCTGCTTCACTGGAAAGACGAAAGGAAGGTGTCTGATGTGCCGCATTGGTGGCGTTGTACTCACCGTGACGGGCTTTCTCGCCTGTCCCTGTCACTTGATTATCACCTTGCCGCTCCTGGCCTCGTTACTGGCTGGAACGGCCCTGGGCAGTTTTCTCATGCACAATACCGGCTTGGTGTACACCGGGGCGGGCGTCTACTTCGTGGTGGCGCTTGCGCTGGGGTACTGGTTCTTGTTCGGCCCGAAACGTCCGAAACGAGACGTGGATGCGGCCTGTCCCACCTGTGCGCCTGTCGAAGCTAATACGCGAGTGCGGGAACGTTCCCCCATGCCAGATGACCTGCCTGCCACAAGGAGATAACACGTATGTCAACCCAAGAGCGCTATGATCTGGTGATTCTGGGCAGTGGCTCGACGGCCTTTGCCGCGGCGCTGCACGCTGCCGAACTCGGCAAAAGCGCCGTGATGACCGAATTTCGCACGGTC
>WNEZ01003714.1_pt1 | contig 16558 bp, 15 predicted proteins | sample 5400521 | NCBI WGS metagenome assembly WNEZ01 (sample SAMN13153339, study PRJNA577476) | soil metagenome | isolation source: 120 cm saprolite under Douglas fir tree site 2 hole 1 replicate 1 | place: USA:California | collected 2015-04-18
GTTTCGTCACCGGTCTGCTCTGCCGCGAAATCGCCGCCGACGTTTCCATTTTCGTCCCCGGCCGCCGCCTCGACGACAACGTGCAACTCCTGCTCCGTTTTGCCGACGGCGCGAAAGGTGCGCTATGGGCCAGCCAAGTCGCGACAGGAAACGCCAACAATCTGCGCTTGCGCGTCTACGGCGAAAAGGCCGGTTTGGAGTGGCACCAGGAAGAACCCAACACCCTGCAATTTGCAAGACTCGGTGAAGCTCCGGAGATCATCCGCCGCCCTGGACCCGACGGAAATTCCCCCGCCGCGCGCGCCAGCCGCATTCCCGCCGGCCATCCCGAAGGCTACTTGGAAGCCTTCGCGCAGCTCTACACCGATCTCGCCGAGCAAATTTACGCGCGCCGCGAAGGTCGCTCGCCATCGCTCGCTTCACTGCTCGTCCCCAACGTCGAGGACGGCGTCGAAGGCATGCGCTTCATCACCGCCACCCTCGAATCCGGCAGCCGCAACGCGGCCTGGGTCGGCCTGCACTCAAATTCAAGGTGATTTCAGTCTGGAGGATATTCGTTTAGCTTCATGGCGCAGGCGCTGGACACCCAGTATCATCCAATTCCCGCAATTGCTTGACGGCCTGTGCGCTGCCTTTTTTCGAAGCCACCAGCAGCAATACGCGTGCTTGATCGCAATTCGCAGGGACTCCGTCCCCGCGCAAGTAGAGGTCAGCCAGGGTTAACGCCGCTTGAACACTTCCACCTTCAACGGCAGACCATAGCTGCTGCGGTGACGCTACGCTCTTTCTTGCGCTACTCGTTTCACGCGATTGTGCCAGCGCGACGGAGAGCGCATGTGAAGTTCCGGCTGAGGGATTATCGAGAGACTGCGGATAAGGTTTTACAAGCGTCGATCCCAGCGCATTGTCTGGCGAATCGCCCGCTTGCATTGATCGCTGTGTTTTTCCCGCAGTCGAAGCGACGGAGCCGCGCCTTGCGCCGGGCACGGATATCGGAACTGTTGCCCCGGCTTGAGGTCCTGAATTTGCCAGCGCCGTTTGTCCAGAAGCCGCTGGTGGCGGGCTAGCGAGTTGTTTGCCGCTGTTGGCATACTTGACGGCCGGTACGGCCACTGCAGAGGTGACCAGAATTCCCAGAAAGACGCCCCGAACAAACTGGCGATGAGCGGCAGAGCGGTGCCGCGCCAGTGGAACCAGCTCTGTTGGCATAGAAGATGCCGCAGGCGTAATGGCCTCGGAGACGGAGCTCTCTGCACCGGCGGCATTGCGTTTGAAGCTTCGACTCATCCAGTTTCGAATCTGATTGCGAGCACTTGGGCCGAGCTCCAGAAACCTCAATCCTCCAACCCTTCTTGTGGCGTCCGTCCAGGCAAGCTGGCCGACTGCTTCGATTCGCTCCGCGAGATCGAGCGAGAACCAGAAATGAATTGGCCCTCTCTTCTGATGGACAGGCGCAAACGCTTCAAAGCTGAGTCCTCCCTCGGAAAGGTTCAGCACCTTGCCACCGTCGTCGTGATCCAACTGGATGAAAGCCAATGTGTCGGGAACTGCCCTTAGCTGCCGGCGATCGCTTTTCATGTTTTTTCCGAGAGCATTCGTGAATTTTCGGTCCAGTCCGACAGCCAGGTATGAGGGATGAGGCCGAATCGGCGGGCCCAGGACAGGGATGAGGCTCAGCCAGTAGCTCCTGCATCATACTTGGACGCTCCCCATTCGGAAAAGGTTTTTTGCAAGATCAAAGACATGAATAATGCCAATGCCGCAACAGCTGAACGCAACCTGCCGTCTTGTATTCTTGAGACGTTAAAAAGGGAAGGCCGACTATCACCGTCATTGGCCAATGTATGTTGGCTGGGAGGCCTGGACTCGAACCAGGATAGCCAGATCCAGAGTCTGGAGTCCTACCAATTGGACGACCTCCCAGCTTCGACTCTTCTAATTTAATAGGGATTCACTGACGCGTCAACCGCAGCGGCTGCTTGCAGGCCAAAAAACCGTTTTCTAGCGAGGCGAGTTGGTGGTCGCTCCGGCAGCCGATGTTCGCGCGGAGGCAGCGGGCACAAGGTGCCCTTCCTCCATCCTGAATTCTTCTCCTCCCCAATGGATGCGGTTGGACCCGAAGCTCGCCAGCCACACTACAAAGTAAATGGCATCCCGCAACGGCACCAGCCAAAGCTTGCGTCGCAGCACGTCGTCTCGCACCCCCCAAACGCCGACCGTCCATGCCATCGTCAATCGCAGAGCAAGGTACGCGAGCAGGTAAGCGACGGCAATCCACGCCGCTGGCGCGAGCAGTGCGGCGAGGAGAACCCACGGCAAGCCATGCGTGAAAATCAGCCCCGCAAAAGACAGTGGCCTGCACAGCCGCACGGTACGCGCCCAGCGCACCTGATGCTGCCAAAACCCAAGCGCGGTCTGCGCGGGGTACATCGTCCACACCGCTTCCCGTGACAACAAAACTTTGCCGCCCGCTTCGGCGATGCGATGGCCAAGCTCGTAGTCGTCGGAGTGCATGTCCGCGATCGCCGCAAAGCCTCCAATTTTTGCGACCCATTCACGCGTCGTGAGAATCGAAGCGCCCAGCCCAAACGTGATCCCCTCCATCCAATTCGCCATCAGCACGCCGGCAAAGAAATCGCTCGTTGCGCCAACAGCCTCCAGTTCCGCGGCAAGATTTTTCTCCGCGATGCCCCGGTAAAAAGAAGTAACTGCGCCAACCTTTCTGTCCGCGAAGGGCGCCACGACTTCGCGCAAGTACTCCGGGCCGACGCGCACGTCGCCGTCCGTGAGCGCAAGAACATCGTGCTGCGCTTCACTCGCCAGGCGCGCCAACTTGTTCACTTTGCGATTCGTCCCCAGCTCTTCCGAACCCACCAGCAAACGAATCTTCCGCTGTGGAAACTCCGCGATGAGCCGCTGAATCAATGGCACTGCGGGATCCGCATGGTCAGCCACGCCGAACAGGATTTCGTACTCCGCGTACTCCTGCGTGCAGAAGCTTGCGAAATTCTCGTACGAGCCAAAATCCACGCCTCGAACCGGCTTGAGCAAGCTAACCGCGGGAGCATAAGAAGCAATCTCTCGCCCCCGCTCCCGGAGAAAGAATCGCAACGCCGCAAACGTCGCCGCAAGGTAGTAAGCGAGTGGCGCGGCGGCAAGGACCAGCACAAAAAAACGCCAGCCCGGCAACGCAAAAGCAAGCACCTCAACACTCAGCCGGCTCACTTGAATCCCCGGGGGGTACGCTGCTGCCCAGCTACCCTCGCCATCGCTGCGTCCCCGGCAGGTTTCAACAGCCGGTTCCTCACGTGAAATTCCAAACCGCGCCAAAGAATTCTGTCCGTAAAAAAGCCGGTGAACCAGACGGCCGCGCTGACGGCATCATGCACCGGCACAAGCCACAGCTTTGAAGCAATATTGCGATCCCGCAGTCCCCATACCCCTGCTGCATAAGCCAAGCCAATCCGCAAAATCAGGTAAGCGGCGACATAAAACGCCGCCATGCCGGCCCGGCCGGATGCGGCAGCCACCGTCGCCGCCAGAATCGCCCAGGGCAAACCGTGCGCGAAAAGCATTCCTGCGTAACCCACCGGCCGCACGTTGCGAAGCCCAATGGCCCAGCGCAACTCGTGTCGCAAAAACTGCCGGAGTGTCTGCTTCGGAAAAACCATCCACACCGGCTGGCGCATCAATTCCACGCGGTGCCCCTTGCCGGCGATCCGGTTTCCCAGCTCGAAGTCGTCGGAGTGATGATTGGCCATCGCCTCCCATCCGCCGATTTCCGCCAGCAGCTTCTTGGTCGTCGCCATGGTCCAGCCATACGCAAATTGCACCTTGCCTTCCAGCTTCCGGGCCACCAGCGCGCTGGGCACTGAGTCCATGCACATCCCGAGCATATCCAAATCGGCGGCCATCGTGCCTCCGCCCGTGCAGCGATAAAAGGACGTAACCGCGCCCACGCCCGCGTCGGCAAAGGGAGCCACCACTTCGCGCAAATAATCGCGCTCCACGCGAACGTCGCTGTCCGACATCACCAGCAAATCGTAGCGCGCTTCCGCAACCAGCCTGCACAAGCTGTTCACTTTGTTGTTTTCGCCCACCCACGGCACGTCGGTCACCAATCGAATCGGTCGGCCGGGAAAATCTCGCTGCAACTTCTCAATCAGCGGAATCACCGGGTCGCGCGGGTCGGCCATCGCAAACACTAGTTCGTATTCCGGATAGTCGAGCCGGCAAAAACTCGCGAAGTTCTCATATGCGTCGTGGTCCACGCCGCGCACCGGCTTCAGTATGCTGACCGGCGGGGCAAAAGAATCATCTCGAGGAGGCGATCTGCGAAGATTCAGAAAATATTCAACCACGCAGTATAGTGAGAGCAGGTAATACACCAGCGGGCCGGCGGCAAGCACTAGCACGGCCAAGCTCAGCATCGACAGCGCCGTTTCGATCATGACACCTATTGCGAGGCGGCCACGGAAGCGGCCGGAAGATTAGCGTACACCGCTTTGCCGCCACTTTCCGCCAGTAGATGGTTCCGGCGGGAGTCTCGTTCGCCCGAAGCGGTATCCGCTACCGCGACCTTGTTTTCAACCTGCGGCAACAAGCGCAACTCCCGCGCAGACCAGCACCACGCCAATCCAGCGCGCAGGGCTAACATCCTCGCGCAAAATGTATTTCGCGCCCAGCGTGCCCACCACATAGCTAAGCGCCGAGGCCGGAATCACAAAACTGATTGGTTGCCAGGACAGCAGCATCAGCAAAGAATAAAACGACAGCGCCATCAGCGGCACGCCCGCCCAGAACCAGCCGTTCTGTAAAGCGCGCCGAAGGAAGGCTAGGAGTTCTCGCGGACGCAAGCGCGCCGGCTCTCCGGTGGCCTTCATTCCGTGGGTAATTGCAATTTCTCCGCCGGTGCTGCCCAGTATCAGCACAGCGAGCAATAGCGCCACACGCATCACGCCGCCACCTCACGCACCGCAACTTCCGTGGTGCGCGGCCGCGTTTGCCCCACGAGCAAAACGCCAACGCAAATCAGAACGACCCCGACCCAACGCCGCGGCGAAACATTCTCGTGCAAAAACACCACTGCTAGCAGCGTCAGCAGCGCGTACCCAAAAGCGCCCGCCGGCATCACGTAACTGTAGTCGGCCCAGCTCAGCACGGTCATGTAGCTGGCCATAAATCCAACCAGGAACACGATCCCGATCCAGATGGTCCCGTTCGAGATGGTGGAAAGAAAAGCGTGACGCAACCCTGACGCGGAAATCTCCACCGCGCCGATCTGGGTCATGCCGCGCTTTAGCATCAGGTCGCCGGCGTTGGCGCACACTACCATTGCCAGGACCACGACGAGAGTCTTGATCCGAATCCGCAACTCATGTCCCATGTTGTGAAAACTAATCGTTTCCGGAAGCGGACGGCGGCGCCGGGACGGCAATCATCGTCTTTTCGGCGTCGCCACCTTCGCGCACCCATTTCCAGCGCTCCGAGCGGAGCTTCAGGAAATCGACCGCTTCGTGGTAGAGGCGCTTGCGCTCGTTGCTGTCCCACAGTGCCTCGCGCACGATGCGCCAGACGACCCTTGGACGGAAATAATATTCGTCGTAGAAGCGGTTCACACCGGCCATCATCTCCGGCTTGGACAAATGCGGATACTCAATATGCGGCAATTGGTGCCCGCCGGAATCGGCCAATGCTTCCACCTTCAGGAAGCCTTGCTTGGCCATGGACTCGTGCAACTCCGTGCCCGGCATGGCGTGCGCCAGGGAGACCTGAATCGTCTCGCAATCCAGTTCCTTAGCGAAGTCGATGGTCTTCTGAATCGTCTCGCGCGTCTCCCCCGGCAATCCGATGATGAAATCGCCGTGCACGCGAATGCCGACTTTGCGGCAATTCTTCATGAACGCGCGAGCCATCTCGACTGTCGCGCCCTTCTTGATGTTCTTCAAGATTTGCGGGTCGCCGGACTCGAAGCCCACGATAAAGAGCCGGGCTCCCGCATCGGCCATGCCCTTCAGCGTTTCATAATCGCTGTGCACGCGCGCTGTTGACGACCAGCGGAATTTCAGCGGCTTGAACTTTCCGCACAAATCCAGCACACGATCCTTGCGGATGTTGAACGTGTCGTCGTCGAAGAAAATTTCCTTCATCTGCGGGAAATATTCGATGGCTTGCTTTACTTCGCGGGCCACGTTTTCCGTGGAACGCGTGCGCCAGGCATGCCCCGAAATGGTCTGCGGCCACATGCAGAAGGTGCACAGCGCCGGGCATCCGCGGGTCGTATAGAACGAGACGAACGGATGCAGCAAAAATGGCACGTTGTAGTTCTCGATCTTCAAGTCGCGCTTGTAGATGTCAGTAGCAAACGGAAGAGCGTCCAACTCTTCGGTGTGCAGTTGCGGCCGCTCGGCGTTGTGGACAATCTTGCCATCCTTGCGGTAGCTGACACTCAGAATCTCGCTGAGCGGCTTGCCCTGCGCATATTCGACCACGGAGTGATCAAACTCGCCGCGCGTCACGAAGTCGATGTCCTGGCTGGCGTTCAAAGTTTCGTCCGGTTTGATGTGCCCGTGCGGACCAACGAACGCAATCTTCAAGCTTGGATTGGCTTCCTTGATTTTGCGGATGAGCTTGACGTCGCTCTCGAATCCGACCGTGGATGTGAACAAGACTAGAAATTCATAGCTCTTGCAAATCTCCACCGTCTGCTGCCAGTTGATCTTGGCCGGCGAAGCGTCCAGGAGACGGCTGCCCGGAATCATGCCCGCCGGGTACGTCAACCAAACGGGATACCAATAGGATTCAATCTCGCGGGTCGCGGGCCACCGTGAACTCGCTCCGCCGTCAAAATTCTCAAAGCTCGGCGGATTCAACAGCAATGTCTTCATCACATCCGGCATTCTTCACCCTCAGTTGCTTCTTAGGATCGTACCGCCCCTCGGGGCGCAGGCGTGCCCAGAGATGAATTTGCCTGCGCGGAGCCCCTCAACAGTTCAGTATCTAGTCTACCGGAGTTGGCATTACGGCTCCAAACCTTATCTCTAAACGGTGTTCCCGTGCATTGAATGGCGATATACAGCATTAAACGGGGATTCCGTTCTGGGCGGAAGTCGCGTTTGCCGTTGTTTCTTCTCCTTGCCGACTCGTGCTGATCGCTTGTTTCGCTAAAGCGCTCCCAAGCGCAATTCGAGTGCGACGCGCTCTGGAACGCCTACAGATATGCGCGGGTACGGAAATTGGACACCCCCCGACGGGCGGGATTTGCCACAACGCAGAGAAATCCGAAGGGCGCAGTTGTACCCCCCTCCCCCGTTTTTTTGTAAGTGTTGATTCTAAACGGAGTTAAAGTCCTTTGTTTTGACACACTTTTGCAAGTGTTGATTCTGAAGGTAGTTAGAGCAGCAGTTGTTTCTGTGTTTGAGCGACCCTTCGCAAGGCAAATACGCTGGCCAAGGATAACGCGCCCTTCGAGGCTCTGGGTGAAGAGACGCCGAGGACGCCGAGCCGACGCAGAGATAAGTCTGCATGTAGTTGATTCTAAAGGCGAGGCGTGCGCGCATAGCCCCACCCCGGGTGTTTTGGGAAAAGAGGCTGCAAGCTGTTGAAAACAAAGCACGGGAGCTGCAAAAAGAGAACAAAGAGGCTGCAAGAGATTGAAAGGGCGAGGGTTAAGGCTGGAGTTGTACGAGCGGTAGGCGAGGTTTGTTCGAGATAACACGCGCAATCATACCACGGATCTGAACTTTTATCAATAGTAAACTTGTAAGCGCAAGATTGTGAATGGATTACGCCGGAATTTTCGCCCGGTCGAAAAGCGGGGTCGTGCACGCTTCGCCCAAAGCAAGGCGCAAAGGAAGGGATGCGCCACGTGGAGTCATCCTACGCCGCGGCCCGCCCCCCTCGGTTAACGTTTGTCTGTCGCGCCTCCAGCGGCGAGGCTCCGGTGGATAAACGCACGGTGATGTTCGCGCCGGCCTTCGGGACAGCAAACAGCAACACGCCGAAGACGAGCCCAGGTACCTTCTTCATAAGATTTGTCTCCCCACAAATGAAATCGGACTGTCTTCGGTCCGATTTTAGGACTATCGCGGGCTCCAAAACCCGGATATGCTCGTCCGCCAGTTGCAGTGGCGAGCCACATCGTATGGCTCGCGAGACCGGGCGCCGTCTCTGAAACGTGGCGTTGCGCGCGAAGTCGGCTCCAAGTCCTCATTATTCATTCAGGTCCTACGGCGGATCCAGGGCTCACGTTTCGTAAATTGTGGCTCGACGCTGTGGGCAGACAAGGAGGCTCCCGTGAAGACCAGGATTGGGGCTCTTGTTCTGCTCATTCTACCCGTGGTGTTCACGGGCTGCGGCGGAGGCGGAGGGACCCCCATCGAAATTCCGATTCCGCTTGGGATCTCGATCTCTCCTCCGGCGGCAAATCTGAACCAAGGGGGAACGCAATCATTCATCGCCGCGGTCAGCGGCGCCAGTAACACTGCCGTGAACTGGACCGTGCGGGAAGGCGCAGCGGGAGGATCGATCACGAGCATGGGGGTTTACACAGCCCCGAACCGGAGCGGCACTTTTCACGTGATTGCGACCAGCCAGGCCGACATGACTAGCTCAGCGACGGCGCCGGTGACCATCGCCGCAGTCGCAATCTCCTTGAACCAAACCGCCGTGACTCTCGATGTCGGTAATCAATTCCCGTTCGTAGCGACCGTAACAGGGACGGTAAATACGGCCGTCTCCTGGGCCATACAAGAGGGCGCGTCCGGAGGCATTATCACCAGTGCGGGCGTTTACACGGCTCCCGGGACTGACGGGATGTTTCACGTGATTGCCACAAGCCAGGCGGACACTACCCAAACGGCAATGGTAACCGTCACCGTCGCGACGCTCGTGGTGTCGGTCTCCCCGCCAAGCAACGTGTTGGGACCACTGGGGGCTCGTGCCTTCAGCGCAACCGTAAATACTTCTTTAAACACGAGTGTCACCTGGAGCGTCCAAGAGGCTGCGGGTGGCGCCATCACGATGAGCGGCGGCCAATACACGGCGCCAAACACGACCGGGGGACCGTTCCACGTGGTTGCCACTAGTGTCCAGGACTCAACCAAGAGTGCGACTGCTACTGTAACCATCGTGGCTTCCGGATTCCGGCCCACTGGGGATATGAAAGCTGTTCGCACGGCCCATACGGCCACCCTCCTGCCGAGTGGAAAAGTGCTTATCGCTGGCGGGGACGCCTGCTTTTTCTTTGGTTACTACTACTACGGGAATTGTCTACTGGATTCCGCGGAGGTTTACGATGCCGGCGCAGGCACATTTTCGACTACCGGGAAAATGTCGGTGACGCGTGATTTCCATACCGCTACATTGCTCAATAATGGCAAGGTGCTGGTAACGGGTGGACATGACGCGAGCGCAGAGCTCTATGATCCGACTTCCGGGACGTTTGCAGCCACGGGCAGTATGAGCGTTGGTCGTAATTCCCACACGGCGACGCTGCTGGCCAGCGGAAAAGTGCTTATCGCTGGTGGCCAGTCCGTCAGTGGTGCGCTCGCTACCGCCGAACTATACGACCCAACCACTGGGACCTTTACAGTTACGGGTACGATGACTGCGGCGCGCACGTCGCATACCGCGACTCTTCTGGCGAACGGGAAGGTACTTATCGCAGGCGGCTCGAACTCCGCAGGCGCTACGCTGGCCGCAACAGAACTGTACGACCCGAACAGCGGGACCATCGGGACCTTTGCAGCTACGGGTACCATGGCAGCGGCGCGCACGTCGCATACCGCGACTCTTCTGGCGAACGGGAAAGTGCTCGTAACTGGAGGAATCGCCAATATAGCCAATGGGGTTTCGTTGTCGAGCGCAGAGGTTTACGACGCAGTTGCTGGCACCTTCAGCGCCACCGGACCCATGATGACTGTACGCGATTCCCATTTTGCCATCCTGTTGGCAAATGGAACTGTGCTGGTGGCTGGCGGTTCCTTCGGCTCCGCCGGCGCCTTCACGGCTGAGCTCTACAGTGCGGCGAGTGGAACCTTTACCGAAACAGGCGGCATGGAAACAGGCCGGGCGCTTGCGGCTGCTGTCTTGCTGACGGATGGTCGAGTGTTCGTGAGTGGTGGATCAGATCTAATTTCTTCGGAGCTGTACAAATAGAGGGATGAGATGCGGTAGGGCTGATGTCAGCAGGGATCACTATGCTCTGCAACAAGAAATTCCTGATCGGAGTGGTTGCTCTTCTAATGGTGGTCATTCCGGCTCGTAGCCAAACTGAGTCGCGACCCCATGTGATCATCGTTGGCGTCAACGGAATGGAGTGGGACATCATTCGTCCCTTATTGTTAAAAGGCGAGCTCCACAACTTTGCAGAAGTCATCCAGCGTGGTGTGTATGGGAAAATGAGAACCCTCTCCGCCCCGAACTGTCCCAAGGTCTACAGCTCCATCGCCACCAGTACGCCCCCGGAGGAGAACGGCATCACCGGTTTCGTTGTTGCTGGAAAGACCGCCAGAACCGATATGCTAAAACGGGAACCACTGTGGTCGATTCTGTCAAAGCACGACGTGACGGTCGGCATGGCAAACGTTCCTGCGACCTTCCCCGTCATGCCGTTAAACGGCTACATGATCAGCGGCATGCTCACGCGTGGCAAGGGCTGCGAGGATGGAATCCTTTGTTCACCGAAGCTGTCGGAGGTGAAAGGCGGAGAGGCGGTGTATCCGCCCGGCATGGTTGCTGAGCTGGAGATGAACGTGGGCGACTTCTGGATTGATTGCTCGCGTATGCCGACAGCAGAGGACCTGAAAGGCAAAGAACCAGAGGCTATCGACCACTGGCTCCAACAGGTATCGCAAGTGCGTGCTCAGCAGGCGAAGTTGTTTGACTATTTGTTGAGCCACCATCGGACTGACTTCACCATGCTCGTTCAATCCTGCGAGGACCGCGTCGGGCACTGGCTATATCCCATTCAACCGTACAATGTAGGCTACGACCCCGCGCTGCACAGCATTCGTCTGAATGCGTTCCCTGACCAGTACCGCGCTTTTGACCAGGTGCTCGGAAAGGTCCTGCAGTACGTAGACAGAAACACCTATTTGTTCATCATTTCCGACCATGGAATCAAGCCGCTGCGGGAATTTGAAGAGGGTCGGCGCCTGTACCACTCAGCTCACGATCACGGCGGCAATACTCCCATCATTGCCAAACACGACTTCGAGGATGGCGATGATGTGCCCGGGATTTTCATCGCGATCGGCCCAAATATCAAGAGGGACGTGCGACTGATGGGGTTTGCCGTCAGCGTCTTCGACATTGCGCCGACTATCCTAAACCTCTATGGGATCCCCCAGCCGACTCAGATGAAGGGCCGCGTCCTATCTGAAATCTTCGAGGCTCCAAGTTCGCAGCCCGCAGCCCCGAGCGGGAAATAGAATTTCGCTTCCCATGCTTACTGTTCAATCCGTAGGAGTCTTTTGGGACGGAATCATGGTTTTTTTTCGCACCATAGCCAGAGCGGTTTTCGCGAAGGGCCGCCTCGCTTCCATTTCCAGCGTCAATCCTCCAACCTCAGATACCTGCTACCATGAACTCCATGAGACTCAGAACGCTTTGCATTGCGCTCCTTACTCTGCTTCCTGCTGCTGCGTTGTTTCCAGCGGCCGCGGGCGCCCAGACGGCCGACGAGATCCTGGCCAAGGTGCTGGCTGCGCGCGGCGGGCTCGACAAACTGCGGGCTATCAACTCCGAGCGCGTTTCCGGACAAATTTCCTTTGGGGACGTCAGCGGGCCGTTTGTCGTGGAGCTGAAACGCCCGCTCAAAATGCACATGCAGCTCACCATTCAAAACCAGACCATGGTGCGCGTCTACGACGGAAAACAGGGCTGGGCCAACAATCCCTTTGCGGGCAAAGTGGATCCCGAAGCCATGAGCGGAGAAGAACTGAAAAATATCACCGAGGAGTCTGACTTCGACGGCCCGCTGCTGGACTACAAGAGCAAAGGCAATCAGATCGAGCTGGTGGGCAAAGACAAGGTCGACGACAAAGACGTCTGGCGCCTGAAGCTGACCACGAAAGTCGGCGACGTGCGCTTTTACCTTTTCGACGCCAATTCTTTTTTGCTGCTCAAGTGGGAGGGCAAGCGCAAATACCAAGACCAGGAACTTCCCGTGGAGTCTCACTTCAGCGACTATCGCGAAGTTGGCGGAGTGAAATTCGCTTTTGCCATCGATTCCGGCAGCTCGGCAGCGGACCTGACGCAGAAAATCAGAATCGAGAAAGTCGAGTTGAACCCCGACTTGAATGACACCGAATTTGGGAAGCCGTCCGCGCCGCCGCAGCCGGCTGCGCCCGCTGCTCCTCCGCCCGCCTGATCGCCGGCGCAGCTGGCCTGCTTGCAGGGATCGGAGGACAGCCAGGAGTGGCTGTCCTACTGGTTACGCGGACCGTTTGACGCGGAAGATCATGCAGGTGATGTCGTCCGATTGCCGCGTGGCTCCCACGAAGGCGTCGACGCGCGTCATCAGAAAATGCAGTGACTCTTGCGCGCTAATTTCCGGAAGGTCGCGAATCGCGGCCAGCCAGCGGGCGTCGCCAAATTCCTGGCCGCTTTCGTCGAAGGCTTCGACGACGCCGTCGGTGAAAAAAATCAGCGCGTCGCCCGGCCGCAAATCTTTCACGGAAGTTTCGTACGCCTCCGCGGACTGGATTCCCAGCGGCAATCCGCCAATGTCGAGCTTTTCCATGTCGCCATTGGCGCGCCGCAGGATCGGGGCATTGTGTCCCGCGTTTACGTAGTTGAGCCGCCGCGTCGTGGGCTCGTACTCGGCAAGAACCGCGGTGGTGAAGCGCCGGCCATCGAGGCTGTGCGCGCAGGCGTAGCGGTTCAGGCGCAGCACCAAATCCGCGAGCGATGCGCCTTCGCCCGCGATGGTGCGCAGGCTGGCTTGCAGCGTGGCCATCAGCAGCGCGGCGGGAATGCTCTTGCCGGCGACGTCGGCGATTACCAACGTGAGTTTTCCGCCCTCGGCGGCAGCGGTGGTGGCGAAAAACGCGTCGTAGTAATCGCCGGCCACGGAATTTTGCGGCCGCGAGGCGAACGCGATTTCCGCGCCGGGAACCTCCGGCGGAGAGGACGGCACGAGCCAGGTTTGAATTTCGCGGGCGATTTCGAGGTCGCGCTTCATGGTGACTTTGTCGGCGAGCTCCAGGGAGAGGAGAAGCAAAAACAGGGCCGCGGAGACAAATTCAAACTTGATGTCCAGAACGAAGGTTCCGATTTGCACCTTCAAGGCGGACAACAGAAACATCGCCATGGCGATGAGCAGGAGTACGCGCCGCGCAGGCGTCATTTTGAGCAGGAGCGCCCAGAAAAATTCCTTGGCAACGTGGAGGGGCTGGCGCCAGCGGGGGAGTTTCTTGATTTCGTCCCAATCGACGTCGCTGCCGTAGAAGCCGTAACTGGCGCGCGCATCGGCCGCGAATTGCATCCACAAATCGTCGATCTGGCGGCCTTCGCTGACGCGCTGCCAGAAATTGCGCAGCCGCGTGCTGAAATGTTCGCGCGTGTGAGCGGAAGAAGCGGAAGACGCAGCGGGTGGCGTACTCATCAGCAGAGAGTATAGGTCATTCTTTTTCGCCGTGCTCGCCGCCTGGCGCGGAATCGCCGGGGCGCAGCGAACCGCCGAATTGCAGGGAGTCGAAGCCGAAACGATCGCGCAGGAGATCGGTGGCGCGCGTGAGCTTTGCGAGTTTGGCGCGGCGCTCCGCGGAGAGCAGATCGAGTTGCTCCGCGCCGTGGGTCAGGCCGCTCAGGCTCACGCCGAGCAGGCGGATTTTGCGGCTCGGGTCGCGATGCTCGCGAAAAAGGTTCTGGAAAACAGCGAAAATGTCGGCGTCAAGTTGCGTTGGCTCGCCGAGCGTTTTTGCGCGCGTGTAGGTATCGAAGCCGGCGTAGCGAATGGTGAGGGTGAGTGTGCTCGTGGCGAGGCCCGCTTCGCGCAGGCGCTTGCAGGCTTTCTGCGAAAGATGACTGAGCATCGCGGTGAGCGCAACGGTGTCGTCGGTATCTTCGCCAAACGTGTGATTGTGCGAAATGGACTTAGGCTCGGCATCGATTACGAATTCGTAGGAGTCGCCGCCGCGCGCTTTGCGATATAGCGCGGTGCCCCACTGGCCGAAAATTTTTTCAAGCTTTTCCAGGGGCTGCGCTGCAAGCTGCTCCACTGTTTCGATGCGGAGCGCGCGCAACGCGCGCTCGGTGACTTCGCCAATGCCGGGAATTTTGCGCACGGATAACGGCGCGAGAAAACGCGCTTCGCTTCCTGGAGCGACCCAGAGGAGGCCGCGCGGCTTGGCTTGATCGGACGCGACTTTGGCGACGAGGCGCGTGGTGGCGAGGCCGCCGGAGCAGGGAAGGCCCGTGGTGCGCGTGATGGTGCGAAGAAGTTTGTCGGTGGCGGCGAGCGGCGGACCGTGCAGGCGCTCCGTGCCGGAAAGATCGAGATAGGCTTCGTCGATCGAAACCATTTCGACGACGGGGGAAAATTTTGCGAGGATCGTCGCGACGCGATCGCTCCACTCCGAGTATTTCGCGTGGTGACTGTCGAGATAGACAGCGTGCGGACACAGGCGTCCCGCGGTGCGCAGCGGCATCGCGGAATGCACGCCAAATTTTCGCGCTTCGTAACTGGCGGCGGTGACCACGCCGCGCTGGTTGGGTTGGCCGCCGACGATGACGGGTTTGCCGCGCAATTCGGGGCGCTCGAGGAGTTCGACGGAGACGAAAAACGCGTCCATGTCGACGTGCAGAATCGACGCGACGGTCGGCAGCGTGTGCTCATCGACGGGACCGTGAATAGCGCGGAAGCGAGCCAGTTCCGGCATGCCCCTAGCCTACGCTCTGATGCGTCGAGGAGGGGTTGGACGGCAGCGAGGGAGTTGTGGCCTAGCTCGAGGACGAGGATGCCGCCGGGCTTGAGGTGCTGGGCGGATTGGGCGATTAGGTTGGCGTAGAGTTCGTAGCCTTCTTCGCCGGCGTAGAGGGCGGAGTCGGGTTCGTGGTCGCGGACTTCGCGGGGGAGGGAGGGGGCTTCGCGGCGGCCGATGTAGGGAGGGTTGCTGGCGATGAGATCGAAGGGACGTGACTCGTGACCCGTGTTTCGTGACTCGTGAAAGAGCGGTGGTACGCTGTCTGGAATGTTGCCGGGTTGGGACGCAGCTTGCTGCGCCCTTACTGGGGAGAGGAAATTCGCTTCGCGAAATTTGATTCGGTCAGAGACGGCGTGGCGTTGGGCATTACGCTGCGCTACGGCTAGGGCTGCTGGCGAAATGTCGGTGGCGAGGAAATTTGCGGCGGGGAGTTCTTTGGCTAGGGCTATGGCTATACAGCCGGAGCCGGTGCCTATGTCAGCGATTTGCAGGCCGGCGCCGGTGGATTTTTGCGGGCGGCCGAGGCGACGTTCTCGGAGGGCTAAGCGGTCAAGGGCGACTTCGATGACGTGCTCTGTTTCGGGGCGGGGAATGAGGACGTCGGGCGTGACTTCGAATTCGAGGCCCCAGAATTCCTGTTTGCCGGTGAGATGCTGGGTGGGCTCGCCGGCAGCGCGGCGGGCGATCAATTCGAAGAAGCGCTGCGCGTCGGCGTCGGCGATGGTTTCTTCCGGATGCGCGTAGAGCCAGGTGCGATTGCGGCCAAGGGCGTGGAGAAGAAGCAACTCGGCTGCGAGCGTGAAGGAAGGAGTGTTTGTCTCGCGGAGTTGCGCGATGCCGCGCTTCAGTAGAGAACGAACGGAATTATCTAGAGACAACTCGATCATCCGAAGAGTTTCTCTTTCTGCCGGCCGCAGGCTTCGTGATAGCCGAAGGCTACGCCGTTGCCCGCATAGGCGTAACCGCCGAAGGCGAGGCCACCAAAGGCGCGGAAGCCAACAGCGCAGCCGCCGACAGCTCGCCAGCCGATGGCAAGTCCCGCGAATGCCAGAAGGCCCAGGGAGACACCGCCGATAGCAATACCGCCCGCCGCTAATCCGCCCACAGCGATGACTCCGATAGCGATGCCGCCGATAGCAAGGACGCCGCGGGGACGGCCACCGATGGCGACAATGGCGACGGGAGCAGGGCCGATAGCAAAGAGCGGAAGTCCGGCCCATTGTGCGGAAGATTCGTAGGAGCGCGTGTTGCGCATGTCGTAAGACTGCAGGGCACGGCGCTGGACCAATGGCAAGATCACGAGGACCAGAGCCATGAAAGCAAAGTAGGCAGCCCAAAAGCGGCGGGGAGGGGATTGCGTGTCGGCGGGGGCGGAGGCCAAGCGTTCGCTCACGCCTCTAATCCAACCGGAACCAGGGGTGGAACCCGGACGAGTCAACATGGGGCACCTCCTGAGATGATTATGCCTCAGCGAGCTCTTGGTCGAGGCGCTCGGCTTCGTAGTGGGAGACCAGGGCGTCAACCATGGGGGCGAGTTTGCCGTCCATGACTTCGGTGAGTTGATGAAGCGTCAGGCCGATGCGGTGATCGGTCACGCGGTTCTGCGGGAAGTTGTAGGTGCGGATTTT
>WNEZ01004183.1_pt1 | contig 16554 bp, 21 predicted proteins | sample 5400521 | NCBI WGS metagenome assembly WNEZ01 (sample SAMN13153339, study PRJNA577476) | soil metagenome | isolation source: 120 cm saprolite under Douglas fir tree site 2 hole 1 replicate 1 | place: USA:California | collected 2015-04-18
CACTCCATCTGCTTTCCGACCTGTGATACACTACTCATGACTAGGCTCCTTTCTGACCTGATCGTCCTTGAAGATTTGTTTCTATCATGTCAGATTGAGCCTGCTTTTGTCATCCCTCCTTAAGTTGGTGCGAATAGGGCGGGGCTTGCCCCCGCCCTGCTAGGCAGGGGTGGGCCCTTGCGGTTGCCCTGCTGGCCAGCCCCTGATTCTTGGTGGAACCTGAAAGTGTCACGAACTTGATTCAGCCATAGAAAGCACCATACAATAGAAAAGAACCGTTCAAGCAGTATCATTCGAGAGGAGATACCTTATTAACAGCATTCGTTTTATACGCAACTCCTCTGTAGCCCCATGGGACATTACTGATTTGCGTGAGGCAGTCGGCTGGGAACGCCACGACGAAGACTACCCTGCTGCGGACTATTGGGGAACAGTAAGCGGTTTCGATCCTACGGGTAAGCTCGTTGCATGGTGCGCTATTTTAAGCGATGGGGTACGGCATGCAGTACTCCTTGATGTAATCGTTCATCCAGAATGGCAGAGGCAGGGCGTGGGAAAAGCATTAGTAGCAGAGGCAGTCGAGCATATCAGAACGCACGGTATCAGTATCATTCACGTTGATTTTTTACCCGAACACCGGGCATTCTATGAACGTTGTAGTTTCGAAACAGGCCTGGGAGGGATTTACGCCGGATGAACAGACCGGTGCAGCTCCTCTGTTCCACAGGAACTTTTAGTCGTTTTCCAGACCTTACAGGCTACCAGGCTATTTTAACCTACGGACCAGAGCTTGAGGTGGATGGTTTTGAATTGATGTTTTACCCGGACTGGACGTCAGAAATTGAGCAGATTGCCGCCGGGTTAGCCAGATCCGGCTTGCATTTTCCTGCAATCCATGCCGAGAAAGGTATTGGGCCTGCTCTGGTGAGTTCGCAAGCGCAAGAACGAGAGCAGGGCTGGCAGTGGATGACAGCAAGCTGTCGCCTGGGTAGCCTGTTGGGAGCTAAACTTCTGATATTTCACCTCTGGGGTCTCCCAGGTTCCGATGAGCTGTTCGAGCAAAACCTGCAGACGCTAGAGGATTGCCTCGCGCTGACAGATCAATTCGGGTTGGAGTTAGCGGTAGAAACTATTCCCTGCAAGAGAGCTGACCCATTGAGTAATGTGCGTCGAGCAATCGAGCAGGATGCTCGCTGCGTGGTAGCGTTGGATACAGAATTTCTGGCACTGCACAATCAACTGGAAGAGGCGCTAAAGACAGACTGGCTATGGCAGAATAACCTGGTGCGCCACGTACATATCAAAGATTACGACGGGGGCGCGTACTCGCCTGACAACTATCGCCACTACCTGCATCCCGGCGAAGGGGGCATCGACTTTACCCACTTCTTCGCTGTGCTCGGGCAGCGCAGATTCAGCGGATATATCAGCCTGGAGGCTTCTGTTGTCAACCGCGATGGGACGCGGGATATGCAGCGCCTGAAGAAGAGTTTGACCTTTCTGCGGCGATTGATGCATGACGCATAATCCCCAGCCTCCGCGAAAAATTTGCGAATAATTTGCACATTAGGTGGAAATAAGATACACTATACTATGGTTCTCAGGAGCACCATGCATGATTACGGTTATCAAGCTGAATCCGCTCGGAGAGGCGAAAGTCCGGTACCAGGGGGAAGTTGTCGAACATCTGGCTCATGGGATAATCATCCAGGCTTCCTGGCAACAATCAGCCAGGGATCTCGGCTACACACGTTTTGAGCCGGGAGACCGTTTTATAGAATATTACTATACCGACCGGTGGTTCAATATTTTCGATATTTCGACCGCTGGCGGCACGCGCAAGGGTTGGTATTGCAATATCACCGTACCAGCGCGTATCTACGCTGATCACATCGAGCAGGTTGACCTGCTGCTTGATGTCTGGGTCGATCCAGAGGGCAGGCCACTTATACTGGATGAAGACGAGTTCAACATTGACACCACGCTCAGCGATGAGCAGCGCGGGGGCGCACGCCAGGGACTGCAGCAGCTCTTGCAAATGATTGCAGCGCGGGCAGAACCGTTTTCCTACAGGCCTCTGGCGAATGAAGGCGAGTAGAAGCAACAAGCAAAGTGTGTCGGAGCCACCTAAGCCTCCGGAAGGACAAATCTTGATGGAGAAGAAAAGCGCCAGGCTGTCCCGGCCAGAAACAGCTACCCCTGGCTGGAACGTTGTGGAGCATGAAGTCTTAGAATCTCGCAGGCAGCTTCGTTCGAAGGTAAACGAGCTTATACGTCTTGCGAGCAGTTCTACCCTTACCACGAGTGAAATCCGCCAGCAATTGCTCCTCGCTGTAGCAACGTTTGGTCCCCAACTGGCTACGCAGCTTGTGCGTTCGCTTCATCGCGACGACTACCAGGAACGCCAGTCCGTTGTCTGGCTGCTGACATTACTGAACGATTCCGCTACCATAACACCGCTTCAGCGCATGTCGGGCAACAAGCGCATCCCTCGTGCTATACGGCTCTCAGCCTCACTGGCGCTGGCAGGCATGGGCATAACAGCGCAGACGATAGATAACCACAGGCGTACACGCCTCTATGCCATAAGTTAGCGCGGCTCTTATGGAACGCATCGAAGAACCCGCAGCAACTTCGTCCACTCACGCCGTCAAGCAATCCAGGATTGGGTTGCTCTACGTGTGTATCGCCGTTTTCTTTTTCTCTACCAGCCCCATTTTTGTACGCTGGTCAAAGCCATTCACCGCCGTTGAAATCGCATTCTGGCGCCTGGCTATCGCCACCCTACTGGTCGCGATGATGGGCCTCATCACCCGCCAGCGCCTCCTGCTCAAACGGCACGAGCTGCCACGTTTCGCGTTCTTTGGACTGGTGACGGCACTGCACTTCATCCTTTACATCGCCGCGCTCAGCTTTACGACGATAGCTCATGCGCTTGCACTTATCTACACTTCTCCGATTTTTGTGACGCTCTTCTCAGCGCTGGTGCTGCGAGAACCGCTACCTCAACGCAAATATTTTGGCATTGGAGTGGTCGTGATCGGCGTAGCGATCATGGCTGGTTTCGAGCCACACTACACGGCTTGCTCGCTTAATGGCACCGGGCAATGCATGGCGTTAGGCGATGCGCTGGCGCTGCTGTCAGGGATCTGCTTTGCCATCTACTCTATTGCGGGACGCGGAGAACGTGACCGCCACCCGCTTTTCCGCTATACGACAAATGTGTACGGGCTGGCAGCGCTCTGGCTCTTACCCGTCGCACTGTATTTTGCGTTTCAACATGCGTATCCACTGAGTGCAATAGGCGCCGTAGTTGCCCTGGGGGTCTTCCCGCTGGGTTTGGGGCATACACTCTATAATGCTGCGATACGACGGGTGCACGCGACCTATGCTAATTTGATTGCCACGCAGGAAGTGACGGGAGGAATCATCTTAGGGGTGTTGCTGCTGGGGGAGGTGCCCTCGATCACGACGATTGCGGGGGTGGTAGTGACGCTGGTAGGGATTGCAGGGGTGCTGGTATGAGAACCTATCCCAATAAACCAGCAACCTGTTTTTCCTCAGGGGCCGAAAACCGAGAAGTTCTCTCGCAGAGATGCAGACACGCATCTTTTGTTCCCTCTTCCGATCCGACGGATTGGTGCTCAGCCCTGTTTCAGCATGGAAGTCGAGCTTAAGTATCTTCCTGTTTATCTGCCGACTCGATAATCTCAAGAGGTACAATCGTGCGTATTTCGAGCGGAATGGACAGTCGCCTATAGATATCAGACACGTGGATGGTCGTATTCAGGCTCGCGAGAGGAAAGCTTTCTTCGTGTCCATACTCCTGGTATTCCCAGCCGGAAGGAGTGCGGGTAATGACCTCAACGTGTTGCACGTATTGGCTGATAAATACAATCTCTTGAATGCTTTGCTTGGCCTGATAACGCAGCAGCTTATAGGTTCGGTCCCGGGCTTCTGTGCTTTTTGAAAGTACCTCAACAACGATACGTGGTGAGTCCAGAAAAAAAGCATCATCCTGGTCGGCCTTATCGCAAGTCACCACAACATCCGGCATTACGATGATGTCAGGTGTGAGCCGAACGACACGATCAACCATATAGGCGCGGCAATGGGTAGCTTCTCCCAGTGCATCGTCTATAGCGCGCCACATATTGGCAGAGATCGCCGCGTGATTGGCACTGCTGCCAGCCATTGCGTAAATTTCACCGTGATCGTACTCGAGTCGTTGCTCACTGTTCCGCAACAACGTGATGTACTGCTCGAAGCTATAGCGCCGCCTCTCTGGATGAGCCGCCAAGGAAATCACCCGCCTCTCCAAAAATAGTATCGTTCCGTATCTTGTTGAATATTATATCACTAGTCTACCGTTTGCTGTCTGGTCGCGGCAACGGGCAAAAGATCTCCTGGGCGGTCTCGACTTGACTCAGGTCTCATTGTGATCGCTGTCCAAACTTGTCTTTGATGGGCCTGGCGGTGATCTACATTCTTTCCTCTTGACCAGTGTGCTCCAAAGGAGTACAATGTGTTTATGATTGTCATTCGTAGGCTGCTTTGGGATAGTTGGAATATTGCGCATATTGCCCGGCATGATGTATCACCCGATGAGGTTGAAGAAGTCTGTCACGGCAACTATATGGCGAGCGAAACCTATAAAGGACGTATTCGCGTAGTTGGGCCGACCCGGGTAGGGCGCTTGCTCACTGTCATTCTTGCGCCAGAGGGAGCAGGAACATATTATACTGTCACTGCACACAATGCAAATGCAGGAGAGTGGACACGGTACCACGAACTGAAAGGAAACCAGCCATGAGTGAACAAAAGAAGTCTCGCATTCCTGAGTTCTCTAGTCTTGAAGAAGAAGCTCAATTCTGGGATACGCACGACACGACGGAATTCGAAAATGAGTTTCATCCTGTGCAAGTTCGCTTTGCAAAAAAGCTCTCCGAAGGCTTTAAAGTCCGTTTTGACCCAGAAACAGCGACGAAGCTGCGAGAAATCGCCAGTGAGCAGGGCGTCGGGCCAACTACGTTGATACGTATGTGGGTCCTTGAGCACCTCCGTCAAGCCTCCTAGCAAGTAAGCGTGAGGAATCCAGCTAAAATAAAAGGATCAACAATCCACCCCTCCATGCTCTCACACTCAACTGGTATCCCATACCCCCTATCTCTTTGGAGATACGCCCATCCTGCCTGCACAGCGCACAAAACAGCATCCAACGTATCAGCCATTTGATCCTCTACCAGCACCTCTGCCATTTCTTCGGGTAGCTCAACCCTAACTCCGTAGCACCCCTCTATCGCAGATGAGCACAACCCGCGAACAATTTCCCTCCGCGCTACCTCCTTCTCCTGCGTCTGCTTAGCTCGTTCATCACTCTTATAACTACGTCTTCCAATCAACCTCCGTGCCACCAGAGCGGGATAGCCCTCTACCGCTATTCTACTATCGCCTGTCAGGCAACAGGGCAGGATACTCACACCCGCTTTCAGGAGACGAGTCGCCCCTTCGAAAAACATCTTGCCCACAGGGACGCGGTGTAACATCATGGGGCTGCAGGCGCCAGCCAGCACATCTGTTGCTCGCAGGTGCTGTTTATCGCCTGCCGGCCGGCTCTCCCGGTAGCGTCTTAGCGTCCCTTCAAACTCCCTTTTGCCTATCGATGCTACGACCCGCATATAGCCCTCCCACGTCTCGGGCCAGCCCAGATTCGAGATCAGCTTGTGCGGTTGACCAAAGGGGAAGTCGAGCGCCGCGAGCCAGGGTCCATCCACACCAAGCAATGCCTCAAAATCCTCAAAACTGGTCAGTTCCAGGCAATCCTCTACATGTAAGCGGCCTTCTTGTAAATCACCCGCTGCACAGGTGATAGGTTTCTTGCGGCTGGGAGCGCTGGTGAAGTCGAGGCCGTAGATTTTCATGGGTTGAACGCCTCACAACTGGGCTATGACACCTTTACTGATGGTACGAAGGGTAGCATAGACGCCTTTACCGGCCGAAGCAATGGCTTCAAAGCTGGGAACGCACCGGCGATTGAGGTAACGTTCGAGAACGTGTACGGGCAGGGCAGAGGGCAAATCGCGTTTATTCCACTGCATGACGAGGGGGCAGTTTGCCAGGTCTTTGCCCAGGCGGCGCAAATTTATCTCAAGTTCGGCGATGCTCTGCACATTCTCTTCGAATTTTTCGGCCTGCGAATCCACGACGAAAACAATGCCATCCGCGCCGTTCAGCACAGCCAGGCGGGTGCGCTCGTAGAGAATCTGGCCCGGCACCGTATAGAGATGAAACCTGGTTCTGAAACCATGAACTTTTCCCAGGTCCAGGGGAAGGAAGTCGAAAAACAGCGTGCGCTCCGTTTCGGTCGCGATGCTCAGCATCTCTCCACGGGCGGACGGGTGGATACTCCTGAACACGTATTGCAGGTTGGTAGTCTTCCCACAATATCCAATACCGTAGTAAACGATCTTACAGTGTATCTCGTGGGTAGCAATATTGATAAGCGCCATGTGCAAGATACCCCTAATCGCGGAAGAGGAGGTCAATGGTATCCTCAACCGAGGAGCGGAATTGAATATTGAGTACAGAGGACTTTTGACGGCTGGTATCTGCCCGCACACGCTCTAATGTGCGTACCAGTTCTTCGGAGGCTTTTTTCGCAAGGACCTTGACCAGGCCAATATGCGTGAGTTTTTCAAAGACAATGACCAGCAGCCATTGTTCCTCGACCATCGTTGTATAGATATTCTCACGCACACCTTGCTGGAAAATCGTGCGGAAATCCTTCTCGCCAAGCAACTCCGCGACATGACGCGAAGAGGAAAACGCGCCGGCAAGCAAAGCTCCCAGCGAGGTCGCATTCCGCTTTGTAGTGGGCCCCAGGGAGGAAATAACCTGGCCACTCTTGTCAATCAACATGACAGAAGCGGCGCTGGTATCATGCATTAGCTTCGTTAATGTGCTGGAGATAGCATCGAGTTCACGATCTGAGATTATAAGATTAGTCAGTTGTTCCATCTAGGCGCCGCCCTCTGTGCACACGTTCAGTTAAAATGTCAATTTCACATACCGGGTATATATGCTATGCTATGTCGAGAGCTTCGAGAATTTCATTGCGACTCGTCTTGACCATGTGACGCACACGGCCAATACTAGAGGCATTGTCAAATAGAGTGACGACCAGCGCATAGTCTCCAAGAGGTTCAATGCTTACTAGCCCATGTTCATATTCCATAAGCGCACCGATAACGCTACCCCGCGAAATTTCTTGCCCCAGGGCTTCAGCAGTACTCAGGCCGGTTGTCATATAAGCGCCAACGGCCTCCATATCTTCCTTGCCTTCGCGGCTCAATCCCTCGATCAATAAGCCATCACGTCCCACAAGGACAGCCAGCCGTACTCCTGGTATCGCCAAAAAACGACTCAGGGTTTGCTTTAGATCAACCATACTTTCCTCCGTACACAACAGGTCACACTGCTTTGAGTTCCCTGGACTCTCGCCATTCTACCCGATGCAGGTGAGTGATGCAACCCGATGGGACATCTTGGCTAATAAGTACCCCTATTGAAGAGAACGTATAGCGGTTAAGAATCTCTCCGTCACCTGTTTTTTACGCCATAATAATTAGGCGCCTCTTTCGTGATAAGCACATCATGTGGATGGCTTTCCCGCAGGCCCGCGCCGGTAATGCGTACAAAGCGTGTCTTTTCCTGCATTTCCGCGATAGTAGCGCAGCCAGCATACCCCATCGATTGACGCAAACCCCCGACCATTTGGTGAACCAGGGGCCCCAACACGCCCTTATATGGAACGCGCGCCTCGATGCCCTCGGCGATCAGGCGCGACTCCTCGAAGGTATCGCTCTGGAAGTAGCGGTCTTTACTATAACTGCGCTGCTTCATGGCGGCGATTGATCCCATGCCTCGATAGTCCTTGAAGCGCTCCCCTTGCGAGATGATGAGTTCACCGGGGCTTTCATCGACACCCGCCAGCAGACTGCCTAACATAACAGTATCCGCGCCCGCTGCGATAGCCTTGGCGATATCACCGGAGTACTGAATGCCACCATCGCCGACAACTGGTATAGCGTATTGCCGGGCAACGCGAGCGCAATCATAGATGGCCGTTATTTGCGGCATGCCGATACCGGCAATGACCCGCGTCGTACATATAGCTCCAGCTCCAATTCCTACCTTGATGGCATCGGCGCCAGCCTGGATGAGCGCCTCGGTTGCCTCAGCCGTCACTACATTACCGGCCATCAATTGCACTTGCTTGCCAAAACGCGCTTTTACATGTGCTACCATCTCGATGACCATGCGCGAGTGGGCATGCGAAGTATCGATCACCAGCACATCAACCCCCTCTTCGATCAAGGCAGCGCAGCGGGCATCGGTGTCCAGCCCCACCCCTACAGCAGCGCCCACACGTAAGCGGCCGTATTCGTCCTTGGCGGCATGCGGATACAGGATTTTCTTCTGGATATCCTTCATGGTAATCAGGCCTTTGAGTATACCGTGCTCATCGACCACGGGCAGCTTTTCAATTTTATATCGATGCAGGCTGTCGCGGGCCTGTTCTAAGGTCGTACCAACGGGCACGGTTATCAGGTGATCTCGCGTCATCAGTTCAGCGACAGGACGATCCAAACTCGTTTCGAAGCGAATATCGCGGTTGGTAAGGATGCCTACCAGCTTGTCGTTTTCGGTGATGGGGACGCCGGAGATGTGGAAGCGCTGCATGGCAGCCAGGGCTTCGCTCAGTAGCGCGGTTGGCTCTAGTGTTACGGGATCGGTGATCATGCCCGATTCAGAACGCTTTACCTTATCGACCTCCTGCGCCTGTTCTTCGATAGACAGATTTCGATGAATAATACCGATGCCGCCTTCGCGGGCCAGGGCAATCGCTAAACGCCCCTCGGTGACAGTATCCATAGCCGCACTCAGAATAGGGATATTAAGGTTGATTGTGCGCGTCAAACGGGTCTGGGTAGAGACATCGCGCGGAAGTACCGACGAGGCAGCAGGTAATATCAATACATCGTCGAACGTGAGGCCTTCCAGTGCAAACTTGTTCTCGAACTCGTTACGGTTATGGTTTTGCGCCGGGGACATGACGGCCGCACCTCCTTATCTAGAAAAACGCCCAGCATACGCTATAGCGTATGCCGGGCCTCCCACCGGGATACGATCTCGCTCGCATATTACTGTTGGTTGATGGTGGTGTGTACTCCTCATATTTCTTTATACTGTAGCACTTCAAAGCCGGAGGCGTCAAATCATCCCAGGCGAAATTGGCAAACTATATAACGTTTGTTTCTCTTGCCGTATCAGAGCTATGTCGGCACAGGTCCAGCTCACCCACTATACATATGCATGTGGTGTTGCATTGAGCCAATGACAAGATTTACATTACGCGGCTCAAGAGGATGTTTGGCGTGTTGGAACAAGATTTCATTCATTTTCATAATCCTCCATTGGAAAGTTCAGAGTAGCTTGCTTCCCTTTGAGTTCAATCACTTTCAGATCATATGCACGCGCCGCTTCCTCTGCTGTCTCAAACGTTCCAAGATGTAGCAGCTTATCCCCATGTCTATAGCTGGCCTGCCATTTACCACTTCTCTTTATTTTGGTAACACCACGATACCCACTTGTATTTGAGGATAATGGGCGTGGCAAGTCTTCACAAGCAAGAACCTCTTCAAGAGGAAAATTTAACCTGGCATGGTTACCCCATTGATCTACTGCTGCTCTATCATATACTCGTGCAGCATCTTCAGATGAGTTAAAGGTGCCAAGATAGATATTCTGCTCCTTGTTAATATGTATTTGCGCATACCAGTGATCTTTACCCACTTTTCGCACCCCACGATAGCCACTTGTATTCGTCTTGCGCAACACACGGGCAGGTGGATTCCATGTCAGAACTTGTTCAATGGAATGATTGAGAAGAGCAGACTCGCCATATGCTTCAAGAGCTGCTTTGTCATAGGCAAAAGCGGCTTCTTCAGGAGTATCAAAAAACCCAAGTTGACGATGCCTCCCACCAACTGCAATAGAAGCACCCCAACGATCACCACACGCCTGTACACCATGATAGCCGCTCGCACTCTTCCTCCCAAATTGACGGATGGGAGGTGTCCACTCAAGGACTTGTTGGAGGGGATGGTTAAGACGGGCAAACTCACCGTACTGCTCTACTGCCGCCTTGTCATAGGCAAATGAAGCATCAAGAGCAGTATCAAAGTACCCCACCGTCTGTCCATTCACCCTGGCTACCCAAATATGAGCATCTAATCGTCTGACTCCTTTGTATTGAGAAGTATTATCGCTCCTTAACCGCAAATTGCGCATATTTTGTGCGCGAGTTGCCTCACGCAAGTTCTCACGACGGTTATCTAACCCGTCCCCATTGATGTGATCTACGACTATGCCTTTTGTGATAGGTCTACCCAACTTCCGCTCAAGGATGATATGGTGCATGGCGATATGTTTGCCTTTGCCATTTTTCTCAGTGCGTCGTCCCGCATAACGCCCGCCCCTCAGGAACCACTTTACATCCGCTAAATCAGCATCTATCAGATCAACAAGAGCAAACTTCCCTAAGTTCATGGGGATAGCAATATAAGAGGAGCCATCCTCATTGAAATGAATGATTGTCTGTTCTCTCTGGTCGGTATACTCCTTCTCACGAAGCAACTCAGAGAGAACGGGTGCATCCTCCTCTCTTGTTGTAGCGGCGTAACCAAGCTTGACTATATCTTTATTTTGCAAGATGCTCCATAATTGTGTCTGGACGCAGGCATGGTTTGTTCTTGCAAACTCACCAAACAGCTCAACTTTTGCCAGGTCGTAGGCTTCCAAAGCGAGTGCCTTCGTGCCAAATGCTCCTATGAAGAGAACACGCCCTTGATACCCGATAGATGCTTCCCATTTGCCTCGCTTGAATTTTATCCCCTTATCAGCCTCGCGAGTCCTATTTGCAGCATTCTGAGAAGTCGTGGCTTCACGAAGATTCGCCCGCCTGTTATCCAGCCCATCTCCATTAATATGGTCAACAACCGCATCCGGTAGGATAGGACGACCCAATTTACGCTCCATAATAATGCGGTGCATGATGATAGCAGGCCTTTTAGCATTTTTATGAGAGGATCCGGGGCGACGCATGGCATATCGGCCTCTTGTGAGATGCCATTTATACATGGCGAGTTCAGCATCTTCGGGGTCAACGATAGCTTTATAGCCTTGAGTCAGGGGAATGATTGTGTAGTGGGAATCACCCTTCTGGGCGTGAGGTGGTAAAGAGTCCATCGTAGTGAGCCTCCTTAACAGCATGCTCATTATACGTTCCACAGGAGGGGACGTGCCACCGGTGGCACGTCCCCTCCTGTCCACAGGTACATTCTTTTACGCCTTTTGCAAAACGGTCATGGGCAGGGGTTCGATGTCATGCTCTTGGGTCTCCTTTGCCTTTCGCGCTCCGTATTCAGCTAGAAATTGGCGGTTCTCTTTCTGCATAGGTTCAGGCTCGCCTCGCATCAAAAGGAAGAGTTGCCTGCTGAGTTCTCCCAGCATACAACCAGATGAGAAAGGCTGATATTGCCGATCTCTGCGTTAAGATATTTAAACAGAAGAGCCTAGGCAACTTTGAGGATCAGGCTCTTTCTCTGTTCAGTTGCGAGGACAATCCTTTTAGCGAGGCTATGTGTTCGGCTTCTCGCCCTCGGTTGAAGCGGGCGTAACAGGAGCGCTGTCTGCTGGCTGTGGTTGAACAAAGGTATCCAGGTGGGTAGTGGCAGCAGCTTCGGCTTCCAATTGTTGCAGCGAGATGCCGTTTTTCTCCAACAGTTGGATCAGCATCTTGGTCTGGTGCAGGAGCTCGGCGTCCTGCTCCGAAAGATGTTGCATGATTTGTTCAATATCATGGTAGGTACTCATCGTGGTGTGAAACTGCTCGTCCGCCTGGAGTTCCGTTTTCCGGCCCAATACATTTTGGCCTACCATTATCACCGGGAGGAGCACGAGTTGCAAGAACTGCTGAGATACCCAGGTAGCCAGCAAAAAGGTAATCGGATTCAGCAGATTTAATAGCCCAAGCAAGCCCACAAAGGCAAGCACGGTGAACGTATATGCCGTCCACATCGTCCCGACGCCTTTGGTAAGCGCCACGGCAACACGTGTATTAAAGCCAGCCGCCGCTTTCTCAGCTTCCATGAGCCGATTGACATTGCGCGGCTGGTACTGGTGAGGTTCGTGATGAAACAATACCCTGGTATAGTGATGTGGATGCACTTTCGTTTGTGGAGTGGTCTCTGTCTGGACAGAGGCCGAGGTGGTCTCTCCTTGCATACAAATTAGCCTCCGGTTGCTAAAATTTGCTTGTTCACTCGATACTACCGATCCGACCGGATGAGTGCGCAGCACTAGCACGCAGTGCGTTTCCGGTCGGAATAAGATCCTTACTACCGATCCGACCGGATGAGTGCGCAGCACTAGCACGCAGTGCGTTTCCGGTCGCGTCGTTGGCAAGACCCATTGCAAGGCACGTTTCCGGTCGGAATAAGATCCTTAGTAACCTACACTATAACATCCTTCGACCTTTTTGAATAGATGTGATGACTACCTCCTGGAACAACCTTGTCGTCTTGAACGAACTGCTATACTGTATAGACAGAACTGCATATCATATCTTTTCTTTTAAGGAGCATAGCCCATGTCTGCATATCAGCAGACGACTCACATGGCGAACAAGCCGGTGCAAGAACGACAAGCACCAGGGGGTGAAGCCATTGTCATTGAGAACTTCACGAAAAGTTACGGCTCCAATCGAGTCGTCGATCATGTAACATTTACTGTACACCAGGGAGAAGTCTTCGCATTGCTGGGTCCCAATGGCGCAGGCAAGACCACAACTATTGAAACGCTCGAAGGCTACCGTACTCCCGACCAGGGCAATCTGCATGTTTTGGGGCTTAACCCCATCCGCGATTCGCAGGCGCTTAAATCACAGATTGGCGTGATGCTGCAACAGGATGGACTTTATCCAGGGCTGACCGCACGCGAGGTGCTGCACCTCTTTGCAAGCTATTACAAGCAGCCGCAGCATAAGGATCTTATTCCGACCGGAAACGCACTGCGTGCTAGTGCTGCGCACTCATCCGGTCGGATCGGTAGTATCGATAACCTGCTCGAACGCGTCGGCCTGAGTTCGGCAGCCAGAACGCGCTGTCGCAGGCTCTCCGGCGGTCAGAAACGCCGCCTTGCCCTTGCTGTTGCCCTGGTGGGCAACCCGGCGCTGGTCTTTCTGGATGAGCCAACCGCCGGCATGGATCCACAAGCGCGACTGGCAACGTGGGAAATCATCCGCGCATTGAAAAGCGCCGGGGTCACCGTCTTATTGACTACCCACTTGATGGACGAGGCTGAACGGCTGGCGGATCGCGTAGCCATTATAGATCATGGGCGGCTGATTGCGCTCGATACGCCAGCGGGCCTGACCGGGGTGCAGAATGCAACGGTGGTACGTTTCGTCGCACCTGCCGGACTAGATTGCACGCAACTGGCTGCGCTGCCGGCTGCACACAAGGCCGAGGAGATTCGCCCCGGAAGCTATTTGATTGAAACTGACGCGGCCCCGGTGCTTGTAGCAGCATTGGCAGCCTGGTTACGCGACCAGCAAATCACGCTCACTGAACTGCGCGTTGGACATGGCTCTCTCGAAGACCTCTTCCTACGCCTGACGGGAGCCGAGATAAGGGAGTAGATCACGATGGTAACACACCAACACACGCAGAGCGAAAAAGCGGCGCCCTTTGGTCGCCAGATAGCAGCCCAGGCGCAGGTCGAATTGCTTCTAACCCTGCGACGCGGCGAGAGCGTCTTGATTACATTGATCGTGCCGGTACTACTACTGATCTTTTTTGCTTCGCTGAATATTGTACCCACAAGCAGTGGCAAAGCAGTAGATTTCCTCCTGCCAGGAATACTCGCACTGGCGATCATGGCAGCGGGCATGGTAAGCCTGGGTATCGCCACTGCATACGAGCGTTACTACGGCGTGCTCAAGCGTCTCGGCAGCTCCCCACTACCGCGCAGCGGCCTGATTATCGCCAAGGTGATCTCCGTCCTGGTACTGGAAGTGATCCAGGTGATAGTCCTTGTGGCCGTGGCTGCCGCATTTTACGGCTGGCGGCCGGCAGGCGCACCGCTCTTAGCCCTGGTAGTTTTGGCTATAGGAACAGTGACATTCGCTGCGCTGGGACTTGCAATGGCCGGGGCATTGCGCGCCGAAGTAACACTCGCGGCTGCTAATGGACTTTTCCTGCTCTTCCTGCTGCTAGGCGGCGGGATCCTGCCGCTGAGCCACCTCCCTGGCCCGCTGGCCGCAATCGCGCAAATCCTTCCTGCTGCTGCGCTTACGCAAGCCCTGCAAGCAACGCTGTCCAACGGCGCGGCCTTTCCTGGTTTTTCCCTGCTGACACTGGCAATCTGGGCAGTGCTCATCCTCGTGGTAGCCATAAGAACGTTTCGCTGGGAGTGAAACTACGCCGCCTTCCATACCCATTGATCGGGGCAGGTAAAATCAAGCACCGCCAGCTGTCCTCCGCCGTTAAGCGAACTAATAATGAACTGCGGCACGTTGGAAAGCTGGAGTTGATTCTGTTTATCCGGCAGCATCACGGAGATTCCATCCAGAGCAGACACATGTGAAATTGAATCATTAAACGTTTGGAGTTGACCCACGATGATTTCTACGTCAAACGTTACGGTATTGTCGCTCTTATCCAGGTCCATCAATCGCGGTATAATCGTGTCGTTCGCCTGGCGAAACGGGTCTCGGAAGCTGTAGTCCGTTTTAAAAGGGTTGTCGGCCTGGGCATGCGAGTAGGCAAATGCCTCTACGCAAAGATTGTATCTGTAAGCGCTGTGCGGTGTACTAACGAGGTGATCACGGGACACGGGTGTGGGTCCCGCCAGGCGTAGACGGACTAGCAGCAGGCTTGCGGCTATTACAATCAACACAAGGGCAAGGAGCATCCACCGTTTCATCAGTACACCTCTAAGCGCCTATCCATACGAATGACAGCGTTATTTTGGCTGGGGAAGCGTACCGGCCACCGATTCTTCCTCGCGCATTTCAGTTTCAGGCTCAGATGCTTCTGAGCTTTGCGATTGCAGTTGCACTACAGTTACGAGGAACATCAGGAGAACGAGTACATGAAACGCAGTACACCAGGCACAGATTGTACGCAGGCGCACAATTTCCACATAGACCAGGTAGAGGACGGTCAGCATGCCCAGGAGAGCCCAGGCAAATTGTGTCACACGTATCCAGCGCCGCCCTGGTCCACCATACAAAGCAACCGCTGCCAGTGCAGCACTGACTACAGACCAGGCAAGCCCAGGTAGAGTGATGGGCACGGATGTACCTGGAACAACAGAGTAAGAACTGGAGAGGACACGCGCGCAATTGATGAGACCGCTATCAGAACAAACAAGGGGAGCATTTTCATAATGGACCAAAGTCAGATAAATAGCAATGCCCACACCCACTAATGAGAACACCAGCAAGAGTACCTGGCTTCCTGAGCGTTGTAGGTTTTTCATTACCACCTCTTTACAGAACTACTGATCCGACCGGATGAGTGCGCAGCACTAGCACGCAGTGCGTTTCCGGTCGGAATAAGATCCTTATCAAAAAACTGGTTAGATCGATTCCTCATATTTGTTAATAGCTTACCGTTGATGCAGCGCGATGTCAATATACCTGCGGATCAGGGGTGTGTGAATTGTCTGTAGGCAATCAACCAAACGGGAACAGGTGGCAAAACGGAACGGATAGGCCGTAGGGGCCGGTTTACCGCAATACTGTTCAACTAAGAAGAGGAGGTCCAGATATGACATACTATTCTGTATGGAAAAAGATAGACATGTCAGTTTCAAGGAGCCTCCTTATGCCTTATAGAGTACGCCAAATAGCCCCGGAGAGCAAAATGTGCCAGCACGTGTCGCTGGATATGCTGCATCAAATCCTCCCTGTAGCACGAGTGCTCGATGTCTTGGAGCGCGAACAGGCCTTTGAAGTGCGTGAGCGGCGCATGAACCAGCTCATGACCATCTACATCCTGATCGCGCAGGCGCTGTTTCCGCTCAAGAACCTGCGCGAGGTGATGGCGACGTTGCTGCATGCCCTGCGCATGCTCTGGCCGCAGCAGCCTGCAGCGGACACCCAGGTGCCGGTGGGCAGTGCGTTGAGCTATCGGCGCGCGCAGTTGGGCAGTCGTCCCTTGCAGGCGCTCTTTGAGCAGGTGTGCCAGCCCCTGGCCACCAACGAGCACGAGATGCCGTGGGCCTTTGCCTTTGGCCGACGCGTGCTGGCCATCGACAGCACGCTGGAAGCCGTGCCCGCGACACAAGCCAATGCCGGGGTCTTTGGCTATTTGTCCGGCGGCAAGGGTCGGTGTGCCTATCCCTTGGTGCGCGGCATCTACTTGATCGAGTGTGGTACCCATGCCATCATCGATGCGCAGTTCCGGCCGTGTCGGCCCAACGAGC
>WNEZ01005673.1_pt1 | contig 16553 bp, 15 predicted proteins | sample 5400521 | NCBI WGS metagenome assembly WNEZ01 (sample SAMN13153339, study PRJNA577476) | soil metagenome | isolation source: 120 cm saprolite under Douglas fir tree site 2 hole 1 replicate 1 | place: USA:California | collected 2015-04-18
AAGGCCCGAGCGCTCGGGCCGAGCACGGCGGCGGTCGATCGAAGGCCCCGGAGGCGCGGGTCGAACACGGTGGCGGTCGAGGTCCTTCATCCTCGCGCCAAAGACCTCGGACCGGCCCTGGGCCGCACTGCCCAGCGATTTCTGACCCGGCTTGACCTGCACGGGACCGAGCTTTCCATCCTCCTGGTCGGTGACGGCGCGATCCGGCAACTCAATCGCCGCTGGCGCGACATCGACTCGGCGACCGACGTGCTCAGCTTTCCCTCCGGCGATTGGATGAGGTGTCCGACATTTCGGGTCCTCCCGGCACCTAAATGTCATACAGTTCGCCAATCCGCGCCCGCGCCCGACGAGCCGGGGACGGTGCTGGGCGATGTGGTAATTTCATTCGACACCGCGAAGCGCCGGGCGGGAAAGTCAAAGGCGGTCATCGTCCGCGAGATCAATCGCTATCTGGCGCATGGGCTTTTGCATCTGCTCGGTTACGATCACCAGACCCCGGCCGAGGCGCGCGAGATGGCGGCGATGGAAGAAGAGCTGTTGGGCGATCGCGGAATGATATAAATTACTCTCTATGGCCATAGATCAAGCTGAACGCGTTGTTGACTTGCGGGCGAGATTGGCCGCGCTTCGGGGGCATCTTTGACCTCGATCGCAAGCGCTCGCGCATCGCCCAGATCGAGCGCGAGGCTACCCAGGAGAACTTCTGGAGCGACAATCTCCGCGCCCAGGAGCTGCTGAAGGAAAAAGCAGGCCTCGAGCTAATCTTACAGACGGTCGAAAAGGCCGAGCGAGAGCTGGAGGATGCCCAGGTGCTCTCCTCCCTCGCGCTCGAGGAGAACGACGCGTCGACCGCCGGGGAAGCAAGCGCTGCACTGGACGCGCTCGAGAAGACCGTCTCGTCGATCGAGCTCAATCGCATGCTCTCGGGCGAGAACGACCGGAGCAATTGCTTTCTGACGATCAACGCGGGCGCGGGCGGGACGGATTCCATGGACTGGGCCGAGATGCTGCTTCGGATGTACACCCGCTTCTGCGAGCGCAAGGGCTGGGACGTCGAGGTCACCGACTTTGTCGCCGGCGAAGAGGCCGGGGCGAAGAACGCGACCATCTCGGTGAAGGGAGAATTTGCCTACGGCTTTCTCAAGGCGGAGAACGGCGTTCATCGGCTGGTGCGGATCAGCCCCTTCGATGCCAACGCGCGCCGGCATACCGCTTTCGCCGCGGTCTACGTCTGGCCGGAGCTGGACGACAAAATCCGGATCGACATCGCCGAGAAGGATGTCCGGATAGACGTCTTCCGGGCGTCGGGAGCGGGGGGGCAGAAGGTGAACAAGACCTCTTCCGCCGTCCGGCTGACCCACCTTCCGACCGGCATCACCGTGGCCGTCCAGAATGAACGTTCTCAGCACGCCAACCGCGAGGTGGCCTGGAAAATCCTCCGCTCGCGACTTCACGAGGAAGAGGTCAAGAAGCGGGATGCGGCCAGGCAGGAGGTGGAGTCGAAGAAGAAGGACATCGAGTTCGGATCCCAGATCCGAAGCTACGTGCTCGCTCCCTACCAGCTGGTCAAGGACCACCGCACCGGGGTGGAGAAGGGAAACGTCGAGGCGGTCCTCGATGGCGACCTCGAAGAGCTGATCAACGCAGAGCTCCTGGGAATCAAAAACCCGAGCCGGGCTGTTCCGGAATAGGTTGCGGAATTCTCCGCCAACGAACGCGCCCTTGAAGCGACCGCGGCTCTCGAAGCGAAGGCGCAGGACGCGCCTCCCACGGGAACCTGTTCTTCTCCAGCCGGCGCGTCGGTGTTAGCCTGCCGCCGCTCCCCCGATGAGTCAGCCACCTCCCGACGACCCCGACCTGAACCGCAAGGAACAGGAGATTTACGCCCTTCGGCAGGAGAAGGCCCGGAAGTGGCGTGAGCACGGGGTGAATCCATGGAGCTCCGGTTACCGCCCAAAGAACCTGATCGCCCCGATCCTTGAAAAGCACGGCAAGCAGACGGCTGAAGAGCTGGAAGCGAATCCCGCCGAGTACGAGATCGCCGGTCGGATGATGGCTCTTCGCTCTTTCGGGAAAGCGGCGTTCGTCAAGGTACGGGACCGTTCCGGAGAGATCCAGGTCCACGTCAAACAGGACGCGCTGGGGCCTGCGTACGAGCTTTTCAAACTGGTCGACGTTGGTGACTTCATCGGCGTGGCAGGCAAGGTGTTCCGGTCCAAGACCGGGGAGCTGACCATCGCCGCGTCGCGCCTCTTGCCGCTCAGCAAATCGCTCAGACCGCTGCCCGAAAAGTGGCACGGCCTTACCGACGTCGAAACGCGCTATCGGCAGAGATACCTCGATCTGATCGCTAACCCGCAAGTAAAGGCGACCTTCCTCAAGCGAAGTGAGCTGACGCGGTTCATCCGCCGCTTTCTCGACGAGCGGGAGTTCCTGGAGGTCGAGACGCCGATGATGCACACGCTGGTCAGCGGCGCAATCGCCCGGCCATTCACCACCCACCACAACGCGCTCGACATCGACCTGTTCATGCGGATCGCGCCCGAGCTCCACCTCAAGCGCCTGGTGGTGGGCGGCCTTGAACGCGTGTACGAGATCAATCGGAACTTCCGCAACGAAGGGATCAGTACCAAGCACAATCCCGAGTTCACGATGCTGGAGTTCTATCAGGCCTATGCCACCTATGAAGACCTGATCGAGCTCACCGAGGAGATGATCTCCGAAGCCGCCCGCCAGATATTGGGTACGGTCAAATTCGATTACCAGGGGCAATCGCTGGATTTCGGAAAGGGCTGGAAAAGGGTGGCGATGAGCGAAGCGATCCGCGAAGAGGTTCCCGGCTTGACTGAAAAGGACCTCGAAGACCCCGACCGGCTGCGGCGAGAGCTGCTCGCTTCGACCAGCGCTCCCGCCGAACGGGCCCAGATCGAGCACCTTTCGCACGGCGAGCTGATCGGCGGGCTCTTCGAGCGCCGGGTGGAGGACAAGCTGATCCAGCCGACGTTCATCACCCATTTTCCCACGGCGGTGAGCCCCCTCGCTCGAAGGAATGACCAACGGCCGGAAATTGCCGATCGCTTCGAGTTGTTTGTCGCTGGCAGAGAGATCGCCAACGGCTTTTCCGAGCTGAACGACCCCTTGGACCAAAGGGAGCGCTTTCTCGCTCAGCTTGACGCAAAGAAGCGCGGCCAGCAGGAAACCATGGATTACGACGATGACTACATCCGGGCGCTCGAGCACGGGATGCCGCCCGCCGCCGGGGAGGGAATCGGGATCGATCGCCTGGTGATGCTCTTTACCAACGCACCGTCGATCAGGGACGTGATCCTCTTCCCCCTGCTCAAGCCGCTGCCGAAGTGAATGCCCCCTTGATCCCAGAACGCCGGACTGGGTACCGCTGGGGCTACATCGGGGCGGGAAGCCTCTTCGCGCTGGTGGGAGCGGCGCTTTTGGCGGCCGCCCTGGGTCGGGCCGGAGCTGTCGCTCACACCGCCGCTGAGCTCGTTCTACTCGCCTTCGGATGGGGTCCGCTGGTTTCGCTCCTCGGCGGGGTCGGCGCGGTGCTCAGCCAACTCGGCCGGAGCCATTCGATCGCCTTCCCGGAAATGCCGCTCTTCGCGGCCGGCGCGGTGCTCTGGACCCTCGGCTGGGCGGTGATCGCGCTCGGCATCCGCCGGCTACCTTTGACGGGGGGACAACCCAGCGAGGCATCCGGCGCCCCGCTCTACCCCCCGCTGGCGCGGTACGCCGATTTCCATTGGGGAACACTGCTCGCCTACGGAGGCGGCATCCTTCTCTCCGAGTTGATTCTGGTGCTCCTGCACACCGCTCTGGTGGGTGGGATGGGCTTCGGCGCTGGAGGGCAGGGCACCGCGACGTCGCGTTGGAGCATCGGCAGCGGGCTCTTTCGCGCTTCGCCGGTGAGCGCGTTTTCCATTTCGGTCCTGGTCGCCGGCGCGGTGGCATTTGCCGCCGGATTCGTCGGAGCATCTCGCGCTCGACGCCTTTCCGTTCCCGAGGCGACGGTGGGCATCGTCTACTTTGGACTGCCGATTCCGATCGCCTTGACCCTGCTTTCCACCCAGCCGGTTCTGCAGCTGCGCTTCGGCTACCGGCTGCGGGAAGTGATTTATCTCGCGTCCCTGATCGGGCGTCCCGAGCTCGGTTATTGGCTGGTGTTCGTTGGCCTGGCGTTGATGGTGACCCTCGGGATCACCGCGGGCTTCGTGGCGACGGGGAGTGGGAAGGTCGATCTGCGCGCCGGGTTTGAGCTGTTCGTGGCCCGGCGCCACGCGGCCGTTTTCCGTCCCCGCTTGTTGCTCGGCCTCCTCGTGGTTCTCTTGCTGGGGATCGTTCCTCCACTGATCGTCTTCGCGATGATCCGGGCCGCCGAGGCCGCGGTGGAGCGCACCCGGATCCGCTCCCTCGGAGTCCTCGATCCGCTCAAGGCGAGCGAAGCTCTGGAGCGCCTGCGCACCGAAGACCACTCGCCCACCGCCATGATGACCGCCCTCTCGGTGGGCGGGGTGGGAGTGGGGGTGATGGCGCTGATCATCGTGCTCTCGGTGATGAGCGGGTTCGAGCTCGATCTGCAGCAGAAGATCCTCGGCACCAACGCCCACATCATGGTGAGCAAGTATTCGGACTCGTTCACCGAGTATCCCGAGGTGATGGAGAAGATCCGCCGGGTGAAGGGGGTGATCGGAGTGACCCCGTTCGTCTATGGCGAAGTGATGATCACCTCGGACAAGGACATCAGCGGCACGGTGATCAAGGGAATCGATCCGGCGACAGTGGGAGAAGTCACCGATTTGAAGAAGAACATCCTAGCCGGTGGCTCACTCGAAAACCTGGGCCAGCCGGAGAAGATCAGGCCCCGACGTGCCGTGGAGGAGGGGATTGGCGCCGGTCCGCCCGCCGGGCGGGACGGCGGGCCTCGACCCGACGCCGACGAGGGAGTGATCGAACGGGCACCGGACAAGGACGGTGACCGCGTTCTTCCGGGCATCATCATCGGCCAGGGGATGCAGCAAAAGCTGAACCTTTTTGTGGGCGACCGCGTGAACATGGTGTCGCCGCTGGGAGGGGAGCTTGGCCCCCAGGGGCCCATTCCGAAGAGCCGGCCGTTTCGCGTCGCCGGCGTCTTCTACTCCGGGATGTACGAATACGATCTGAAGTTCGCCTATATCGAGCTGCACGAGGCGCAGAAGTTCTTCAACGTCCAGGGCGCCACCGGGATCGACCTCAAAGTTTCGGACATCGACGATGCCAGGCGGATCGCCGCGGCCGTCGTGGGCGAGCTGGACGGCTATCCCTACCGGGCCAAGGATTGGGGCGAGATGAACCGCAACTTATTCTCCGCCTTAAGACTGGAAAAGCTGGTGATGGGGGTCATCCTCACCATCATCATCATCGTCGCCGCGGGTTTGATCATCGCCACGGTGATCATGCTGGTCCTGGAGAAACGCAAGGAGATCGCGGTGCTCAAGGCACTGGGTGTCCCCGATGGGGGAATCGTCAAGATCTTCCTCGCCGAAGGGCTTCAGATCGGCCTCGCCGGCGGGCTGCTCGGCCTGTTCTCCGGCCTCGCCTGGTGCTTGTTCATCGACAAGGTGGGAATCAAGCTCGATGCGCAGGTCTATTACATCCCCGCCCTTCCGGTCCGGATCGAGCCGCTGCAGACTGCCATTTCGGTGGTGATCGCGATCCTCGCCACCTACCTCGCCTCGGTGTATCCCGCCCTCAAGGCCGCTCAGGTCGAGCCCGTGGAAGGCCTGAAATCGGAGTAGGGATGCCGCTGCTCACCGTTCGCCAGCTTTTCAAGAGCTACTTCCTGCACGGGAAGCGGATCGACGTTCTGCGCGGCGTCACCCTGGACATCGAGCAGGGCGAGCTGGTCTCGCTGGTGGGTGCGTCGGGTTCGGGTAAAAGCACCCTGCTTCACGTCCTCGGAACGCTCGACGCCCCGGCGGCCGGGCAGATTGTTTTTCAGGGCGTCTCGGTCCTCGAGATGAGCGAGGCGACGATCGCCGATTTCAGGAACCGGACGATCGGTTTCGTGTTCCAGAGTCACTACCTGCTTCCCGAGTTCACCGCGCTGGAGAACGTGGCGATGCCGGCGCTGATTCAGCGCCGCGACCGGGTCAAGGCGCTGCGGGACGCCCGCGAGCTTCTCGAGCGGGTCGAGCTCGGGGCCCGGATCGATCACCGCCCCGGTGAGCTCTCGGGCGGCGAAGCGCAGCGGGTGGCGCTCGCCCGCGCTTTGGTGCTACAGCCGGCGCTGCTGCTGGCGGATGAGCCCACCGGCAACCTCGATCCGGCGACCGGGGAAGGGATCCATCGTCTGTTGCGTGAAGTCAATCGCGACCTGGGCATTACCGCGATCATCGTCACCCACAACGAGGCCCTGGCCAACTCCATGCCTCGGCGGCTGCGCCTGATGGGCGGTCAAGTGCTGCCCGCCTGACCTGCGATCAGAATTTTACCTGCGCTTTTGCGTTGTGACCATCTTGCCGAATCTCTTAGAGTGCCCGCCCCGATAGATGCCCGGCCCCAAACCACATCTTCAACTTTGAGGCTTCAAGTTCCCTCTTCCCCCCGCTTCATCTGGCTTGCCGCATTCTCGGTTGTCGTTGCGCCGGGGCTCGCGTCGGCTCAGCCTTCCGGCGCGGCGGACGCCGGCAGGTCGGTTCCGGCCGAGGCGCTCCCACGAGCCAATCTGGCGGCCCCTGACGGGGGCGTCCCCGCCGCGGCGAACCTGCCCCCAAACCCCAACCGGATCATCGAGGTTCGGGTCGAGGGCCAACGCCGCGTCGAGCCCGAGGCGATCAAGCGAGCCCTGAAGAATCAAGAGGGGCAGATTTTCGATCAGGAGAAGACCTCCGAGGATCTGCGGTCCCTCTGGTCGCTGAACTACTTCTCCGATGTCCAGCTGCTGGTGCAGCGCACCGACCGTGGAATCGTCTACGTCATCCGGGTGACCGAGCGGCCGTCGATCAGGGACGTCAAGCTGCAGGGCAACGAAGAGCTGTCCAAGGACGACTTCAAGGAAGCCCTCGACCTCAAGGCGTACTCGATCCTCGATCTGGATGCGGTCCGCCGCAACGAGAAGAAGATCCAGGAGAAGTACATCGAGAAGGGCTTCTTCCTCGCCGAAGTCACCCACCGCATCGAGCCGGTATCGGGCACGAACGAAGTCGACGTGGTCTTCGTGATCCAGGAGCACTCGAAGGTGATGGTGAAGGAGATCAATTTGCTCGGCGCAATCAAGGTGCCGGCCGACGAGCTCAAGGGCGTGATGTTCACCCGGGAGGGCGGGTTTCTCTCCTTCATCACCAGCGAGGGCACCTTCCGCGAGGAGATTTTCCAGCGCGACCTGAGCATCATCCAGGCCGCCTATTACGACCGCGGCTTCATCAACGTGAAGATTGAAAAGCCCCTGGTCTCGATCTCGTCGGACAAGCGCTTCATCTACATCAGCATCAAGATCGAGGAGGGCGAGGCGTACAACATCGGCAAGCTCGATTTCTCCGGAGACCTGCTCGTCTCCAAGGAGCAGCTCGGGAAGTTGATGACCTCGCGGGAAAGCGAGCAGTTCAATCGCACCAAGCTGTCGCACGACATCGCCACGATCACCGACATCTACCTCGATCAAGGCTATGCCTACGCGAACATCACGCCGCTGACCCAGCTGCACACCGAGCAGCGGTTGGTGGACCTCACCTTCGACGTCCAGAAGGGCAATCAGGTCTACATCGAGCGAATCGATATCGGCGGCAACACCAAGACCCGGGACAAGGTGATCCGCCGCGAGATGCGGGTCTACGAGGGCGAGCTCTTCTCCGGAACGGGGGAGCGCCGGAGCAAGGAGCGGGTGACCGCGCTCGGCTTTTTCGAAACCGTCGAGGTGCAGCACAAGCCGGGAAGCGACGACACCAAGGTGGTGGTGACGGTGGAGGTCAAGGAGAAGGCCACCGGGACTTTCCAGGTCGGACTTGGATTCTCGAACGTGGAGAACTTCATCTTCACCGCGCAGGTTGCCCAGAACAATCTGCTCGGCTGGGGGCAGACGGCGTCCTTCTCCGCCCAGATCTCCAGCCTACGATCCTTCTTCCAGCTCTCGTACTTCGACCCCTACTTTCTCGACACCAACTACATCTTTTCCGTGGATCTGTTCCGGATCCAGGCCGATTACGGCGGATTCTTGCGCGACTCGACCGGTGGTGACATCAACTTCGGTTACCACATCTTCGAAGACGTGATCGCCAACCTGACGTACACCCGCGAATGGGTCCACGTGGAGCCGAGTCGAACGTTCAACTCCATCCCGCTCGCCAACCGGCTGCGCAGCAGCGGGACCACCAGCTCCGCCCGGTTCTCGCTGCAATGGGACCGCCGCAACAACCGGCTGTTCCCCACCCAGGGCCATCTGTTGTTCGGCTCGGTGGAAATCGCGCCCAAATTTCTCGGCAGCACGTTCCTCTTCGCCCGCTACTCCGCCTATGGGCGTTACTACCTTCCCATCTTCTGGGGCCTGGTCTTCAAGGTCAACGCGACCTTCTGCCTGATCCAGGGGCTGGATGCGAACCAGCCCGTCCCGATCTCCGAGCTGTTCTATCTGGGGGGAATCAACAGCATCCGCGGCTACGCGCTCCGGACGATCAGCCCCACGATTCTCGTCCCGCGCACCAGCAGCCCCGATGCTCCGGTCGATCAATTTCCCGTCGGTGGAAACAAGCAGGCGATCTTCAACTTCGAGCTGGAATTCCCGATCATCGAAAAGGTCGGAATCAAGGGCGTGATCTTCTTCGACACCGGCAACGCCTTCTGCGACCGGTGCAACTTCTTCGAGGACAAGCAGCACAAGCTCCCTCTGGGGATGTTCGAATCGGTGGGGTTCGGCTTCCGCTGGTTCTCGCCGGTGGGGCCGCTGCGCTTCGAATGGGGCTTCCCCTTGAACCGCCGGATCGACATCGATCAGTCCTCGCTCTTCGAATTCACCATCGGCAACTTCTTCTAAAGGGGGCCCTCGGTCGCTTGCGCCACCCTTCCGCCGCTTGACGCAGTCTTCGAGGGAACCTAGTCTGCGCCCGGACTGCTACAAGAACAGCGTACCTGCATGTTCACTCAGGTCGTGGGGGGCGAATCGCGCCTGTGCCGAGCGCTCGCCGCCCGATCTTTCGCTTTGAGGAGTTGTTGAAAATGTCGTTACCAAAAGTCCTCGCGGCCGTCGCGGTTTCAATCCTCTTTTCCCCGCTCGCCCATGCCGATTTGAAGCTCGGCTACGTAGATCTTCAACGGGCGCTCGGCGAGGTCGAGGAGGGCCGAGCGGCCAAGGCCAGGCTGCAGAGCATGATCGAGTCCAAGGAGAAGGAGATCACCAAGGAGCAGGAGGGCCTGCGCAAGGAGAAGGAGGTCCTCGACAAGCAGGCGAGCGCGATGAGCGAGGAAGCGCGCCAGCAGAAGAACAACGATCTTCAGAAGAAAGTGATGGAGCTGGCCCAGAAATGGGAAAAGGCCCGGCAGGACATGGGGACCAAGGAACGCACCGAGCTCCAGGCGATCTTCGCCAAATTGGAGCCGATCATCGCCACCATCGCGCAGCGGGAGGGGATGACGATGGTGTTCGAAAAGAGCGGGGCCGGTCTGGTTTTTGCGCCGCCGCACCTGGACATGACCAATGAGCTGGTCCGGATGTACAACGACCAGTACCACGCGAAAGGGGAGGCCAAGGCCGAGGCGGGCAAACCAGGGGCGGACAGGCCGGTCAAGGAAGCAGCCAAATCCGACGCGCCCACCCGCGATCAAGCCCCTCCCTCCAAGAAGTGAGGAACTTTAAGTGACGATCCAGGCAAAGAAGCTTTTCACCCTCCTTGGATTCGCGCTGCCGCTTTCGACCTGCGCCCTTGCCGTCGCCGAGACCAAGGTTGGCTACGTGGATCTCCAGCGGGCGCTCCAGGAGGTCAACGACGCCCGGAGCGCGAAGACCCGCCTTCAGGCGCTGGTCGACGAGAAGAAGAAGAGGTTCGAGCGCGAGCAGGCGGATCTGTTGAAGGAGAAAGACGCTTACGAAAAGCAGATGGGCGTGATGACCGCCGACGCCAAGGTGCAGCGCCAGACCGACCTAGGGAAAAAGGCGCTCGATCTGAACCAGCGCTGGGAGAAGGAGAAGGCCTCCTTCGCGGAACAGGAACAGACGGAGATGAAGGCGATCTTCGCCAAAATGAATCCGATCATTGCCTCTATCGCCGCCAGGGAGGGAATGAGCTTTGTGTTCGACAAGACCGATGGCGGGATCCTCTATGCGCCCGCCTATCTGGACATCACCAACGAGCTCGTTCGCCTCTACAACGACCAGAAGGCAGCAAAAGGGAAGGGCGATCTCAAACCGACCCGAGTCGCGGAGCCGAAGGCCGGTTCGGGGAAAAAGAAGTAGCGCCCGGCAATGGCGATCACCCCACGCGCCCGGCGCCTGTCCGAGCTTGCCGCCTGGGTGAGCGGGGAAGTGGCAGGCAATCAGTCGCTCGAGATCACCGGGGTGAATGGATTGGCCGAAGCCGGCCCGACCGAGCTTTCCTTCTACGCGAGCGGAAAATACCGGCCCGAGCTCGAAGCGACGAAAGCGGGCGCGGTCCTGGTTGGTCTCGACGCTGAGCCTTTGGGCCGCGTCGCCTGTGTGCGGGTGGCCAATCCGCACCTGGCCTTCGCCAAGGTGTCGCTCCTTTTCAACCCGCCCCCCTCATTCACCGCTGGAATTCACTCGCTCGCCCAGGTCCACCCGGAGGCGAAGGTCCACCCTGAGGCGACGGTGATGTCCGGAGCGACGGTCGAACGAGGGGTGTCGATCGGCGCGCGCACCGTCCTCTTTCCGGGCGTGTACATCGGTGAAAGCGCGTCGATTGGGGAGGACTGCATCCTCTACCCCAACGTCACCGTTCGCGGGGCGGACGGATTTGGATTCGCTTTCGATCCCAGCCTGCCTGCCCACGTCAAGATACCGCAAGTAGGCATCGTGCGGATCGAGGACGATGTGGAGATTGGGGCCTGTAGCTGCATCGACCGCGCGACTTTTGGCGAAACCGTGGTCGGCCGCGGCACAAAAATAGACAACCTGGTGCAGATTGCGCACAACGTGAAGATCGGGCAACTCGCCATCCTCTGCGGTCAAGTCGGGATCTCCGGCTCCACCGAGGTCGGCAGCGGGGCGGTGCTCGCGGGGCAGGTCGGAGTGGTGGGCCACATCCGAATCGGCGAGAGGGCCAAGGTGGGCGCGCAGGCCGGGGTGGCCCGCGATGTGACCGAGGGAGCCACGGTGAGCGGCTATCCGGCGATCGACCATCGCACCTGGTTGAAGAGCTCGATAGCCTTCGAACACCTGGCGGAGCTGATCAAGGAGCTGCACGAGCTGCGCCTTCGAGTAAAGATCTTGGAGAAGAAAGCAGAGCGATGATGGATCTGGTCGAAATCCAGAAGCTGCTGCCCCACCGCTATCCGTTCCTGCTCGTCGATCGGGTGGTGGAGATAATCCCCCGGCAGAAGCTGGTCGCGTACAAGAACGTGACGATCAACGAGCCGTTCTTCGCCGGGCACTTTCCCGGCCATCCGGTGATGCCCGGCGTGCTCATCCTCGAATCGCTTGCCCAGGCCTGCGCCATCCTCGCCTACAAGAGCGCGGATCTCGATCCGACCCGGGAGGTCTCGTATCTGATGGCGATCGACGGGGCGAAGTTCCGCAAACCCGTCCTGCCGGGAGATCGACTCGACCTCGAGGTGTCGGTGCTCAAGCACAAGGGGGCGGTCTGGAAGCAGAAGGGAATTGCCAGCGTGAACGGCGTGAAGGTGGCCGAGGGCGAGTTTCTCGCCACGGTCGTCGGCTTGAACGCAAAGCCGCCTGCGCCGGAGCCCTGAGCGAGAGAGAGAATGGCCAAGGTCCATCCCACCGCGATCGTCCATCCGGAAGCAAGGCTGCACGACACTGTCGAGGTCGGGCCCTACACGATCATCGGGCCCAAAGTCAGGATCGGCGCCGGCACGCGCATTGGTCCGCACGCCGTGCTCGAGGGCGATATGACGCTTGGCGAGCGCAACCGGGTCTTCCAGTTCGCCTCGGTAGGGGCGATTCCCCAGGATCTGAAATACGGCGGGGAGGACACCCGGCTGGTGATCGGGGACGACAACCAGATCCGCGAGTTCGCGACGATCCACATCGGGACCGCCGGTGGGGGTGGGGTGACGAAGGTAGGAAACAAGAACCTCTTCATGGCCTACAGCCACGTCGCCCACGATTGCGTGATTGGAAACGGCTGCGTGATGGCCAATTGCGCGACGCTCGCGGGCCACGTGCTGGTGGGAAACCACGTGACTCTTGGCGGGCTCTCCGCGATCCACCAGTTCACCCGCATCGGAGACTATGCCTTCATCGCCGGCGGGGCGATGGTGGCGATGGACGTGCCGCCCTACTGCACCGCGCAGGGAGATCGGGCGGAGCTGGCGGGTCTCAACAGCGTCGGGCTGTCCCGGCACGGCTTTAGCGAGGAGCAGATCAATCGAATCAAGGACGCCTACAAGATCCTGTTCCGCTCCAAGCTTGGTCTCAACGAGGCGATTGCCAAGCTCGAGGCCGAGCACGCCGGCCACCCGGAAATTGAAGCGCTGCTGGATTTCGTCGAGGCTTCCAAGCGGGGCCTGATCCGTTGACATTTCCGCTCGGGAGGGCCCAGTGCCGGATGCGAAGCCGCGACGGATTGGCCTGATCGCCGGCGGCGGGCGCCTCCCACACCTTTTCGCGAGCACCGCCCGCGAGAGGGGTATCTCGGTGGTCGCGACCGCGCATCAGGGCCAGACCGACGCCTCCCTGGAGGGCGAGGTCGATGCGATCACCTGGGTCCGGGTGGGTCAGCTCGACCGGATGGTTCGCGTCTTCCGCAACGCCCAGGTCGCCAGCGCGGTGATGGTGGGCGGGATCGGGCGCGCCCGCGCGCTTCGCGAGGCCAGACCGGATCTGGGAGCCTTCCGGGTAGCGATGCGCTTGCGCAGTTTTCGCGATGACGCGCTGCTGAGGGCGGTTGCCTCGTACTTCGAAGAGCACGGAATCTCCATCGTGCCGCAGACGGACTTTTTCTCCGATTTGCTCGCCCCGCACGGCCAGCTCGCCGGTCCGGCGCTCAGCTCCGGGCAGGAAAAGGACGTGGCGCTCGGTCTCGAAGTGGCGCAGCTTTTGGGCAAGGCCGACGTCGGGCAGACGGTGGTGGTGAAGGACGGCCAGGTGCTGGCGCTCGAGGCCGCGGAGGGGACCGACGAGACGATCCGCCGGGGCAGCCGCATCGCCGGGGCGGGAGTGGTGGTGGTGAAGGTGTTCAAGCCCGGCCAGGACGCCCGATTCGACCTTCCCGCGGTCGGCCGAACGACCTTTCAGGTGATGCGCGAATGCAGCGCCGCGGTGCTCGCGGTGGAGGCGGGCAAAACGCTCATCGTCGACGCGGCTGCGTTTCTTTCCGAGGCGGAAGAGGCGGGCATTTCGGTGGTGGGCATCAGGGGAACCGGATCAGATCTCGCGAACCCTCCGCGATGAACTGAACGGCAAGGGCGGCGAGGATCAGTCCCATCAATCTCTGGAGAATCGCCACCCCCGATTGACCGAGCACGCGCTGGACGAGGCCGGCGGCGCGAAGGATGTAGTAGGAAGCGACGAAGGTCATGACGATGGAGAGGACGACCGGGATCGCGGTCACGATTCCCTTTCCCCGCGACATCAGCACCATCACCGTGGCGATCGACCCGGGCCCGGCGAGCAGCGGCATCGCCAACGGCACCACCGCGATGTCCTCCTTCTGCGCCCCCTCCTGCTCTTCGGCCGGGGAGGTCTTCGTCAGCGAAGTGCGGCCGCGGAGCATGTCCAGCGAGGTCACCAGGAGGAGAAAGCCGCCCGCCACGCGAAACGCGCTCAAGGTGACCGCGAAGACCTTGAAGACAAGGCCGCCGAAAAGGGCGAAGAACACCAGCAAGCCGCACCCCACGAGGCAAGCGCGCTTCGCCGTCTCGCGCACTCTTTCGGGGGGCTCGCGGGCCATCATCGCCAGGAAGATGGGGACGACTCCAAATGGGTCGACGACGATGAAGACCGCAGGCAGCGCGACGATGAAGCTGGAGAAGAGGTCGCGGATCATCGCCGGTCCTGAACCGTCAGCCGAAGCTTCCACACCATCGCCAGCGCTTCGAGGACAATCTGCCCGGTCATCTTGGACTGCCCGACGCGTCGATCTTCGAAGACGATCGGGATCTCCACCACCGCAAAGCCCTTCTGGATCGCCCGGTAGGTCAGCTCGATCTGGAACGCATACCCGCTGCTGTGCACGGAATCCAGGTCGATCGCTTTCAGTACCTCGCGGCGGAAACACTTGAACCCGCCGGTGAGATCGCGCTGGCGAAGCCCGAGCACGGTGCGGGCGTAGAGCGAGCCGGAGCGGCTCACCAGCTTTCGCCCCAGGCCCCAGTTTACCGTTCCACCGCCTGGGACGTAGCGGGATCCCAGCACCAGATCCACTCCCGCCTCCGCCCGATCCAGAAATCGCGGCAGGTATTTGGGGTCATGGCTGAAGTCGGCATCCATCTCGAGGATGAACGGGTAGCTGCGCTGCAGCGCCCAGCGAAACCCATCGAGATAGGCCCTTCCCAGACCCTGCTTGCTGGGCCGGTGCAGCACCTGCGCTCTCGGCTCCGTTGCCGCGAGCTCGTCGGCGATCCCGCCGGTGCCGTCGGGGCTGTTATCGTCGATCACCAGAATGTCGATCCGCGGATCCGCCGCCAGCGCCGCGCGCGCGATCGCCTCGATGTTGTCCCGTTCGTTGTAGGTCGGGATGCAGACGAGGGCGCGATTCATCGAGACCGACATAGCATCGAGCGGGACGGCGCCGTACAAGTTGCTCAGCTTCGAATCAGGGCGACGACTTCCTCCGCCGCGCGACTCGCCGCCCCCTTGCGGCCGAGAATTCCGCGAAGCTGACGGAGCGCCTGGATCTGCGCGTCGCGCTCCGCGCCGGGTCCCCAGAGGCGGCGTACCTCTGCCGCAATCCGCGCGGGCGACATCGCCCGCTGGATAAGCTCGGGAACCGCGGCTTTGCCCAGGAGAAGGTTCACCAGCGAGACGTACTCGACTTTGAGCAGAAGTCGAGCAACCAGATAGCTAACCGGAGCCATCCGGTAGACGACCACCAGAGGACGCTCCATCAGCGCTGCTTCCAGGACGGCGGTGCCGGAAGCGACGATCGCCGCGTCGCTCGCGCCGACGGCCTCGGGAGCTTTCCCCTCCACGAGCGTCGGTTGGAGGCCGGTTTTCGCGAAAACGGCGGAGATTTCCGAGCCCGGGATGGAGGGCGCCAGCGGCACCACGATCTGGAGGCCCGGACGCTCGTGCGCCAGCTCCCGCGCCGCGCCGGCCATCGCCGGAAGGATGCGACGCACTTCGCTGATGCGGCTGCCGGGCAGCAGCGCCAGCGTGGGCCGGTCGAGCTGCAGCCCGAGCAGCCGGCGAAAGTGCTCCGGCTCCGCGGCGGGTGGCACCTGATCGACCACCGGATTGCCCACGTAGCGCACCCGGACTCCCGCGCAGCGATAAATCGGCTCCTCGAAGGGCAGAATGCAGATCATCTCGTCCACCCGCTCGGCGATGGCCTCGATTCGCCCACTTCGCCATGCCCAGATCATCGGGCTGACGTAGAAGACGACCGGGATTCCCAATACCTTGAGATATCGCGCCAGCCGCAGATTGAAATCCGGAATATCCACCAGGATGGCGCAGACCGGTTGGCGGCGGGCCGCGGCGCGTTTCAGGCCGCCGAGGATCTGGAGCACCCTCGGCAGCTTGGGTATCACTTCGGTGATTCCCATCACCGAGATCTCGTGGGCGCCGTAGACGAGGTCGACTCCCGCCGCGCCGCAGAGCGGGCCGCCCATTCCGAAGAAGCGGGCCTCCGGGAGCCGCTTGCGGATCCTCTTGAAAACACCGTCTTCCTCCCCAGCAATTGCGAGCAGCGAACCGGATCGCCGCGAAACCGCCGGCGACGCCCGTCCGACCGCGGTGCTCAATCGCCTGCTGAAATTCGCGCGCCCGCATGGCGGGGTCCTCGTCCCCGCCTTCGTTTGCATGATCGCGCTCGGCGCGACGACGGGGGCTTACGCGTTCTTGACCGGGCACGCGCTGCGCTTTCTGTTGTCGGGCGGTTCCTCGGGCCTGGAGCCGGTCGCGAAGTACTTGCCTTCCGGCATCCGCCTGAGTCTGGGCGATACGCTTTGGCTGCTTCCCCTGGCGATTGTCGCGATCGGCGTTCTCAAGGGGTTGGCCTACCTGGGCCAGTTCTATTGGATGGGTCTGTTCGGTCAGAAGATCTCCATCGCCAGATCGGCCGCGTGCCGGTCCCCCGAGGCCTCGCCGGCCACGATCATCATCTGCAAAAGCGCCATCGAGCGTTTGGGTCTGGCAGCCGGACCCCGAGAGCCGGCAGTATAGGGTTCCTAAGCTCTTGAAAACACCGTCTTCCTCCCCAGCAATTGCG
>WNEZ01002827.1_pt1 | contig 16551 bp, 15 predicted proteins | sample 5400521 | NCBI WGS metagenome assembly WNEZ01 (sample SAMN13153339, study PRJNA577476) | soil metagenome | isolation source: 120 cm saprolite under Douglas fir tree site 2 hole 1 replicate 1 | place: USA:California | collected 2015-04-18
GAGGTGACCACCGGCGGCCGGGCGCTGAAGTTCTATGCCTCGGTCCGGCTCGACATCCGCAAGATCGATTCGATCAAGAACGGGCTGGACGTCACGGGCAACCGGGTGAAGGTCAAGGTGGTCAAAAACAAAGTCGCCCCGCCCTTCAGGTCGGCCGAGTTCGACATCCTCTATAACGAGGGGATCTCGTACTGGGGCAGCGTGCTCGACGCGGCGGTCGACGCCGCCCTGGTGGAGAAGGCTGGCTCCTGGTTCTCCTGCAACGGCCAGCGCCTCGGCCAGGGCCGCGAGCAGACGGTTGGCTTCCTCAAGGCAAATCCGAAGCTGGGCGAAGAGCTGATCGCGCAGTTGAAGGGCAAGGCGGCGGAGAAGATCCTCCAGCCGGCGTGAGAGCCGGCGGCCGGCGCGCGACGCCGACCGCGCGCGAGCCGCAGAGCGCCCAGGTCGCCTATACCGAGGCGGTCAAGCGGCTGGCCCGCCAGCCGCAGTCGCGCGCGGCGTTGCGCCAGCGCCTCCTGCGGCTCGGCTACGTCGAGGCCGCCGTGGACGCCGCGCTCGACCGCGCCGAGGGAGACGGCTACCTGAATGACCGCGAGTACGCCGCGGCGCTGGTGCGACGCCGAACCAAGGGTCGCGGCCACGCCCTCATCGCCCAGGAGCTCCGCGCCAAGGGCATCGACGAATCGGCGGCCGGACCGGCCCTGGCGACCGTCGACGCCGAGGTCGAGGCGGCGCAGGCCCTGGGGCTAGGCCGGAGCCTGCTCGCCACCCGTCGACTGGCGGACGCCCAGGCCCTGGCGGCCTATCTGGGCCCTCGTCTCAGCCGGCGCGGCTTCAGCAGTGGCCTGGTGTACCGGGTCTGCCGGCTCCTGAGCGACGAGTGGGAGGCCTCCGGCCGGTTTGACAGTCCCCACAAACGCGACTAAAATAGTCAAGATTCTGTCGCTCTATAACGACTAGTCCCGCCGCGTTCACGCGCGGTGCGAAGAACCTTCACAAGTCCATAAGCGAGGTGTAACTATGCCCACTCCATTACTCCTGGTCATTGGGGGCGTGGTGGGTGCGCTTGTGGGAGCCCTCGTCGCCTACCTCTGGGTTGGCAATCAGAACCGGCAGCGCGATCTCGTCTCCAACGCGGAACGGGAAAAGCTGCTGTCGGATGCCGAGACTCAGATGAAGGAGATGGTCCTCGAGGCCAAAGAGGAAGCCCACCGCATCCGCCTGAGCCTGGAACAGGAGGTACGCGACGCACGTGCTGAACTCCAGCGTTCGGAACGCCGGGTCCAGCAGAAAGAAGAATCGATCGATCGGAAGCTCGAAGATCTCGACCGAAAGGAACAGGGAATTTCCGCGAAAGAGTTGGAAATCGGGAGGACCAGGGAACGCGTCAATGACGCTCTCGCCGAGCAGGTTAAAGAGCTCGAGCGGATTTCGGGAATGACGCGGGCCGAAGCGAGGACGACCATCCTCACCAACCTTGAAAAGGAACTCAACCAGGAGATCGCGCAAAAGATTCGCGAAGGCGAGGCGATCGTCAAAGAGGAGAGCGAGAAGCGCGCTCGAAACATCCTGGTAACCGCCATGCAGCGGGTTGCCGCCGAGCAAACCGCGGAGACCTCGGTATCGGTGGTGGCCATCCCCAGCGACGAGATGAAGGGCCGCATCATCGGTCGGGAGGGCCGCAACATTCGGGCCCTCGAACACGCGACCGGCGTGGACCTGATCATCGACGACACGCCGGAGGCCGTCATCCTGAGTGGCTTCGACCCGGTCCGCCGCGAGGTGGCGCGGGTGGCCCTCAATCACTTGCTCGTCGACGGCCGGATCCATCCAGCCAGAATCGAAGAGATGGTGACCAAGGCTCGCAACGACGTCCAGAACCGGATTCGGGAAGAAGGCGAGCAGGCGATGTTCGAGACCGGTGTCACGGGCCTGCATCCGGAGCTGATCAAGCTGCTGGGCACGCTGGCGTTTCGCACCAGCTACGGCCAAAACGTCCTGACCCACAGCAAGGAGGTCTCCTTCCTCTGCGCGATGGCGGCGGCCGAGATCGGCGCTGACGTGGCGCTCGCTCGCGAAGCCGGCCTGCTGCACGACATCGGCAAGGCGATCGACCACGAGGTCGAGGGGTCGCACGCCATCATCGGCGGAGAGCTCCTCAAGCGGCTCGGCCGGCCGGAAACGCTGGTCAACGCCGTGGCTGCCCACCACATGGACGTCGAGCCAACCAGCCTGGAGGCCATCCTGACGGTCGCTTGCGACGCCGTCTCGGCAGCCCGCCCCGGCGCTCGCCGGGAGACGCTGACAACCTACATCAAGCGGCTCGAGAAGCTGGAAAGCATCGCCAACTCGTTCGAAGGCGTGGAAAAATCGTTCGCGATCCAGGCCGGCCGCGAGATCCGCATCATCGTCAAGCCCGACACCATCGACGATAGCCGGGCCCAGATCCTCGCCCGCGATATCGCGAAGCGAATCGAAGGCGAGCTCAGCTATCCGGGCCAGATCAAGGTGACCGTCATCCGAGAAACCCGCATCATCGAATTCGCGAAGTAAGCAAAAGGGGCGACCCGCAGGGGTCGCCTCTTTTATTTTTGCCCTTACTGGCTGGCGCGAACGGGCGGGTCGTTCAGGGGCGAAGCTGCGATGCCAGATGGACGAGGCCGAGATCGAGGCCGGCGTCCCAGGCAATCATGTCGTGTCCCCCTGGCACCACAATTGGCAGTTGCGGATCCTCTTGTCGGCTAGGGCCGCTCAGTGAGCGAGGATTTCCCGCATCCCGCTTCGGAATGCGGTCGCGCCGGATTGCGCGGGATGGCGGACATAGTGTGCCTGTGGCAGCGCCTCGCATGCGATGCGGCCAACGCCAATCAGGACGCGCGGCTCCACGATGTCATTCAGTCGTTCGACGAACACCCGGCCGGCGGCGATCTCCTCACGTGTCGGCCGGCGGTTGGACAGAGGCGTGCCCGGCAGATGCGGGTGCGTCGGGACGGTATTCCACAGAATCACGCGTCGCTCAGCGCCGAGCTCTTCGAGAACGCCATGGACGATCGTTCCGGAGGGCTCCTTCCACGGTCGCGGGCGGCGGCTCGACCTCTTGTATGGATCGCCCCATCGCAACAGGTCGAACTCGCTGGTGAAGGCGATGCCCGACCACCGCATCCCCTGGTAGCCGGCCGCTTCGCCGACGGCGATGACGTCGGCCGCTCGCCGTTCCTCGAGGTAACGCCGCAGGTTCGCGAGCCGGATCGCGGGGGCATTGGGGTCATCGTCCGGTCCGGTATCGCGGAACTGGTTGAATGTGGCGCCGATCGTCACGGTCGGAAGGTCGCGGAGCAGCGCCTCGACCGCGCCCGCCTTGCTACGATCGGCCAATGGTCGTGACCGTGCTGGCGATCGGCGACATCATCGGCCGCCCCGGACGCGAGGCGGTGGCCAAATTGGTGCCGCAGCTACGCCGAGAGTTTTCCATCGACCTGGTGGTCGCCAACGGCGAGAACGCGGCGGGCGGCTTCGGACTGACGCCCAAGATCGCGGACGACCTCTTCAGCCTGGGGATCGATGTGCTCACCTCCGGCAATCACATCTGGGATCAGCGCGAGATGATGACTGGCTTCGACGATCATCGACCGATCCTGCGCCCGCACAACTATCCCTCCGGGGCGCCGGGACGCGGCTGGTTCTGTCACGACCTGGGGGAAAAAGGCCAGGTCTTGATCGGCAACGTCCAGGGCCAGCTCTTCATGCCGCCCATCGATTCGGCCTTCAAGGCGGCCGACGAGGTCCTGCGCCAGGGGCCTGGGACCAAGCTCCGGCTGCTGGACATCCATGCGGAGGCAACCTCGGAGAAGATCGCCCTGGGCTGGTACCTCGACGGCCGAGCCAGCTTCGTTTTCGGGACCCACACGCATGTTCCCACCGCCGATACCCGGGTTTTTCCAGGGGGCACCGCCTTCGTCAGCGACCTGGGCATGGTCGGCCCCCGGGACTCCGTGATCGGGATGGACAAGGAAGCCAGCCTCCAGCGCTTCCTGACGGGGGTTCCGTACCGCTTCAAAGTGGCCGAGGGACCGGTCCAGTTCAACTCGGTCCTGGTCCGAATCGATGCCCTTTCGGGCAAGGCGGAGGGGATCGAGCGCCTGGATCGCGAGGTCGAGCTTACGTAGCAGCTTGACGACCCCTTAAATGGGGGTTAAGGTGTCGAGGGGCAATCAAACGTTCGGTCATTGCTCGATAGAATAGATGGACACTCTGGAAACCACCACACCGCCATCGCCAGCCAACGGCTCGACAGGGGAGAGGACGCTATCAGCCAGCCCAGCTGCCGGTGTACCCCGCACGGCGCGCGCCGCGATTGAGATCCTGAAAGTCTCCGCCACCTCCAAGCCGGTCGCCGTCGCCGGAGCGATCGCCGGCGTGGTCCGCAGCCAGAGCCGGGTCGAGGTGCAGGCTATCGGTGCCGGCGCCATCAACCAGGCGGTGAAGGCGATTGCGATCTCGCGCGGCTACGTGGCCGCCGGCGGCTTTGACCTGGTCTGCATCCCCTCGTTCATCGACATCTCGATTGACGGTGAGGAGCGGACCGGGATCCGTCTGCTGGTCGAGTCCCGCTGAACTCGGTCGATGCCTGAATCGGCCGCCCCGCCCCGCCTCCGGATTCCCGGCGCGCTCCTAACCTTCGAGCCCCACGCCTTTTCGCGACCACGCCGCAACGGGCACAAGCGCCCACCCTCGGGCCAGCGTTTCCACCTCTGGGTGAGCGGCTGCCAGATGAATGAGTCGGACGCGGACTATCTCTCTCAGGGCTTGACCGCTGCCGGATTCAGCGCGGTCTCCGAGCTCGACCAGGCGGACATCGCCATCCTGGTCACCTGCTCCGTGCGCCAGAACGCCGAGCAAAAGGCCTATGGAAAATTCCGTGAGCTCAAGGCGTGGAAACGGGCCCGTCCCGGTCGCGCGATCGCGATCACCGGCTGCATGGCCAACAAGGAAAAGGACCGCCTCTACGAGCGGCTCCCCGACCTCGACTACCGGTTCGACATGCGCCAGTACGAGGCGTTCATCGAGGACATGCAGGGCGAGTACGAAACCGACCCGGCCCAAACCGGTGGGGCCGTGTTGCAGCATGGCCTGACCGCCTACGTGCCCGTGATCTTCGGCTGCAACGAGGTCTGCAGCTTTTGCATCGTGCCCTTCGTTCGGGGCACTGAGCGCAGCCGCCCCATGGCCGACATCGTCGATGACGTGCGTCGCTTTGCCAACCAGGGTGTACGGGAAGTCACACTGCTTGGCCAGACAGTCAACTCGTATCGCGATCCCGAGACGAAGGCCGGGCTCGCGCCGCTGCTGGCAGCGGTGGAGCGGGTGCCGGGCATCTGGCGGGTGCGCTTCTTGACCTCGCACCCTCGCCATGTGCACGACGACCTGCTCTTCGCCATCCGTGACCTGCCGCGGGTGTGTGAGCACCTGCATCTGCCCTTCCAATCCGGCGACGACGCCATCCTCAAGCAGATGCGCCGTCGATACACGGTGGAGGAGTACCGGGCGATCATCGCGCACGCCCGCAATGTGATCCCTGACCTTTCGGTATCGACGGATGTCATCGTCGGCTACCCAGGCGAAACGGAGGAGCAGTTCCAGCGAACGCTGGCCCTGCTTGAGGAGATCAAGTTCGACGTGGTCCACATCCAGGGTTTCTCACCGCGACCGCGTACAACCGCGGCCCGGCAAGCGGACGATGTCGCCCCGCCCGAGAAGAAACGCCGGATCAATGTTTTGCTCGAGGCGCAACGACGGATTGCGGAGGAAGCCAACCGGCGCTGGCTAGGGAAGACGGTCGAGGTGCTGGTCGAACGGGCGGAGAACGGGGAGGCCACCGGTCGGACCCGGCAGAACCGGGTCGTCATCGGAGCGGCGCCGCTCGGTGCCGAGCCTGGCACCGTCCGCCGGGTGTCCATCGAGCACGCCACCGCCTGGCAGCTTCGAGGCCAGGTCCTCAACTAGGCCAACCCCCTGAAGCCGGTCCCCGTCCTCGAGCAATATGAGGCGGTCAAGCGTGAGCATCCTGACGCCGTCGTGCTCTTCCGTCTCGGCGACTTCTATGAGACGTTCGGCGAGGATGCCGAGCGGGCTGCTCCCCTCCTAGGCATCACCCTGACGTCACGCGAGCTCGGTAAGGGGCAGCGCTTTGCCATGGCCGGCGTGCCCTACCACGCATACGAGAGCTACGTCGGAAAGCTGCTGCGGGCCGGACTGAAGGTCGCCCTCTGCGACCAAGTCGAGTCGGCGGGCGAGGCCCACGGGCTGGTGCGGCGCGAGGTCGTCCGAGTGCTGACGCCCGGCACCGTGGTCGAGGATGCGTACCTCGACGGCGGCGGCAGCAACTACGCGGTCGCGGTCTGCCTGCGCTCGCACTACCACGGCATCGCGGCCCTCGACTGCTCCACCGGCGAGCTCGCGTTGCTCCGCGTCGAGCCGAGCGACGACGTGCTTCGTGACGAGCTGGCCCGGCTTCGACCGGCTGAGCTGATCGCCTCGGAAGCCGACCGGTCGCGTCTGCTGCGGCTGGTCGGGGCGACGCCGGTCAGCTGGGTCGATCCGCGGGACTTTGATGCCCGCGCCGCCGTCGACCGCCTGCTGACCCTCCTCGGTGTCGAAACGCTGGCGGCCTTCGGTTGCGACGAATGGCCCGAGGCGCTGGCGGCCGCCCACGCCTTGCTGCGTCACGCCGAGCGATCGCACTTGCGACTGGAAGCCGGGCTCCTCCGGCTCCATGCCCAGCATCCACGCGCTTACATGCACCTCGACCCGCCGACGCGACGTAGCCTCGGGCTCAGCGAGGATCGCGCCTCTGCCGGCGACGATCTTGTTGGCCTCATGGTCCGCGAAGCGATCACTACCATGGGTGCCCGCGAGCTCCGGCGCTGGCTCGACCAGCCACTACGAACCCGAGAGCCACTGGATGAGCGGCTCGGCTGGGTGACCCAGCTCGTCGAGGATCCGCTGGCCCGCGGCCAGCTTCAAGGTGAGCTGCGCGGTCTGCCGGATCTGGAACGGATCACCGCCCGAACCGGGCAGGGCCTGGCGACACCGCGCGACCTGCGCGCCCTCCTCAAGGCGCTGCTGGCGTTGCCAGACGTCCGGCGGATTGCGGCGCGTTGGCCCGATCTGACCGGACCAACGCCGTCACCGTCAGAGGACGAGCTACGCGATCTCCTGGCGAGGGCGCTGGTGGACGAGGTTCCGGCAACCCTGAAAGACGGCGGTGTCTTCAAGCCCGGGTTCGATGCTGAGCTCGACAGTCTTCGGGACGGATCCAGGGCCGCCCGCGACTGGATCGCCGCTCTGGAACAGACCGAACGCCAGCGGACGGGCATCCGGTCGCTGAAGGTCGGCTTCAACCAGGTGTTCGGCTACTACATCGAGGTCAGCCACGCGAACCGGGAACCGATCCCGGGGGAGTACGTGCGCAAGCAAACGCTCGTCAACGGCGAGCGCTATGTGACGCCCGAGCTCAAGGAGAAGGAGACGTTGGTTCTCAACGCGAAGAGCGCAACGGTCGCCCGCGAGCAGGCACTCTTCAGCGAGGTCTGCCGGCGCGTCACCGCCGCCGGCAAGGACCTGCTCGATACCGGTGCCTGGCTCGGGCAGCTCGATGCTGTCGCCGCGCTCGGCACCGTAGCGGCGCGTCACCGCTGGGTGCGACCGATCTTGCGCGATGAACCGGGGATCGAGATCGTCGGCGGCCGTCACCCGCTGGTCGAGGCGGCACTTGGACCCGGCCGCTTCGTGCCCAACGACCTGCGGCTCGATGCGAGTGATCAACAGGTTGTCCTGCTCAGCGGGCCGAACATGGCGGGAAAGTCGACCTACTTGCGGCAGGCCGGCATCATCGTGCTGCTGGCGCAGGTGGGCAGCTTCGTTCCGGCGACACGAGCCGTCATCGGTCTCTGCGACCGGATCTTCACCCGGGTCGGTGCCCACGACGAGCTGGCACGCGGGCTGTCGACCTTCATGGTCGAGATGGTGGAGACCGCGCACATCCTCGCCCATGCGACACCCCACAGCCTGCTGATCTTCGACGAGGTCGGCCGCGGCACCAGCACCTACGACGGCGTCAGCATCGCGCAGGCGATCCTCGAGTATCTGCACGACGCTCCGCAGCTGCGCTCGCTGACGTTGTTCGCGACGCATTACCACGAGCTCACCGCCCTGGCGCAGCGCCTCCCGCGGCTCCGCAACTTCCGGATGGAGGTGCGCGAAGAAGGTGAGAACGTCATCTTCCTGCACCAGGTCGTCGAGGGTGGTGCGGACCGCAGCTACGGCATTCATGTGGCCGAGCTCGCCGGCCTCCCACGGCAGGTGGTGGTGCGTGCGCGCCAGGTGCTCTCCGAGCTGGAGGGTCAGCGTCCGCTCGAACGGCCGGATGCGAGTGCGCAGCTCAGCCTGCCGCTGGATCACCCGGTGGTCGCCGAGCTCAAGCAGCTCGACCTCGAGCGCCTCTCACCGCGGGAGGCGCTGGAAAAGCTCTACGTGTGGCAAGGAGAGCATGTCACGCACTGAGGCTCGGCTCGAGCCGGGGCGCATCACCATCCTGCCAACGGCGGTCGCCGACGGTATTGCGGCCGGGGAAGTCGTCGATCGACCCGCGGCGGTCGTCAAGGAGCTGGTGGAGAACGCGATCGATGCCGGCGCGGCCCGCATCCAGGTAAGCATCGAGGCCGCTGGGCAGCGCCTGATCGAGGTCGTCGATGACGGGATTGGGATGACGCCGGCCGACCTGCGGCTGGCGTTTTTGCGGCACGCGACGAGCAAGATCCGTTCGCTCGACGACCTGCAAACGATTCAAACCCTCGGATTTCGCGGTGAGGCCCTGGCGAGCATCGCCGCGGTCTCGCGGGTGGAAGCGGTGAGCCGGCCGCGCGATGGGGGAGGGGGGTACCGGGTCCTGGTGGAAGGCGGTCTGCCAGTCGACGCTGGCCCGGCTGGCAGCCCCGTGGGCGCGCGCGTCTCGGTCAGCCGGCTGTTCTTCAACACTCCGGCCCGCTTGAAATTTCTGAAACAACCCGCAACCGAGCACGCGGTCATCGCGCGGCTCGTCGGTGAGCTGGCCCTCGCAAATCCGTCGATCGGAATCGCACTCGACGTCGACGGGCGTCGCGTACTCGAGACGCCGGGAAACGGCGATCTACGCGTGGCCGTCGCGGCCATCTATGATCCGCCGACCGCAGCCGCTATGCTCGCCGTCGAGGAGTCGTTCGTACACGGCCTGATCAGCCCTCCGGCACTGCACCGTGCGACTCGTGATCACGTGGTGATCCTCGTGAACGGGCGGCGCATTCATCACCGAAACCTGGTCTTCGCGGTGGAACAGGCGTATCGCGGGCTGCGCGAGCCGGATCGTTTCCCGCTGGCGGTGCTCGACGTGCGCGTCGATGCCGCTGAGGTCGACGTCAACGTCCATCCCACCAAGCGCGAAGTTCGCTTTCGGAATGAGGGCACCATCTTCGCGCTCGTCGAGCGCGCCTGCTACCGCGCGCTGCGGCAGAGCCCCGTCTACGAGTTGCAATCCTCGGCGGGCGGTCCGCTCCTCGAGTTGCGTGAGACGGCTGTTACCCCCCACCCCGGCCCTCCCCCACAAGGGGGGAGGGAGATTGATGGCCAAGAGAGAAGGGAGCTTGACAGCCGACCGCTGCCGCCGCTGGAGTACGTTGGTCAGCTGCTGCGTGGCTACCTCGTCGCGGAAGCACCAGGTGCGGTGGTCCTCGTTGACCAGCATGCCGCCCACGAGCGCGTGCTCTTCGACCGCATCGTCCGTCGCCTCGAGCGGAAGCAGCCCTCGAGCCAGCTCCTGCTGATCCCGCATGTGCTCGACGTGACGCCCGGCCAGGTGGCGGCCTTCGAGGAGCACGAACCGTGGCTGCAAACCCTCGGCTTCGAGGGGGAGCGCTTCGGCCCGCACACGATACGGATCCTCGCAGCGCCCGCGGACATGCCGGAAGGCCGGGTCGAACGCGTCCTGGATCTGTTACTCACCGACCTGCTCGGCGAGCGGACCCCGGATCGCCGGCTGCGCGAGACGGCGGCGCTGATAGCGTGCCACAGCGCGGTCCGGTTCGGCGACACGATGACGCCCGAGTCCGCGCGACAACTGCTGAGCTTGTTGGCGAGGACCGAAGATCCGATCAGTTGCCCGCACGGGCGGCCGACGACGCTGATCCTGCCGGATGACCAGTTGAGGCGGCTCTTCAAACGGCCCTAGCCAATCTGCGCGTCGTGGCGATCGTCGGGCCGACCGCCAGCGGCAAGACCGAGCTGGCGATTCGCGCCGCCGAACGGCTGAACGGCGAGCTGGTCTCGATGGACTCGCGCCAGGTGTTCCGTCACTGTGACATTGGCACCAACAAACCGACCACTGCCGAGCTGCGCGGTCTTGCCTTGCATGGCATCGACGTCATCGATCCTGACCAGCCTTTTACCGTCGCCGACTACCACCGAGTCGCGCTTGGGGCGATCTCGGAGATCGCGGCCCGGGGACATCTGCCGGTGCTGCAGGGCGGAACGGGGCTCTATCTCCGTGCCCTTCTCGACGGCTGGAATCTCGGAGGCGCGCCGCCCGACCCGGCCTTTCGCGCAGCGCTCGAGCAGCGCCTCGACGAGGAGGGCCCGGACGCCCTCGATGCCGAGCTCCGGCGGATCGATCCCGCGGCTGCCGACCTCGCACGGCGCAACCCGCGCCGCCTGATCCGCGCGCTCGAGATTCATGCCGCTACCGGGCGGTCGCCCAGCGAGGCGCGCGAATCGAATCCACCACCCTGGTCGACGACCGTGCTCGGCCTGGACGTGCCGCTGGCGGATCTCGACCAGCGGATCGAGTCGCGCGTGCAGCGCATGATCGACGGCGGGTTGCTTGATGAGGTGACACGTATCCGGCGGGACTTCCCCAGGGCTGACCTGCGGCGCCTCGGCCACGGTTACCCGGAGATGGCGGCCTTCCTCGACGGCGGGCTGACGCTCGACGCGGCGCGCGCCTCGACGGTGCGGCAGGTGCGCCAGTATGCTCGCCGCCAGCTCACCTGGTTCCGCGCCGACCCGCGCGTGACCTGGATTCCACCGGATCTGGAGGTCGCGATCGAGCGACTGGGCGCCGGTATCATGACGGCAGAGGCGAGTTGATCCGGAATTCCAATGGCAGGCACGAGCGTGCCTATCTGATGTCGCTCGATTACGAGGACCAGGGGCTGGCCGCCGTGGAAGAGCAGATGCTCGAGCTGGGCGAGCTGGCGAAGACGGCCGGCGTGGTCGTGGTCGGCACCGATACCCAGCGGCGGCAAAAACCCGACCCGGCGCTCTTCATCGGCAAGGGCAAGGTCGAGGCGTTGCACGCGCTGAAGCACGAGGCTGACTTCAACCTGCTCGTCTTCAACGAAGAGCTCTCCCCGCGCCAGCAGCGCAACCTGGAGAAAAAGCTCGACATCAAGGTGATCGACCGCACCGAGTTGATCCTGGACATCTTCGCTCAGCGCGCCCGCACCAAGGAAGGCCGCCTGCAGGTGGAGGCGGCGCAGTTGCATCATCTATTGCCGCGCTTGCAGGGGGGTCGCGACCTCTCAGGCCTGGGCGCCGGCGTCGGTACCCGCGGCCCCGGCGAGCAGAAACTCGAGAGTGACCGGCGGCGCATTCGCCACCGGATCCGCGAGCTCGACCGCGAGATCAAGGAGATCCGCCAGCAACGGGCACTGCGTCGCGAGGGACGCCGGCGCGTCGCCTACCCGGTGGTCGCCATCGTCGGCTACACGAACAGCGGCAAATCGACCTTGCTGCATTCCCTGACCCACGCGCAGGTGCAAGTGGAGGATGCGTTGTTCGTCACCCTCGATCCGACGACCCGCCTGGTGCGCCTGCCCAACCGGCGCGAGGTGCTCTTTACGGACACCGTCGGTTTCATCCAGAAATTACCCACCGACCTGGTGGCCGCCTTCAGGGCCACGCTCGAGGAAGTGCAGCAAGCCGACCTCTTGCTGCACGTGCTCGATGCCACGCGCTACAACGGGCGGGACCAGATGGAGGCGGTGCACGAGACGTTGCAGGACCTTGGGGCGCTCGAGAAGCCGAAGGTCCTGGCGCTCAACAAGGTGGATCAGTTGAGCGCGGCGGCCGTGGACCAGCTTGTCGCCGAGGACTGGTCGCCGTACCTTGCCGTGGTGCCGATTTCCGCCCTCCGCAAAACCGGATTGGCGCCCTTGGGCCGCGCGATCGCCCAGGCCTTGCCCGGCGAGATGGTCGCGATCGAGGTGCTGCTGCCGTACACGGAGAATGCGCGCCAGGCGGAATTCCACGCCCACGGTAACGTTGATGCGGTCGACTACCGCGGCGACGGCGTGCTGATGCGGGGCACCTTACCGCGACGGCTGCTGCCGAAGTGTGATCGCTTCCGCGTACCGGCGTGAGCCGCAGCGCCTAGCCGAAGGCGCTCAGCGCAGCAGTCGCACGACGGCGACGACCTGGCCCTCGAGTTGGGCGGCCGTGCTATAGATCGGCTCGTAGGCCCCGTTCTCCGGTTGCAATCGCACCCGGTTGGCCTCGCGGAAGAGCCGCTTGACGGTGGCGGTGGATTCGTTGGTCTGGTCGTCTTCCAGCCGGGCGACGACGATGCTGCCGTTGGGCGCATCTTTGCCGGGGCGGACGACGACGAAGTCGCCGGAGAGGATGCCGACATCTTTCATGCTGTCGCCGTGCACCTCGAGGGCGAAGGCATTATCGGAGCCGACTAGTTCCTGGCTGAGCACCAGGTGGTCTTCGATGTTTTCCTCGGCGAGGATCGGCTGGCCGGCGGCGACCCGCCCGATGAGGGGCACAGCCACCACCTTGCTGAGCTTGGCCTGCATTTCGTCGATATCGACGACTTCGATGGTGCGCGACTTGGTCGGATCTCGACGGATGTAGCCCTTGCGCTCCAGGGTGTTGAGGTGGTTTTGGACCGTTGAGCTAGAGGAGAGGCCGACCGCTTCGCCGATTTCGCGAACGGTCGGTGGGTAGCTGCGGATTTTCTGTCGAAACCTGAGGTACTCCAGAATTTCCCGCTGCCTGCTGGTCAACGGTTCCGGCATATCGTCCCCTCCCTTTTGCGCCGATGTCGACGGCCAAGAGCCGATCATCTCGCACCCGGCGCCGCCCCAAGCGGCGCGTCAAGGGTGGGGGGAGAGGAGGGGTTCAGACCGCGATCACAGCATCGTAGCACAGAAATTTTCGGGTCGACATCGGTGGATTTCCCCGCAAAGCCCCCATCCGACGACCCGCGGAGAATCTCCAAAACGGGGGCATCCTAGCACATCCGTTCGCCCATTGCAAACACTTGTTCGGATAGGGGATTGACGCGAACGTCTGTTCGTGCTAGCGTCTGTCCCGAACACATGTTCGTGCAGGACGGTGCCCGACACGCCTACCCACGACCCCAGCGCCGCCGCGGCTGGGGCCGCATCGCGGTGCTGGCCGCCGCGCTGCTGCTGGCCACCGGCCGGCTTGCCTACGGCAGCGGGCCAGCGGCGAGCGACCGGGTGGTGGTGGCGCCGGGCGACACAGTCTGGAGCATCGCCGCTGCGCACTACCGGGGCGATCCTCGGCCCCACGTCGAGGCTATCCTCCTGGCCAACCGGCTCCAGACGCCACTGCTCCGGCCCGGGCAGTCGCTGCAGTTGCCGCGCGAGTAGCGCGAAACCCGCACTAGGATGAGCACATCGCTGGTCAGTCTGGCGTCCCTGGTGCAGGCATTTAACCCGGTGACCCCGCAACTGCGGGTGGCGGCGATCATCGTCCGTCAGAACCAGATCCTGCTGGTCGAACACCGCAAGCGCGGCCAGCGCTACTGGGCGCTGCCGGGCGGTCGGCTCGAGGGCCACGAGACGCTCGACGCCGCCCTGCGCCGCGAGCTGAAGGAAGAGCTCGGCCTGGAGGCGCGCGTCGGGCCGCTGGTGATCGTCTGCGAGAGCGTGGCGCCCGACCGCCACGTCGTCAACCTGATTTTTCAGGCAGAGATAGGGGAGGGAGCCGCGCCCGTGCTCGACTCCCGCGATCCCGTGCTCGCCGGCTGGCAATGGGTGTCGACGGACCAGCTCCCCCGGCTGGATTTCCGCCCACCCATTGCCGAAGCCGTCCGGGCGGTCGTCGCCCAGCACTTTACCGGTCCCGTCCGGGTGCTAGGGGATACCTGGAAACCCGAGTCCCGGTAGATCCTGGCCAGTGGATCGCGCCCTCGAATCAACGTCGTATATCGTTCATTCTCCGTCCCAGCCAATAGGGGCAATCCAAGTCGAACCGCATGCTTGACCCGGCCGGACCTAAGCCAAGACGTCCGCTAGAGATGCGCCTGGATGACCTTCGCCAGGCTCGGCCCGACATCGGGCAGCGCCGAGGTGGCGAAAATGATCCCGACCAGCAACACCATTAAGAAGGTCGCGATGCGGGTGCTGATCATCCGCTCCAGGTAGGCGGGATCGTCGATCGTCTGCCCGGGCACCACCGTCTGGGACAGCTGGCGCATCTCGTTGACCAGCCCGTCGGTCTCGCTCGCCGCCCGTACCGTTTGCTTGATCACTGGACTCCCCCCGTCGTGGAATTTACGACGCTGGCGGCCGGCACCGCGGCTGCGAACAACACCGCGAGCCGCTCCGCGAGCAGCTGCAGCACGAGCACTTCACTGGCGGCGTAGGGGCGCGGCAGACGGCGCGCCAGCTGCAGCGTCCCCTCGACGTCGTCGCAGCGCAGCGGCGCGACGGCGATGTGGCGCAGCCCGGCCGGTACGCCGAACAGATCTTCGGGCCGGCGGCCCGCCAGCGGCTCGCGCACGGCGCGGCCCTCGAGCAGTGCCTCCGCAGTCCGGGTGCCGGCGAGCGGCAGCCAGGTGGGCGGCGCAGCACGTCCGCGATGCCGGAGCGGAGCGCCGCGAGGGCCGCCCGCTGGTCCGCAGCGTGTGGCGCCGCGAGGCCGGCCAGGCGGTTCGCCTGTTCCATCGCCTCGGCCTGCTGCCGCTCGTCGTTGCGGGTCTGCAGCCGCAGCAGGGTCGCGCCCATTTCGTCGCCGACGGCGCGGATCAGCCCCTGGGTCGGTGGGTCCAGCTCGCGCGCGTGGCCGGCGACGGTGATGAGGCCGTTGAGGCCGTCCTCGCCGGCGGTCGGCTGGATCAGCGTGCAGTCTCCGAAGCTGGTACCGGGCAGCGGCCCCTGGATGAGCACCGGCTGGCCGGGATCCGCGCCCAGCGTCGGGGTAAAGGTGAACCCGGGAAGCTCGCCGTCGGTCAATCCGGCCCACCGAACCGCGCGGAACTCGTCGCCGCTCGCATCCTTGACCCAGAACGCCCAGGCGCATTCGGGCGCCAGCGCGGGCGCCAGGCCGGCGAGCTCGGCAAAGAGCCCGTCCTCATCGCGCGCCCGCGCCAACCCGGAGGTCACCGCGGCCAGCGCACCCTGTCGTGCGATCGCCGCCTGCGCCCGATCGGCGGCGGTCGTGAGGTACACCACGAGCCACATCGTCATCAACACCAGGAAGACATCCATGAGGATCGCCAGGGGCGTGGCGTGACCAGTGGCCTCGAACGGCCACAACAGCACGAGGCCGGCCGCGAGGATCCGCGGATCGCGGAAACGCGCGGCGAGCCGGGCCGCCCCGAAGAAGAGCAGAACGTGCGCGTACGGCACGTAGGCGACCGACAGCGCGCCCAGCGCCATCACGACCGCGAGGTCAGCCACGCCCAGCAGCACCCGGCGCGCGGGAAGCGGCCGCCGGATGCGGATCAATTCCACAGAAAGAAAGAGGTACGCGACCGCGGCCAACCCGGCAGTGTAGCGGACGGAAATCGGGATGCCGGGGACGGCGACCACCGCCGCCGCCACGCTGAAGACCGCTACCCAGAGCATCAGGCTGAAGACGACGTCGCCGCGGACGAGCGCGGGGAGGGCGGCGTGCCAGATCTTCACCTCGCGCGCCAGGGCGACGCCGCTCCAACCGAGAGTGTCGCGCCAGCTGGGCAACGGCCGGCGCCATCCGGCCGCCAGCGGCTTGACCGTGGGAAGCGAGGCTTGCCTGGCTTTGAGGCGCGCCAGATCGAGTTCACTCAGGGGAGCCGTTTCCACCAGTCCCCAGTCTGTGGCGGCAAGGCTGCGGTTCCGTCGAAGGCCTGGCCACAACCTGTGGCGAGGGAGCGGCGAAACCTTACAAATGGTGTAACGACGACTGGGATGAGCGCGGGTTGGCCAGCTTGCTTTTAAGCTAATTGGGATGGCCCTCTCCCCTCTTCTGCGTGCCTGGAGTGCTACCCCCCTCCGCTCCCGCGTCACCGGCGTGGATGCCGACACCCTACGGCGCTGGCTGTCGGACTTGCCGCCGCCGAGTGGCTACGGCGTCAGCGCCCGGCCGCTGCGCTACCGGCAGGCGCCCCACCTCGCGGCCTTTTGTTGGTACGACGACCGGCTCATCGAGCTGCAGGTGCCCGAACCATTTCGTACCTGGGACGAGAAGGTCTACTACCGGGCCCGCCGTAAGCCCGGGCGGCGGCTC
>WNEZ01009506.1_pt1 | contig 16548 bp, 10 predicted proteins | sample 5400521 | NCBI WGS metagenome assembly WNEZ01 (sample SAMN13153339, study PRJNA577476) | soil metagenome | isolation source: 120 cm saprolite under Douglas fir tree site 2 hole 1 replicate 1 | place: USA:California | collected 2015-04-18
GATGCCGGAGGATTCGCGAAGATCCTGGCGAAGGATCTGGTCAACGCGCTCGTCGAGCAGGCGTCGCAGTTTCCCTTCCAGTCGCACCTGAACCAGAATGTCACCGCCCTCGAGCGGAACGACGATCATTTCGTCCTGGTCACCGAGACCGACCGCTTCCCAACGCGCGCGATCGTCATTGCCGCCGGGATCGGCGCCTTCTCACCACGACGCCTGCCGCAAGCCTGCGCGGAGCCGTGGTACGGGCGTGGAATCTTCGATCGCGTGTCGGATCCGGAGGAGTTCCGCGGGCAGAGCATCGTCATCATCGGAGGCGGCGACACGGCGTTCGACTGGGCGCAACAGCTGCGCAGCCGCGCGAAAGCGGTGACGCTTGTCCATCGGAGCGACAAGTACCGCGCGCACGGAGCGACCATCGCCGACGTTCAGGCCGCGGCATCGTCGGCCGAGGGACGTACGACGCTGCTACCGTTCCACGAGCTGCACGACGTGCTATCCCGCGACGGCAAGCTCACGGGGGTGACGGTGCGCGAGGTCAAAGCAAAGACGACACGGGATATCGATGCGGATGTCGTCCTGCCGATGCTCGGCTTCCACAGCGACATCGGGGCGCTGGCTGAGTGGGGATTGAACTGCGAGAAGGGCGAGATCGTCGTCAACAGCCTGATGGAGACCGGGCGCCCGGGAATCTACGCCGCCGGTGACATCACGACCTACCCCGGCAAGCTGAAGCTGATCGCGACGGGATTCGGCGAAGCCGCCACCGCCGTGAACCAGGCTGTCCACTGGATCTATCCCGACAAGAAGGTGAATCCGGGACACAGCTCCAACATGGCGATCTTCGGACAGAAGGACGATTAGCTCGGCTCGTCGAGCACCCCGCTGGCGGCAAGGGCGTGGGCGTTGCGCTCCTCTTTTGCCGCACGCAGGCAAAGGATCCAGGTGAGCATCGCGGTGCCGAGTGTCACGGCCAGATCAGCGAAGTTGAAGGTCCAGAAGCGGTGCGTGCCGATGCCGATGTCGATGAAATCGACTACTCCGCGCGCTGAGCGGATTCGGTCGAGCAGATTGCCGACGGCGCCGCCGCAAATGAGCCCGATCGAGGCGATCTGGAACCGGTCTTCGCGCGGAGTCTGCCGGTACATGTAAGCGAGAACGAAGAGCGTCCCGAGAGAGAGAATCACGAACCACCAGCGGGACGATGGCCCGAGCGAAAAGCTCATGGCCCCTTCGGGGTTGTATGCGAGCGTGAACCGCAGAAGGTCGTCGATGACGTCGTGCGGAACGTATGGCGGCGAAAGCTGACTGACGGCAAATCGTTTGCTCGCGACATCCACCAGGATGGTCGCGAGAAAGATCGTCCAGAATTTATTGGCTCGTTGCGGCATGGATCTCGTTAGGGTGTTTCATCCCTACGGCGGCGAACACGGATGCGTTTCGTCGCGGGCTGGGGCTGGTGCTTCATAAGAGCATTATAGATTCCAGTACACCAAACTCCAATCGAAAAACGACGAGGCAGGATGGCGCGAAACCCCGACAATCGGAGCAGGAGTCCTCTTCATTATCACCTGATTGGAATTGGGGGTACCGCCATGGCCTCACTCGCGGGCCTTTTGAAGTCCGCGGGTCACACAGTCACCGGCTCCGATGAGAACGTATACCCGCCAATGTCGACGGGGCTCCAGGAGATGGGGATCGCCTACAGTCAGGGCTACAAGCCTGAGAACCTTTTGCCCAAACCGGACATCGTCATCGTCGGCAACGCCATCTCGCGAGGGAATCCTGAGCTGGAGGCGGTGCTGATCCAGAAGCTTCGCTACACCTCTGCCGCCGCTACCATAAAAGAGGAGTTCATCTGGGGCCATCACTCGATGGCGGTGGCGGGCACGCACGGAAAAACGACGACTACATCGCTGCTGGCATGGGTGCTCGAGTCGGCGGGACTCAACCCGAGCTTCCTGATCGGCGGAGTCGCGGAGAATTTCGGAACGTCCTATCGACTTACGGACTCGCACTATTTCGTGATCGAGGCCGATGAGTACGACACCGCGTACTTCGACAAGGGTCCGAAGATGTGGCACTACCTGCCGGATACCGCGATCGTTAACAACATTGAGTTCGATCACGCCGACATCTATCGCGACGAAGAGGCGTACCAGTTTGCGTTCGCGCGCTTCATCAACCTCATTCCGAAGAACGGAATGCTGGTCGCAGGCTGGGATTCGCCGATCATGCGGGAGCTGGCACCGAAATCCTTTGCGCCGGTGGAGTCGTTTGGCTACGGAGATGCCGCTTCGCCCCCGCCGGCGAGTCAGCCGCACTGGCACGCACGCGATGTCGAATTCAGCGAGAGCGGAACGCGATTCCGGGCTTTTCGATCGGACAAGGAGTGGGGACCGGTCGATACGCCGCTAGCTGGCGCGTTCAATGTCCGAAACGTTCTGGCCGTGATTGCCGCTGCGGAGGCCGTGAATGCGGATCGGAACGGCGTGCGCGAAGGACTTCGCACCTTTGCCAGCGTGAAGCGACGGATGGAGGTGCGCGGTGAGATTCGCGGAGTCGCGGTGATCGACGATTTTGCGCACCATCCCACGGCGATCCGCGAGACGATCGATGCGATCAGGCAGAAGTACAAGGGCCGTCGCATCGTCGCGGTGTTCGAGCCGCGCAGCTACACCGCGCAGCGCCGGGAATTCCAGAACGACTACGTGAAGGCTTTCCGGGGGGCGGACGAGATAGTTTTTGCCGCGCTTTTTCGCCCTGACCGATACACGAAGGAAACGGCGTTAGACCTTGACCAGCTCGTACGAGATCTCGCTTCGACGGGCAAAGGAGCCAAGCAGCTCAAGGACGCTGATGCCATCGTCAAGGATCTGTCGCCTCGGCTTAAGGAAAGGGACGTCGTTCTGATTATGTCCAACGGCGGGTTTGGCGGAATCCATCAGAAATTGCTCGACGCCCTGAGCGCGGGCTGAGGACTGGGAACTAACTGCTGAGGACTGCGGGCCAACTGCTATTGCGAACCGCAGACTAACTACGGATTGGGGGACTAACTGCGGATCAAGGACTAACAGCGGATCAAGGACTAACTGCAACTTCGGGTGTGCGTCCGCAGTTCGAAGTTAGTCTCCCAATCCGCAATCAGTCAGCGATCCGAAATAGCAGTTGGCCCGCAGTCCTCAGCAGTTAGTTCCCAGTTCGCAGTTACGAGATCAGATTCGCTTTCTCGGGGCGACGGGCGTGAGTCTGGCTGAGCCGGTTTTGGCGATGATCCCCAGTTTCAGCACCGTGTTCCAGTTGCGCCCTGTGCCGCGACCGAGGCGCTTCTCGATCATCGTGTGCGTCAGCTTCGAGCGGCCCTGTCCGTTCGGGAAGAAGATGTAGGCCTGCTTCCCCTTCGTCTTGATGGTCTCGGGGCCTTTGATGTCTGCCTGTAGCGCGGCGACGTCTTCGGCTTTGGGAGCGCTCTTCAGAAAGAGAACCACCAGTAGCCCCGGATTCCGCTCGGCTTCCTTGCGAAACGGATTCTGCCGGATCACGCTCTTCCACTCCTCGGGAGTGCGGACGAAAAAATCGACATCGAGCGAGAGTCTGTCCGCGGCTTCTGATTCCAGAAATCGCTCGAGCTCAGCGCCCGTTCGCACCTTGCTCGTGAAAATGAGATTCCCGCTCTGCAGGAGCGATCTGGGGTCCTGGAGCCCGACCTGCGTTATGAAGTTGCGCAAATCGGTCATGCCGACCTGCCGGTGTCCGCCGACGTTGATGCCGCGGAGAAGGGCGATATGAGTTGTCAGAGGGAGCCGTCAGCAGTGATCGACACGCCAACAACCTAGCGGGGGCGCCTTTTTCGCGCGAGCGCCCATTTTTTTCGCGGCGTCACGCCCGCGCGGAAAGTTCTCGATCGCGACGCGCCGTTCCGCGCTTAGTCGCTCGGGACGGTCGCTCCCAGTCGCGCAGATGGTCGAGTAGATAGTCGAGCGAGAAAATGTGGCGCGAGTTGTCGGCTTTGCGGCGGAAGATCACACGCGACCAGCCGCGCATTCCGGTCGGCGTATACCACTCGCCGTCCATGTGCAGCTTGTCGCCCGAAATTGCTCTGATCAGCACGCGCTCGTACTGCGAGCGGGGAAGGACTCGCTCGGGGAAAAGATTGTCCCACGTGCACAGTCGGCCGACGTCCTCGTAGCCGGCTGGCCTATCGTCGAGGTCGAGCAGCGATGGCGCGCGTCCCTTCATCACCGAGCCGATGAGGCGAAGCGTGAACGGATCTGAAAGGCGGCGGATATGCGGCCAGAAGTGCCTGGTGATCAGCCCGGCCATCTGCCTCAGCGAAAGAAAGCGCCCATCGGTGGTCGGCCACCTGTCTTCGTCGATATCGCAGGTGAAGGGATTCTCCGGGAAGCAATCGTACCGCGCCAACCATCCTCGGCGAGTGGTGTGCGGCATCGGACGGAATCCATTGATGATCGGGATGTCGGTCTCGTCGAGCACGGCGGTCTCATAGCTCGGCCAACGCATCACTTCGCGGACGATGCCCACGATCAGGGTCGCGGTTGCGATCATGAGTGGGGCGTCCGGCGTGAAATCGGCGGTGACCTCGATGCGGTCTCCGCGCGGCCTGACTCCAATTCCGGTCGAGCGGCGGTTCGCCGCGAGCAGCATCACGGGAACCGGAAGGATATGGGCCAGCAGATAAGCAAGCTGGTCCACGGTTCTCGTCGGGCCCTGCTCCCTCTGCGGCACTTCGAAGGAGATGTTGTAATGCGTGCTGAAGCCGGCGAGCTGAACATCGCTGTCGTGCGCCTGCTCCCAAGCATCGAGCTCCTGGCGGACGAACAGGATCGCTTCCCACAGCGAGCGTCCGGCGCGCGCAGCGCAGCCGCGCTCAATCTCGATTACTGGAGTGGCGACCTCGATGACGCCGGTATCGAAATAGACCGCACCGCCCGTAGGCAGGTGATAAGACCTGCCCTTCCGGTGCATCATCTTCTCACGGATGAACTTGCGCGGGCTGCCGAAGCTGTCCTCGGGTTTAACCTGCACTCCGTCCATGATCACGGCGAATTCGGCTTCCATGCCGATCGCCGCGAGCTTGATCCGCTCGCGAGTGGATGACTTGTTCTCGGGTCCTTTCTCCTTCTTCGGCATCAATTCCATCTTTTGCCCAAAATCCTTCGAATTTCTCGAGTGTCTGCTTTGAGAGGCTCTTCAACTTTTCACGTCCCGCGGCACCGACAGCACATAGCCCAGGTCGAGGTGGAGGTGGTCTTCAGCGTAGCCGGTCGGCGTTCCGTAAGGGCGCGTCCAGATGCCCGGCAGCGTCTGACGCGCAATCAGGCTGAACCGCTCGATCGCGCTCCGGTTGTCCAGGTAGGTATCGCCAATCCTGTAGATGTTGGCGGCGGTTCCCCAGGCATGTGGAGTCGCGTTCTTCGAAAAACGGTGGGAAGGCGATCGATAGCCGCCATTCGCCGAGATATGAACCAGCGTCCCGACTGCATCCCGAAACCTCTCCAGGCACACTGCCAGGAGTGTTATAGCGCACGGAACGTACCGGGGGAAAGTCCTCAATGGGGGAGCTTCGCGTACGTCGACCTGAATGAACTCCCAGAGCAGGAAATGAGAGGCCAACTCGATTTTCATGGCCGAATCCCAGGAAGGAATCTCATAGAAATAGCGGGGGAGCTGGCGGGGGAATCCGGTCGCGTCCTTCCATTCCTCCCCGGGCTTGAGCGCCTTTCGGTACTCGGTTGGCAGGGTAAGCCCGTCAACCACCCGAAGGGGGAAGTTCGGCGCCTCACTCATTCCTGCAACCTCGGCAAACGGGGAGGGGTCGCTCATTCGTCCCCAGGGCCTTGGGTGAGGTACTCGTATATGGCATGCGAGATCGCGGCGATTGTCCGCGAGCGCGCGGTTGCCGCGGGGTCCCACTCTGTGAGTATTACGAGCACGTAAGGCTTTCGTTTGGGCAGATAGATCACGCCGGCGTCGTGCGCGACCGTCGAAATCTCGCCCGTCTTGTGGGCGACACGCGCGCCTTTCGGCAACCGGGCGGGAATGCCCTGGTTGAACTCCTGGCCGTGCAGTATGTCCATCATCCGACGCGACAGGGCGGGGGAGAATGCCTTCCCTTCCGAGAGCATGACCAGAATTCTCAGCAGGCCATCGGCAGTCACCATGTTGCTGATGCCCTTCTCGAACGCGAGCTCGTCTTCTACGCCGCGCCTGAGCTCGATCCCCTGATCGACGTGCAGCTCCTTCAATGTGCGATTCACGGCATCCGGTCCGATCACGCCGAGCAGGAGATTTGTGGCAAGGTTGCTGGAGGTCGTGATCATGTGATACGCCAGCTCATCGACGCGCATCATCTTCCCGATGGCGTTGTGCACCGCCGAGTTGGAATCGCGCCCCGATTCGACGCGGAAGGGGATGTTCTCGACGACGCTGAGGAATCGGTTGCGGACGTGAACGCGCGAATGCGGCAGCAGCTCCCCGCGATCGATCGCGGCGAAGACACCGAGAAGTATCGGAACCTTGATGGTGCTCGCGGCGTGAAACCAGCGGTCGCCGTGGTAGTGCAGCTCGAGTCGGGTTTCCCCATCGCGCAAAGCCACCGCAATGGCCCGGGCGCCCGACTCTTTTTCGATCTTTTCGATCTGTTCTCGCAGCTCGCGCTCGCGCGGCACTATCTCCGTCGCGGGCGGTGTAGTCGCTTCTTTCCTCGGCATCGCGGAGCTCAGGAGTATGCTACGCGGGGATCCGCTTTGGCGTAGGCGAGATCTGTGATGAGATTCACCAGGACGAAGACAACGCTCAGGAACAGCACCGATCCCTGTATTGCGGGAAGGTCGCGCCGCGTGATCGCATTCACCACGTAGCGACCGAGTCCGGGCCAGCTGAAAATCGTCTCGGTGAGAATGCTGCCGGTGAGATAATACCCGAAGTCGAGTCCGAGCACCGTAATGATTGGTATGAGCGCATTCCTGAGTGCGTGTCGCACGATCACGACGCGCTCCGTCAGTCCTTTGGCCCGGGCGGTGCGAACGAAGTCGCCGCTCAGCACGTCGAGCATCGCCGACCTCGTCACGCGCGCGAGAAAAGCGATCGATCGCGAGCCTAGCGCGAACGCGGGAAGAATGAGGTACTTGATTCCGCCGTAACCGGAGGGCGGCAGCCACCTCAGCATCACGGCGAACACTAGAATGAGAATGAGTCCAACCCAGTACACCGGAAACGAGATCCCCAGGTAAGCGACTCCCAGTCCGAGCCGGTCGAACCAGCCGCCAGGATGCCGCGCGCTCAAAACGCCGAGCGTGATGCCGAGCACGGATGCGAGCAGCATGGCGGACCCAGCGAGGAGAAGCGTCTTGGGAAATCTCTCGCGAATGTCCGTGATTATCGGCCGCTGCGTGATATATGAGTTGCCGAAATCACCGCGCAGCACTCCGCCGGTGTAATGCGCGAATTGGCTGAATAAGGGTTCGTCGAGGTGTAACTCTTTTCTGAGACGCGCGATCGTCTCGGGATCCGCCCGCTCGCCGACCATCTCCTGCACCGGATCGCCGGGAGCGACATAGAGCAGGAGAAAAACCACCACCAGGACTCCGAACAGTGTTGGAATCGAAAGCAGCAGTCTCCGGACGATGAAAGACAGCACTTCTCTATTTGCTGATTGTCACATCGGTCCAGCGCTGGCCATTGAAGACAGCGGGAACGGTGAAGCCCTTGATCCATGGCTGCACCGCGTAGACATCCTTGTAGAAGAAGAGATAGATCATCGGCGCGTCTTTGAACTGCAGCTGATCGGCTTGAGCGTAGAGTAAATTGCGCTTCGCCTCATCCTGCTCGCGGTGGGCCTGATCGACCAACGTGTCGAAGTGCGGGTTGGAGTAGTACGAGACATTGCCGCCGGCACCCTTGTTCTTGCTATGAAGAAGCGGATAGAGAAAGTTTTCCGCGTCCGGATAGTCCGCCCACCACTCCTTGACGTAGAGATCGGACGCTCCCTTGCGAGCAGCCTCGCGAACCGACGACGCGTCCCGCTGGACGATCTTTGCTCTGATGCCCGCCTCGGCAAGATTCGTCGATGCCGTTCGGATGTCCCGCCGCGGCGAGGAGTTGCTTCGCCTTGGCGACGTCGTGCGGATATGGCCTGCGGCTTGGATCGTAGCCGCCGAGTATGGGTGGAACCACACCGTTCGCAACAGTTCCACGATCAGCCATGACGGCGCTCAGTATGGTGCTCACATCCGTCGCGTAGTTGAGCGCCTGCCGCACGCGAACATCGGCGAGTGGGCCTCGCGTAACATTGATCGCGACGTACCAGAATCGCAGCGCCGGCGCGGAATTCAGAAGCTTTTTCTTCTCGGGATCGGCCGCCCAGGATTTGCCCGCTTCGTCGGGCACAGAAAGGACGTCGACATTGCCCGCTTCGAATTCAGCGGTGGCGGTGCTCATCTCGGGAATGATGCGCGCCATCAGTGAATCGGTCTTTGGCGGACCATCGAAGTAATCGGGATTTTTCGCGAATCGGAGAAAATCGTCGTGTCTCCATTCGACAAATTTCCACGGTCCGGTTCCAACTGGCTTCTGTCCGAAGTCGGCGGGCGGATTGTCCGGCACGATCGAACTCACGGGCATCGCCAGCATCTTCGGGAAAATCGCCAGTGGCTCCTTCAGCGTGATTACGACGGTGGTGTCGTTCGGAGCGGCGAGACCGCTGATGCTCGTCGCCTTGCTCGCGGCGAAATCCTCGGCGCCCTTGATTGGATAAAGGGGCCAGCCACGTCCGCCCTTTGTCTTTGGATCAAGCACTCGCTGGAACGTCGCGGCGACATTCTTCGCCGAGAACGGTCGTCCATCGTGGAACTTCACGCCGCTGCGAAGATGGAAGGTGTAGGTGATTCCGTCGGGGCTCACGTCCCACGATTTCGCGAGGCCGGGAACCACTTTCGCGTCGGGAGTGAAGCGCGTCAGTCCATCGAAGATGTAGGAGACGGCGCGTCCGGTCGGGACATCCGTCGAGAGTGCGGGATCCATCGATCTCGGGTCGTACGTGTCGCGCGAGTCGATGATCGTTTTGCGGGAAGGAGCAGATTCACCACCACCGCCACAACTGAGAATCGCGGGTAATACGAGGAGGAAAAGTCGCCGCATGAGTGTGCTCTGACGGTTGACATGAAGGGGCGAAATACGAGAACTTTCGCGCACCCCGAATAGGCCTCATCGTGAGCGCAGAATACTATTATCGTCGCCGACTTGGCGCCAAGGATCTACTGCCAGCCATTGGTGTCGGCGTCGCTGCCGGTTTGGCCGGGTTCTACATTGTGCAACTCTTAATCCAGCGCACACCACTCGTCCCGCAGGGTGAGCTACCTCCGTCGCCCGCGACACCTCTGAAGCGAATACTGGGTGACCGGACCGAGCCTGAGACAGAGACGCACTACGCTCGCGAGCTGCCGCCGGGGCAGCCACCAGGCGCACGCGCGTTGCAAGGGTGAGATTCACCCGGATACGACTCGGGATTTACACCGCACTAGCGTTCCTGGCAGCGTATCCCGGCGTCAACAACGCCCGCGCCCAGGACATCGAGTGTCAGCGCGGCGACCTCGAAGTATTTCGGCTGGTGTTCGAGGGAAACCACGCCTTTTCGGACGCGGACCTTGCCAGGACGATCGTCACCGCTCCATCGGCCTGGGCGCGTCGTTACCTCTACCTGCCTTTCACGGTCAAACATTGTCTGGACCGAGCTGAGCTGCCGAACGATCGGGCCCGGTTGATAATCTTTTATCGCCGCCGGGGGTATCCAAGGGCGACCGTCGATACCGCGGTAAAGGAGCTGGCTCCAGGGGCGGTCGAGGTCAAATTCACCATCAACGAAGGGCCGCCAATGATACTGCGATCCTTCGTGGTGCGCGGATTGGATTCAGTCCCGGAGAGAGGGGGGATCGTCCGCGGTCTCCCCGTACGCGAAGGCAGAAGATTCGATCGCTTCGTTATTGACGCCGCAGCCGACACCGTTCGCCAGCGACTGCACAACAATGGATATCCCAGGGCCGACGCCGTCAACCGATTCACTGTAAACGACAGCACGTTGAGCGCGTGGGACACTCTTTACGTTACACCCGGCCCCAGAGCGAAGCTTGGAGCAATCAAGATCACCGTGATACCTCTCGCTGGAAAGAAACAGGAGATACCGACCAAAATCGTGCGCCGAATCATGGGGCTCGACTCCGGTGAGCTTTTCCGCGAGGACGAGATCATCGACGCTCAGCGCGCGCTGTATCAGACAGAGGCTTACCAGCATGTCTCGATAACGCCCGACTCGAACCCGGATACTCTGATCACCCTCAACACGACTCTGGCCGAGGCTCAAATGCATGCGGCCAGGGTGGGCGCGGGATATGGAACACTCGATTGCTTTCGAGTAACTGGTGAGTTCACCGATTACAATTTTTTGAACGGGGCACGGCGATTCGACGTCAGTACACGCGTCTCGAAGATCGGCATCGGGAGGCCGCTCGATGGCGCGCCGGGTTTCTGCCCTGCTGCAAAAAACGACATTTTCAGCAACCGCCTGAATTACTACGCCGGTGCCACTCTCAGGCAGCCAGTATTCCTCGGCCTTAGAACGTTTCCGACAATCACGGTATATACCCAGCGCGTGTCGGAGTACAACGCGTATCTGAGGACGACGACGGTCGGAGGTGTCGCGTCGGTGATCTGGCGCGGACTCACGAGGACGCCGGTCAATCTCGCGTACTCGGTCGATCTCGGCCGAACCGAAGCGCAGCCAGCCCTCTTCTGCGCGGTGTTCAATCTGTGCGAGGCGGCTGAGCGCGACAGGATTCAGCGCACGCAACAGCTCGCGGTGCTGAGCCTCGCCGTGACGCGTGACAACTCGAACAACCTGCTCTCGCCAACGCGGGGGTCGATCGTTCGGCTTGAAGCGCGGAATTCATCGCCCGTGATTCTTTCCAACAGGGACCTTCAGTTCAACAAGCTCGTTGGAGATGGATCCCGGTACATCAACGCCGGCGGCGGCAACGTTCTCGCGCTCCGCATCCGCGGCGGGAGCGTGTTCGGCCGCAACGTGGCCTCGGCCGCGGCCTTCATTCCTCCGCAGGAGCGGTTGTACGCCGGCGGTCCGACTACCGTGCGCGGCTTCTCGCAGAACGAGCTCGGCTCGCTCATCTACATCGCGCAGGCCGGGGATCTGGTAAAATTCTCCTCAACCGATCCGAACACTGGACTGCCGGATACCGTGGTACTCGCACCCAGAACGGACACCACGACCTTCAAACGAATCGTGCCGGTGGGCGGAAACTCGCTCCTGGTGGGGAACGTCGAGCTGCGATTGCGGAGCCCGGTCCTTCCGGAGCTTCTCCAGTTCACTCTTTTCACCGATGCCGGCGAGGTTTGGAACAGGGGGACGCCGCAGGTCAGCAGGGTGAAACTCAAGGTGACGCCTGGAGTCCAGGTAACCGCGTTCTCTCCAGTAGGTCCGGTGCGGGTTGCGATCGGGTACAACGCGTACCAGCGGCCGAAGGGACCTCTCTACTACGAGGGCACAGAATTCGGTGGAGCGCCGCTCTTGTGCGTGAGTCCGAACAACGATCTGCCGACCCACTTCGGCCAGCCCGATCCGACGGGGCTCGTTACCGTCACGCAGGAAGTCCCCACCAATGGGTGTCCGGCGACGTACCAACCCCCGACGCTCAGCGGGCTCCGAAGCAGGCTTACTTTCAGCTTTGCTATCGGACAGGCGTTCTAGCTTCCCATGACCAGCCGTCTCCGCATCGTGATCGGGAGCGCCATCATCCTGGTGGGACTCCTTGTGATCGTCATCCTCAGCGTCGTCGGCGTCACGCACACCGGCTTCGGCCAGACGCGCGTGCGCAACTTGGTTTTGACAATGCTGGAGGGGAACGTCAAGGGCAAAGTATACGTCGGCCACATGAGCGGCGGATTCTTTACCGGCGTGACGATCGACTCTGTCGAGATAAAAGACGACGAGGACTCCGTCTTCTTTGCCTCGGGGCCAATTACGGTGGAGTATGATCCGCGGGATCTTTTCGACCGCCGAATTCTTCTCAGCCATCTCGAGGCGGACCATCCAGTCGTGCACTTGCGGCAGCACGCGAATGGGGACTGGAACTGGCGGCGAATCTTTCCGGCGAGCGTCCAGAAGCAGAAGAGAAACCAGCGCGGGTTCGGCGAGTACATCGTCGTCGATTCGTCGGTGGTCCGCAACGCCAGCTTCACACTGACGCTGCCGTGGCGTCCATCCGACACGCTGCGCGGAGCGAAGCGCGACAGCGCTCTCAGATTCGAGCTGACGCGCACCGATCACGAAATCCGGCGCACGCGCGAAGGATTCGCGCGAAGCTGGAGATGGAGCCAGGCGGAGGCGAATCTCGGCTTCGCACGCATCGCGGACCCCGACACCGTTGGCCGGCTGGTGAGAATCAGAAAGTTGAGCTTCGCCGAGACTGATCCTCCGTTCAAGTTTCGAAACATCTCCGGCACGATCCTCAACCTCGGCGATTCGGTGTTCGTCGACAGCGACCACTTCGACCTGCCCGGCTCGACGGGAAAGGCACACGGCAGCGTCGTGTGGGGAAGCGATCTTCCGATTCGCTACTACCTGCACGTTGTCGGAGATTCGGTGTCGCTGGCCGACGTCGCATGGGTCTATCCAACGTTGCCGAGTACGGGCGGCGGCAAGATGGAGCTCGACATCAGAAGCGAGCGCAACCCACGCTTCCTCGACTACGTCCTGACGAAGATGGATGTGCGCACGACCCGCTCGCGGCTGCTGGGACAAATGACGTTCGGGACGGGAGCAGATGTACTGGCGGTCAAGAACGTCGAGCTCCAGGCGGCTCCGGTCGATTTCGATCTGCTCCGCACGCTGAACGGAAAGAAGTTTCCTTACGACTGGCAGGGGAAGATCACCGGCAACGTGAGGGCCTCGGGTGGTCCGCTCAATCATTTCAAGATCGAGCAGTCGGCGCTCATCTTTGAGGACGCGCACGTGCCCGGCGCGATTACCGAAGCGCGCGGCGAGGGAGAGCTGGACATCCTCTTTCCCGCCTTCACGGCGTTCCACGGTTTCAACGTCGACGTTGCGACGCTCGACCTGCGCACGCTCCAGTACCTGAATCCGTTCTTCCCGAGAATAAAGGGAACGGTGTCGGGCACAGCGACGCTCGATTCTTCATGGCTCGACGTGCGCTTCAGGAGCGCGGATCTCTTCCACCACGATGGCAACCAGCCTGTCTCGCACGTCACGGGCAACGGCCGGGTCACCTGGGGCGACAAGTATCTCACCTACGATCTCACGCTCCAGGCGCAGCCGCTGTCGTTCACCGCGCTCTCGCACTCGTACCCGCTCCTTCCGCTGCGTGGAAGCTACGCGGGTCCAGTGCAGGTGAAGGGAATGTCTCCCAATCTCCTGGTAACTACGACGCTGACGGGACCGGCGGGAATTTTCGCATACAATGGAATTGTTGATGCGGATCCCCCCGAGTATGGCGCGCGAGGCCGCGCGACATCGACCGGGCTGGATCTCCGAACATTGCTCGAGAACAACGCGCTGCCGCACTCGCAGCTCGCCGGGCAGTATGATCTCGACCTGCGCGGCGAGAATCTGGCGACCCTGACCGGAAAGGCGGTGGCCTCGATCGAGAAATCGACGCTGGCCGGATTCCGTGTCGATCCTTCCGTCGCGCGGTTGCACTTCGCCGCCGGCGTGGGGACGGTGGATACGCTCGCGCTCAACGCCGCGGGCCTCAAGGCGCGGGCGTCGGGCACTTTCGGTCTCACCGGTGCTCACACCGGGTCGCTCAAATTCTCGGCGCTGATGGATTCACTGTCACGGCTTCGCGCGCTCGTACCGTCGCTCGCGAGCACGGCGCAGCTCGACTCCCTGCACGGTGGCGCCGAGCTGACCGGCGAGCTGACGGGAAGCGCGGAGCATCTATCGCTCAATGGAATCGTGCATGCGACCGACGTGCGGCTTGGCACCAGAAGCGTCGAGAGCGTGCGGGGAACCGTTCTTCTCGCTGACATCACCAAACAGCCGAGCGGATCGTTCATATTCGGCGCCGACACTGTCGCGCTCGGACCGGTTGGCTTCAACAGCATGAGAGCTTCGGTCGCGCTCGCTTCCCCCACGTCCGGACACTTCAGCGCATCGCTGTTGAGTCAGAGCGGCGTGCAGACTGATCTTGCCGGCAACCTCACGCGGAGCAAGGACACGACGGTGGTGAGGCTCGACAGCGCGGCGGTGCTGGTCGATGCCGACAATCGCTACCGCCTTCAATCACCGAGCCGCGTTGTTTTCTCCAAGGGATTCCTCGCGCTCGATTCGCTCATTCTTCAGCACAGCAGCAAGGCGAAGCTGGTAGTAGAAAACGTGCAAATGAAAGGCGATTCCGTCAGGGGGCACATCCGCACCGACAGCGTCGACCTGCGACTCTTCCGAGCGTTCGTGCCCGGACTGGTGGATGCCCGTGGAGCAATCGTGGCGGATGTCAACATCCGTGGCGACGTCAAGCAGCCGAGGATGTTCGGACAGATCTCTCTCGCCGATGGCACGGCGGCGTTCTCCAACCTGGGGACGCGCTTCATTCACATTCGAGCGGACATCGCGCTGTCGGGTGACACCGTTCACGTGAAGCAGCTCGCCGCGGAGACGATTAAGGATCGACACGGCTCGTTGAACGTCGAGGGCACCGTCAGCTTCGAGCACTACGACAACCCATCATTTTCGCTCGTCGCGAACGCATCGAACTTCCACGCGATCGACAAACCTGGCCTGGCGGCGCTCGACATCTCGACCGGCCCGCCAGTGACGCTGACGGGATCGACCCAGGATGCGGTGATGCGCGGCACGGTTCGAGTCGAGCGCGGAACGATCTACATCCCCGACGTCGTGAAGAAGAGGATCATCGATCTCAACGACCCGGAGTTCCAGAGCATGGTGGATACCCTGCTCGCGACGAATCGAGAGGTGATGCCGCGCGCGCCGAAGGCGGTGGCCCGCAACCTGAGACTCGAGAATGTCGCCGTAGACATCGGGCCCGATGTCTGGCTGCGGTCGTCGGAAGCGAACATCAAGCTTGGCGGCTCGCTCACCGTGACGCTTGCCTCGCCGACTCCGGCGGAGCCGCCGCGCCTCGCGCTCGAGGGAAATCTAAGTGCCGACAAGGGAACCTACAGGCTCAATCTGGTCGATCCGTTCATACAACCGACGTTCGATGTGCAGAGCGGAACGCTGCGCTTCTTCGGAACTCCGGATTTGAATCCGTCGCTCGACATCAAGGCGATTCACACGGTGCGTCAGCCGCAGAAGAGCGTGAACGGGAGGGATGTGAGGGTGGAAGTAGACATCACGGGAACGCTCGCGAGACCGCAGCTCGCGCTCAAGAACCCTGACAACCTTCCGCTCTCTGAGAGCGATTTGCTCAGTTATCTGGTGACCGGTGAGCCCGCAGTCGGACTTGATAATACCGGCACGCAGGTGGCGAGCCTCGGCGTGCGCACGATCGCGAACATCTTCACCAACGCCCTTCCGAAAAACCTGCTCGATATCCTCGAACTGCAGACGGCGACACCTGGCGCCGACCCAACATTGACCGCGAACAACCCCTCGTACTACACCAACCTGCTCAACACCCGCGCGGTGCTCGGCAAGCAGCTAGGTAGTAGATGGTTTCTGGGACTGAGTACCGGACTCTGCCCGAGCACATTCAATAAGAATCTGGGCCTTCAGCTGGAGTACAGGATCAGCTCCGTGTACAGCGCTCAGGCGGCAATCGAGCCAGGATCGAGCAATACAAAGTGCGGCGCGACGGCAACTCAGACCATTCTGACCCAGACTCCGCCGCAAGTCGGGTTCGACCTTTTTCGCAACTGGCGTTTCTAACGCGTTGTTGAGTCGTCAGTTAACGCAATCACGTTGGCCTTCAAGAGCTTCGGCCTGAGAATCTGATGGCGAGAAATCTGCGCGAAAAGGACCTGATGATATGCCGCTCCTGTGGTAACGAGGAGCGCGCATCTGAAGGCTATCCGTGCGTGGATTGCGGGACTTTCGTCTGCATGATCTGCAACTTCCGCGGAGTCACGCTCTGCAAATCATGTCGCGCCAAGCGGCCCGAGCCGCCGATGTCGCCGAACAATTCGACGAAGATAGATTGGCCGGAGCATTGACCGAGCACGTCACGGCCATCGCGGCAGTCGCGCCGATGCTGTGCGAGCCGGATGTAAGAACTACGCAGGTGTCACAGCTGCTCCACGGCCATATCGCAGAGGTCGTCGAGAGGAACGGGCTCTGGCTTCACGTGAAAGGAGCGGATGGTTATACCGGCTGGGTTCATCAGGGCTACGTAGTCACAATGCCGGAACCGGTTCCCTCGCTGTCGCATACCGGATGGAATGATCCGCGTCCGCTCTCGCTCGGCTGCACCGTTCGCGATGAGCACGGTGCCACTCGCAAACTGCCGCTGGGCGCGCTGGTCACCGAAGGTCAGGAACGGGTCGGCG
>WNEZ01002229.1_pt1 | contig 16542 bp, 16 predicted proteins | sample 5400521 | NCBI WGS metagenome assembly WNEZ01 (sample SAMN13153339, study PRJNA577476) | soil metagenome | isolation source: 120 cm saprolite under Douglas fir tree site 2 hole 1 replicate 1 | place: USA:California | collected 2015-04-18
GCGTTGGAGGATGATCACAACGCCAACCCCAATAGGCCAGCCAATCAACACCGCCGCCTGGCACACCCTGAATGCTCGGTACTCGTCAGCGGTATGGAATTGCTTACACTTACAGAAATAGCCACTGGCGCACTCCCGGAAAGCCGGATCGTAAAATTGGACGCATCCATGAATGAGTACCACCAGCATGAGTGCGCCAATAATATAGCTCAGGAATTCCTGGCATATTCGGAGGATGGCGATCTTAATTTCGAATTCTTCCATCAAACGGCTATAGTCGGCGACATCCGCCGCCAGCACAGCCGATAATCGCCGCTCGATGCGCCCGCTCGCCACGGAAGCTCCAACCTTAGGTCGAGGCAAGTATAGCAGAGAAACAGCAGCTCTAGCCGGTTCGTGAGGGCATTTAGCCCCAAATCCTGTTCCTGCGGGTGGGGTCACGCGCTGGACCGAGGTCCGAAATGGGTCAAACGGTACAGAAACGCGATGCCCGCGCTACGTCCGCTTTCCCCCTGATAGCGACCGAAAAACGGACATCGCGGTAGGTCTCAAACGTGCCAATAGGCGACATTCCCGCACTTATCTAACTGTAAAAGTCGCCAGTTGATCCGCCTAAGTCCGATCGTTTTCAACCCGCTTGCAATTTCGCGCTCGTGGCATACGGTCGATGACAACAGGAGGTCTAGTAATGCTAATGATTGAGAAAAAATTTTGAGCGCGCTACACGAGAAGTCGCTTAAAATTTACGAGGTTTATGAAACGAGCCAATTTCGCCAATGAGGAGGCCTGCCAATCGCTCCTTATGAAAATGCGAGGCGAAGGTTCGGTGAAATTCGATATTCGCAAAGGTCGATGGCTCATCGGTTGATAGAAACCCCGTAAGGAATGTCGAAGGGTGTACCGTCCGCTGTTCCATCGGCGGCTGGCGCGGGCCAGAAGCCGAAAGGCTCACAGCGAGAACATTACGCCCGCCGCATCGCTGTCGGCAAAGGCGTCCTTGTCATGCGTCTCAATGCTGTCAGTCGACGCAGGCGCGATCGATGGCTCGGTTTGCAACCTTGGCAAATTCGGCCCACGGACATGCGCCGTCTTCGCTTGCCTTGCACCCGTCGATCTTCACCACAGCCATCTCGGGGGGCAGCGCGAGACTGAGCGGCACCATGCGATGCATCTGGTCGAGCGTCTGAGCAATATATCTGATGCGGACTGCAAGGGTCTTGGTCTCTCGGTCGCGCAACAGGTCAAAATGCATCGCGCCGACAGGCGGTGTCTCATTTGTAAGATAAGAGGGCAGCGACCAATGCAGCCCGAGCATCCCCCCAATATTGGCGAGGTTGGTGTCGTGTCCCACCAAGAGGGTGAACACGGGATCTTTCGTTCCGCTTGTATCCACGGCGCGTTGCAGCGCTGATAGTATCCTCTCCACTAGGGCCGAGCCCTGTCGTGCCGCAAGATAGGGCGTACGCTCGATCAAATCGAACTGGGCCGCATGTAGCCTTAACAGCGGCCGAATCGCCTGAGGTGTGGATGCCCGCCCCCACGCAATCTGCCGTTCAGGTAAGCCTTCCGCATACTCCAGCAAGAAAATTTCGGAAGCGGTCGATCCGATTGAGATCGGTCCGGACAATCGGACGTTGCCGCTATCCTCTGGAACGATTGCAGTCGGCAGATTGCGCAGGGAGCATGGTGCAGTGACACCGGCCGCACGACACAGTGCCGGCTGGCAGCATTTCAGAACCGATTGCATCGCCACGATCTCGGTTCGCAAGGTCCTTCGTAGCGATGCAAGGCTGCCGCCGGCTCTTCTGATCACGCTTCGGCGAGCGCGGGCAGGATCGAGCTTGCACACGCCGGCGCGCGTCGGGTGAAACAGAGGATCTATCTTCGCATCGGTGAGTGAGCCCGGTGCAAGATTACAGCCGGGAAACATGCCGTCGAGTAACGACTGCGCCGTGACCAGGGTACGTTGGGCTACGTCCGCCCACGCAACCACTCGGCCGGTTGGCGGACAGCCACTCGCTGGAAGCAATCCCTGCGCCGCATAATACTCTCTGTAATAAGCGCCGAGTAGCTTGGCCAGCTCGGCGCCGCGGGGCGTGAGATGCCCGGACGGTACCGCCCATGAGGGCCACGTGTCGGCGGCGAACGTCGCAAGCGCGGGATTCCCAGCGATCGGCGAGCGAACCCCGTGCCGGCTGAGGGCCACGGTTGACACCAATTCGTACTGGGCCGCACCTGCGCCACCCCCGGCCGCCATGGCGGCCGAGACGATAGCGGCGCGCAGAAACCTGGATCTTGTCAGCATTCGACCGCCATCGCCGCCTCGATTAACTCCTACCGAATCATGCGCACTGAAGGGTGCCACCCTATACCACCCTAATAAGTGACCGACCGATGATGTCTTGATCCGGATGGCGCTCGGGCGCGCTCGCCATCAATCCCGGCGTCGCACTGGCTCAGGTGGTGATGGCGTTCCTCATTGATACTCTCAGCTGAGATCGACGACGGTCCTGGAGCCATTTTGTAAATAACATGTTGCGCATGTGCAACGTGGAGCGGAATTTTGGCCGCGCCTCATCATTCGAGGCGACAAATCATTTGCGTCCGGCGCGGGCGTCGAGGACCTTAAAGATCAATGCGAGGGGGCCGTCGTGAACACGTCGTGGCTTACAGGCATTCCGATCGCAGCTATGCTGAGCATCGGGTCGGCCCAGGCAGCCGATCTGGCTGTCAAAAAGCCGAGTGTCGTTGTACCGGCGTGGAGCTGGACGGGACCATATGGGGGACTACACACGGGTCTCGGCTTCGGGAAAGCCGAGTTCTCCAATCCGTACAGCGATTTCGGAAGTACGATATATGGGAATGACGTTTCGACGCCTGCCGCCCTGATCGGAGGACAGATTGGCTATAATTACCAAGTGGGGCGTTGGATAGCAGGCATCGAAGCGGATGCCAGCTGGCTGTCATCCGACGGGACGAATACCTGTTTCGCAGTTTCTGGGCTGTTCCTCTCTTCGACGTGCCACTTCAAGCCGAATTTCTTGGGCAACCTCACGGCACGCCTCGGGATCGCCGCCGGTCCGGAAGGCCGCACATTGCTCTACGGCAAAGCGGGCCTTGCAGTAATACATGAGGACATCAACGTCACCCGAAATATTGGCCTTCCGAAAGATCAAGGCCCAACGCCTTTTTTCCCTATCGGCCTCGACATTGGCACTACGACAACTCGCGCGGGCTGGACGGTAGGCGCTGGTGTGGAGCAGGCGGTGACGCCGGCTTGGTCGTGGAAATTTGAGTATGCCTATCAGCGCTTCAGCGGCTTTGAAGCGCTAACGCCGGAAACGTCGAATCTCGTCTCCTTCCCGCCGAACCAAGAGCCTAAGTTCCAACCCGTGCCTGCAACAAGCGCGAGCATTCAACAGGATTTCCACACTTTCAAACTCGGCGTGAATTACAAGCTTGGCGCTGATCCCTGGGCGACATGGGTTCCGGTGCCCACGCGGCTGTATCCAGTTAAGGCTTCGCCGGCGCTTTCAGCCTGGGCCCCTGGCTGGGAGTTCGAAGCGGGCGCACGCTACTGGTACAACATCGGACGGTCGCGGCTGAACGTCGGTTCAACCAGTCCAGACCCGGTCGATACCAATGTTTCTCGCCTGACCTACGAAAACATGCACACCCATAACGGCGAGTTCTTTGGCCGTATCGACTCGCCTTACAACCTGTTCGCCAAAGGCTTCGTTGGTGGTGGCAGAATCTCATCGGGGAACATGCACGACGAAGACTGGCCTTTTTTCTCCGAAACAAATGGTTTTGGCCAATATTCCAATACGAACTCGCCTCTTGTCACCGGTAATACGGCGTATGGCACTATCGACTTTGGCTATGATTGGCTAAGAGGATCGACGTTCAAATCCGGCGTGTTTGTCGGCTACAATTACTTGCACCAAAAAATGAAAGCTTTTGGCTGCGTGGAGCTCGCAGCACCGCTGGTCTGCTCCGGATTCGTCAACGATCCGCAGCGTCCTACCACAATCTTGAATATCACCGAGAGCGACACTTGGCATTCACTGCGAATCGGCGCTGGCAGTGAAATCTTGATCGGTCCGGTGCGCCTCAGCGGGGAGGCCGCATACCTGCCCTATGTAAGGTTCCAGGGAGAGGACAACCATTTCTTGACTTCAGGCGTGCTTGATCGTGTCTTCCCTGAATGGGGCCATGGCCGCGGTGTGCAATTCGAGGCCTTCGCAACCTACAATGTCACGCCCAATTTCTCGGTTGGAGTGGGCGGCCGGTACTGGTCGATGTGGACGACCAGCGCCGAAATGAACATGACCTTTTGCGCCGGCCCTTGTATCGGTGTCGCAACGCCCACGCCGCCTCAAAACTTCAAGGCAGCGACGGAGCAAGCCGGTCTGCTAGTGCAAGCCTCCTACAAATTTGGGGTGGTCGCTCCTGTAGTCTCTAAGTATTGAACGCCTAGCGTCGGATCTACCCACCCGATAGTGAGCATTCAACGCGCCGGTCCCCGGCGTGCCGTGGGTGACAAGCACGTCAACGTTGAGAGCGACCAGTTCACTGGCAAGCGCGCTGAGCCGATCGTATTTTCCCGGCGCGTGGTGAGCGAGGCCAGCCAAGGCGCTGCCAGGCTCAATCGATCTTGCCTTCCACGCGCTTGTCGGGTTTCGTTACCAGAGAGCTACCGCGGAAGCATGGATTGCTTCGTCGCATACGCTCCTCGCAATGACGGTTCTTATCCGGTAGCCTTTGCTCATGGATGAGATCTGAGCAGGGGATTTCGGCATGGCTCTAAAACTGTTCGAACTGGTCGGTACCGACGAGCAGCGTCCGTTCAGCCCGTTCTGCTGGCGGACGCGGATGGCGCTGGCGCATAAGGGGCTGTCGGCGGAATCGATCCCCTGGTGCTTCACCGAGAAGGACGCGATCGCTCCGCACAATTCCGAAAAGGTGCCGGTGCTGATTGATGGCGAAACCTCGGTCGCCGATTCCTGGGCGATCGCGAATTATCTGGAAGATACCTATCCCGACCGGCCGTCGCTGTTTGGCGGCGAGGGCGGCCGTGCCCTGGGCCGGATGTTGAACTGGTGGGGCGACGTCACCGTGATCGGCGGCATGTTCCCGCTGATCGTCGCGGATATTCCCGGAAACCTGAAGCCGGTCGATGCGATCTATTTCCGGAAAACGCGCGAAGCGCGCTTCGGCAAGCCGCTCGAAGAAGTCGTCGCCGGGCGGGACAAATCCGTCGAGGGTTTTCGCCGGGCGCTCGAGCCGATGCGGCTGACCTTGAAAACGCAAGCCTATCTCGGCGGCAATGCGCCGAACTATGCCGACTACATCGTGTTCGGCGCGTTCCAGTGGGCGCGCGTCGTCAGCCCGTTCAAATTGCTCGCCGAGGGTGATCCGGTCTATGCGTGGCGCGAAAGACTGCTCGACGCCTTCGACAGCATGGCGCGCAAATCGCCGGGACATCAGGTGTAGGGCTGGGGCGTGAACCCATAAATTCAGAGTGGTCGGTGGACGTCCGCTTTGGTGCGCATTCCGGACTCAAGTCGGATATCGCGCCATGTCCGAAAAGTGCCAGAAGCGGCCACTCTCACATGCTCGTCGAGGCGGGAAAACGGATTATGTGACGTAAATCACAGCCCCGAAAAATGGAGCGCTACATATTGGCTGCACGATCACGGGTAACCTTTTTCAAACAGGAGCGCACCATGAATACCGACTACAATGAACCTGAACTAAGCTTGGACGAGTTGGCTGTTGTTGTTGGCGGAACAAGCCCAATTAAGGTTGTCATGGATTCGTACAACGCCACTCTCAAAGAAATGGCGGCTGCACAGAACAAGGATTCCTTGTGTAGTTATGGTCCCCTGGGCTCGACCAACCATCCACTCTGAGCACTCCAGCGATTCTCGAAAGGAGCAACGGCTATGACGCACTCAATTGCACATCCAGCAGCTATGTTATCTGCAGAAGAACTCGACCATGTAAGTGGTGGATTCAAGACGGACCCCAACTATGTGAGCAAAAATGTCATTGATGCCCGTGGGGGACAAGCTCAATTGCTTTGGTGGACTTTTACCTTCGATGTGAATGGCAAAGTAAGCAGTATCAGTTAATCAGTCCTGAGCTCATAGCTCATAGTCCATTTTCAACGGGAGATAAGGTCATGAACATCGCATTCGATACTGAAATTCGCCAACGAAATGCGAACCATGCGAACTGACGGACACCGAGCTGGAGGCGATCGCTGGTGGCGGAGCGGTTCTTACCCCTCAGCAGCAACTCGCTCTCGCGATTGCGACGAAGGGGCCCCTTTGCTGCCGAGAGTGAAAGGCAGAAGCTAAACCTTCACCGCTGGGCGGGCTGTGGAAGATCACGCCGCATTCTCTTGGAGTTTCAGCTCGACCTTGCTTGTTTGCGCGGGTGTTCGCTCACAAGCAAGGCTGCCTGAAATGCACGCGCGCCTGTCTGTGCGATCTAGCATTCTATTCTCAATTGCTGATCGACCGTTCGTGGTCTGATTAGCCGAACGGTACGGCTCTGAGGTCAACTTCCTGAACATCGAACGACGCTCGCGCAACCTGGCCCGAACCAAGGCGCTATTGTGACGCTTGACAGCCAGTCCTCCTGCCGGGAGTAGACCGGGCGCACGCAATGTGTCCGAGGTCACAGGAACAAAGGGTTCGACGAGCGCTCGCAATCTCGAAGGACCGGAATTCATCAATCCCGGTCCCTCTCTATGAATTGAAGTTGGTGGTCGAGGCAACCCGTTCGTTCACTTAACGGGGGAGCCCACCTGTGGCTCCAACGAGTGCCCATTGGAAATCGAACGGCCTGTATGACCAGGGTGAAATGTTGATGTTGGTACCGAGGGGAAGCCCTGGATATCCGGGCGTTCCTCCAGTCACCGTATCCAGATGTTCGTCTTGCAGCGGATCCGCGCCAAGATTGGCCAGTGCGTTTAGGTCTTTGCTCATAGCTGTTCTCCAGTGTTTGGGGCTAACTTGCGTTTGCAAGCTTGCTGCAAATTACGGCTTGCCAGGCTCAGTTTCAGTGACGTGAGTCACATTTTGCCGTTGCGCGAAGACGAGCAAGCAAGTTGCTGTACTGCACGATGTTCACTAAAGCAGCTGTCGTTGTGCAAGATCCGCAAATGGACCGGGAGTGTTGGTCAGCTCTGTAAATGTTCCGCTTTGAACTATCTTCCCGTCCAACAATACGAGAATACGGTGAGCCTCTCGAACCGTACTGAGCCGATGGGCGATGACAATACGCGTCGCGCTAAGCTTGGATAACGACGCGCTGACGACAGCCTGTGCCTGATTGTCGAGAGAGCTCGTCGCTTCATCAAAGAGCAAAATGCGAGGGTATCGCACCAAAGCGCGCGCAATCATAAGCCGCTGTCTTTGTCCGCCCGATAAGGTGTTTACTCCCTCACAAATTTGAGTGTGCATTCCCATTGGCAGAGCCTTGATATCTTCTTCCAGCCCCGCAAGACGCGCCGCTGCCCAGACTTGATCCTGGGGCAGATCGGCTCCGCCACAAATATTCTGATAGATGCTGCCGGTTACCAGCTTGCCTTCCTGAAGCACTACGCCCAATTGTCGGCGTAGCGAGCCAAGGTCGAAAGTATCGAGCGCCTTGCCATCAAAGAACACCGCGCCAGCCTCCGGCTTCTCAAAGCCCAAGAGCAGGCGAAATATTGTCGATTTGCCGCTCCCGGAGGGCCCGACGATGGCGACATATTCACCCGCTGCTACTCGCAACGCGAGGTTTTCCAGGATCGGCCGTCCGCCTGACGCGTAACGAAAGGTGATGCGAGACAGTTCGACAGATCCGGACAGCTCGTTCAAAAGTCTTCGATCATCAAATTTCTCGACGGCGGTGGTAAGGAGTGGCCTCACTCGCAGAGCACGGGGGATAGCAATCAGAGCGGTGCCAACAGCTGACGCCCATTCGCCAACGGCCGACAGCGATTGCCCAAAGGCTACAAAGAATCCAAGAAAGGCGCCGAGATCGAAGCCCGGGCGAACCGACGAGTTCGCTCCCGTCATGGCAAAGATCACGAGGGTTGCAATCGTCGGAAACGCTGACTCAAACATGCTTTGGACGTTCGCCGCGCGCTGCGATCGAACAAAATGAACCTTCTGAGCCGAAAATTGGCTCGCCCAGACCGCCAGTGCATGGGAGGTCGCGCCGGCTACTCTTAGCTTGCCAACTCCTGTCAACAGCTGAAGAACAAAGCCTTGGACCTTTCCTTGTAATTCGAAATGTCGCCGTTCATGGCGAAGGCGCACCGCGCTCCCGACAATGATGTAGACCACACGAAGGGCGGCAAGTGCAATCGCGACCAACGCTAATCTGCCGTCGTAGTAAATCATCAGCAGGAAGCTGAAGCAGCCAAGGACGCCAGCGAACAGGCCACGGAGCACCCGTCCCGTCGCGATACGGCGAATAGCATCGATACCCAGAGCGCGATCACTCAGGTCACCGACGGTATACTGTCTGAACAATGACGCGGGTAAGCGCAAAAGCCGATCAACCAGACCCGCTTGTAATTTCCAATCGAGCAGACCTTCGAGGCGTAATAAGGCCGTCCCTTGAAACATTTGCAGACCGGCCATACCAAATGCGGCCATTACCAGCGCAGCAGCACAGAAGGTCAACTGATCCAGCTCGGTACGCGGAATCGCTGAATCCACAATGATGTTGATCATGAGGGGTGGCACCAAGGAAAGCAGTCCGGCTGCCAGCATTGCGAACAGCATCTTCGGAAAATTGCCCTGGGCCTGTTGCAGGCCGAATACGAGCATGTCCCGCAGTGACAGAGTCCGCGATGGCAGTGGTACATAAAGCATGGCGGCGTCGGGCGCCAGTTGCGATGCGATCTCTTGATCGATCACATGTCTGTAGCCGGATAAGGGCTCAATCATCAGGTATCGATGCCGGGAGTTGCGGAGAAGCGCCACGGGATTCCGTCCCGCGCCATGCCAGCCGATTAACGGGCCGACATCTTGTTTCCACCATTCGCCGCGCAGGAGAACCTGTCGCGCCCGTAGATGCGAAAACTGCGCGATCTGAAGAATATCACCAAAGCTTTGCCGGCCGGAAACTCTGTCGGGCGGCCGTAATACAGCCGCGCGCATTGGGGTTGCGACTGCACTACAGGCAGCAAACAGTGGATCCGAGGCCTCTCGACTGGGTGGACTTGCGCTCGAGGACTTGGCAAACAAACTCGCAAGGCTATTGAAAATTGATTGCTTTGACTGATCTGCGAGAGCGGCGCGTCGCAGGAGCCGTGTTGCGTCCCTCTGCGCTGCCGACTGGAGCTGAGAATAAATCAAACTTCGAATATTGGCATGAAACGAATCGAGCGCGTGCCAAAGAACCGCCCCTGCTGGCGCGCTGGCACTGAACCGGACCGTGGTTGGGTCGAGAACTGATTCAATCCACATTCCCGATGCGAGCGCCACGGGAGGGTCGCCCGGCCGGACCTCCAGGTTCAGGTTCATGAGACGGACAATGCCCGTTTCAACTGAAGCCCAGACAACGCCGCGCATCGGGGCGCGCACGCGATTCCCGGCATCGATTGTAACGCTCGTTTCAGGCTGCGCCTCTTCTACTGCCCAGTCACCGGATCGACCGACAACAGTTGCAGCCAGGCTAGTCATCCAGGGCGTGATCAGGTCTGCACTCTCGATTTCCTCTCGCGGAAACGCTAGCGCCTCTGCCCCGGCGCTCCCCACTGCTATGATGCGAATCGGCTGCGAGGACAGCTGAGGGTTGGTCGACAAACCCAAGACAACTGCTCCTGCCTCAACTCGAAAAAGATGGTGACGCGCTTCGCGAAGGTCGCTCCCTTTCGTCGGAATCGCGAATAAGTCAACAAAGCCGGTCCGAACCAGCATCGCGCGGTCTGACTGATCGAGCGATACAGGAACGCGACTATCGAGCGCCACGTGTTCCGAGGTGCGCAAAACGAACTTGCCATCGACTTCTGGCTGAGACAATCGCGCACCGGGATCGGTCGTTTTGCTCATTCTTGCGACACCATGCGGGCATAAGCGCCACCCAGCGCCATGAGATCTTCGTGTCGACCCCGTTCCGCGACTTGGCCGTTTTGAAGCATGAGAATTTCATCGCAATCGCGGATCGTGCTGAGCCGATGAGCAATGATGATGCAGGTACACCCCCTGCAACGCAGACTGTCGTCAATAGCTTTCTCAATGACCGGATCCAGTGCCGCAGTGGCTTCATCAAGGAGGAGCAGCGAGGGATCGGAAACCAGCGCGCGGGCGATTTCGATTCGCTGACGTTCGCCACCGCTGAAGTTTGTTCCACCTTCGTTTACGTAACAATCGTAATTTCCCGGCCGACTCGCGATTTCCTCATGGATCCGTGCATCCTTGAGTGCACCCGCGACGTCCGTCTCCGAAACTGTTGGATCCCAGAGTGTGAGATTCTCCCGCACTGTCCCTTCGAAAAGAAAAATATCCTGGTCAACGTAAGACACTGAGTGAGCAAACACGTGAGGAGGGATCTGCGCAAGATCCTGACCGTCAACCCGTATTTGTCCTGACCACGGCTTGTAAAGCCCACAGATCAGACGGCCGATTGTGGATTTCCCGCTCCCGGAAATGCCGACGATCGCGATTCGTCGGCCGGCCTCAACACAGATCGACAAATTCTTGATCAGCGGAGGCTCCAGGATGGAGTAACCGAATTCGACGTCAACGAGTTCGATTCTTCCGACCAGTCTCTCAGGACGAGAGCTTTGCGATGGCTTCGGCAGATTTTGACCACCCAGAGGATAATTATACACGTCCTCGATGCGTTCGACGCCACCCTTAATCATCTGGAAATGATCCGCGAGCTGAACCAGCTGGGCGATCGGTGCAGAGAAGCTCGACATAAGCGACTGAAAAGCAACCAGTGTGCCGAGCGTGATCGCACCCTCGATCACCCGCATCCCTCCGACGCCCAAAACGGCGGCGACAGTCAGGCCTCCAAGCAAAGTCGGGAACGCATCGAGCATTGTTGAGTAAATGCCAAGGTCCTGCTCCGCGTTCAAAGCTTTAACTTGAGTTCCGGTCCAATGCGCAAACGCGTCGTTCTCCAGTCCGTTCGACTTCAGGGTTTCGATCGTTCGAATGAGTCCGATTGTGCTGCTCTGCAGCCTGCCTTGCTCGAGCGCCAGGCTGCGACTGAGATCGATGCGCCGGCGTCTGACCATTCTCATGATCAGCACATTCACCAAGGACAAGCCGATTCCGATTGTTGCGAGCGGTATATCGTAGAGCAGCATTATTGCGGCATAGAATAACAGCGAGATGAGATTGAGAGAGTTTGCCGCAACTCCGTTTGACAGCATTCGAGCGATTACGTCGTTGATGCCCACGCGATAGGCGATATCGCCAGCATGTCGCTGTGAAAAAAACTCCATTGGCAATGCAAGAACATGCATCAAGAAGCGGCTCATCATTGTCACTGACAACTTGGTTTCCAGGCGCAGGAGCAGAGATTGTTGCAGGGCCAGGATGAGCGCTCGAGCTATAGCGGTAATCGCCATTCCGATAAGCAATGGGACAAACCATCCGTCGGCGTGCTGAATCAGAATGTCATCGACGAAAATCTTGGAAAACGCGGGAATGATGATACCCGGGATCACCAGCGCGAAGCTCAGCACGATCAGCAATGCGACCGCTTCCTTCGAGCCCCTTAATTCGTTGACAAAGACTCGCAAGCCGTTTGGCTTTTTCCCGGCCCTGACAAATTCAGCGGCGGGCTTGAGTTCGAGGGCGACACCGGTGAACGCTGAATCAAATTCGTTGAGATCAACCCGGCGACGTCCAAATGCCGGATCATTGATTTGTGCTCGTTGGTCGTTGATTCCTTCGAGGACGACAAAGTGATTGAAGTTCCAGTGAATGATGCAGGGCATTGCCAGATCGTTCAGCGAAGCCGGCTCTTTTCTATAACCGCTTGCCGTGAATCCAAATCGCCGCGCCGCCCTCAGAATGTTGCTTGCCTTGCTGCCATCCCGCGATACCCCGCAAGCAACTCGTATTTGCTCGAGCGGGACCCACAAGCCATAAAAAGCAAAAATCATCGCGAGCGACGCGGCGCCGCATTCGGCGGCCTCCATTTGGAGGATGGTGGGCGTCCGCCTGAACTTTCGCCTTGAAGGCAGCGCCGAAGACAACAGCCTGCGTAACCGACGCGATGGAGTGTTGCCGGTTTTCGCTGCGGTATTCATGCTGAAGCGACTCTATCCAGCTATTCCGGTCAGACGCTTGATAGTTGGAACGACCAGTTCTATGGGGCGCTGTTGCCTTGTGGTTATTTCGGCTTGAATCAAGGTGCCCGCCGTTAATTGTATCGAGGGCCCCCGTCCTACGGACCAATGATATCCGGTCGCCGTGGTGCCATCTTGTTGCAACCGGGCGACGGCCGCATACGGCGCAGCATCGTGAGAGAAACGTGATACCAAAGTTTCGTTATGGAGCACTGCCGTCATGCCTTGAGGTGTCATCGGGAAATCAGAGATCGCAAAAACCGCTCCGACAAGGGTCCCGTACTCTTCACGCTTTACCGTGCTCGGCTCGATACGAACTTCCATTCCTGATCTTACGCTCTTGCCGCGATCGCCCGGGATATACACGACGGCCTCGAGCGCACGGCCGTCGCTCTCTATGGCGATGACCGGAGTGCCAACGGAAAGTACTGATCCCCCCGACACCTTCGCCTCAATAACGCGGCCGTCGATGGGGCTGACGATTTGCGCATCTTGCCCAAGCTGATTGACCAGGCGGTCTACCTCGCGGTGCGCGTCGTTGACGCGGAACTGAGATGTCTGGCGATCATGATCGCGTTGCGTTTCGAGATCCATTTTTTGGGCCCCAAGCTTGAGAATCTCGTTCTCCGCGTCGGTCTTCCGCTGCTGGGCTTGAGCGAGTTCCTGCCGGACGTCCTCAAGATGTGGTCGCGTCGTTAATCCCTTGCTGAAAAGCTGTTCAAGTTGGTTCACTTCCAGTGTGAGGTACTGGATACGCTTCTCTGTAGCCTGGATTACCTGCTGGAAGGCACCTTCCAGCGTGGCGAAGTTCTTGGATTTGAGGGCAAGCTCGCGATCAATGGACGTAACCAGATCGGCATGTTCGCGCTCGCGTTCCCGCGCGACCTGCAGCGCGGCACGATACGCTCTTCAACATCGGTTTGAGAGATTCTGGCGATAACCTGTCCTCGAGAAACGTGATCGCCGACGGCAACATTAATGGAAGCGAGCCGGCCCGTTGCGGCCGACACGGCATCGACGACACGGCCACCCGCACTGATCAATATGCCCTGGCCAGAGACCCTTGTCGGAATTCGTCCGATGATACTCCAGATGGAGAGAGCGGCTATACCTGAAATAATGACGAGAGCTATTGTCCAATCAAAAGGCTTTGCTATTCTGACGAGCTGATCCAGTTGTTCCGGCGACGAAGCCCGTTCTATCGCCGCGGTGCGAAATATCCGTTCAGCCGCGGTACTCATATTTCTGCAATCGGAATGAAAAACGCAAGCTGGACAGGAGCCCAGCGCTCCGACATGGGCTCTGTCGAGCGATCAACGAAGCGGCTCCGATGGCCTAACATGGCTCCAACTCCAATCCGGCCATGCTCTCACGAATGTGTGCATGGGTCAATTGTTCGACCGATCAGCGACCGGTTTCCGATTGGCTCGGCTCCGAGCATGCTACCCGGTGGTTGCCGAGGGTGCTCTCGCGCGACGGCGCTTGGTTAGGCTGGATATGAAGAGGCCAGGCCGCCGCTGAGGCAGCCTCGCAGACTGCCATCAGGCCGGGACGCAGGTTCCGCCGCGGTGCGTCGGAGTATTTATTGCGCTGTAGACGGAGCCTCCGGTCGGCCACACGGCGAAGCCGGTTCCGCCGATCGATAAGGCGTGAGCGCCTGGGATGTTGGCAGCAATGCCGCGCAACAAACGCAAGCGGTAGCTTCGAGGCAGCAAAAAGCCGCCACCGGGACGGTGGCGTTTGCGCCGCCATAATACCGATCAGGTGAACATTTTCGCCGAGCTCTGGAGCCGCATTTCTCACTCTCCCTCTCGGCGAGCGATTTACGCGACCCTGATCGGACGTTATGTTCAATAGACCGGTAAACTTCGCGTCCAAAGCTCAGCAGAGTTCGGACCTACCATAGCCAGCTCCGCATCGAGCATGTTTCAAGGTTGCATTTGGTCCGAGATGAGCATTGCGAAACGTCCAGCCGCAATTGGTAGCAACCTCGCCCTCCTCGCAGGTCGGGCAGGAAAAACTATGGTCGTGGCATTAATAGCGGCGATTGCGCTAGTGGCGCCCGCCAAATACGTCGGAGCAAGTGCGCTCAATGACAGAGATATTGAGAACGTTTCACAAATCGAACGATCATTCCGCAGCGTCATGAGGGAGTTGACAGAAGCGTTGCAGTCGCCAAACGTTGTTCCCGCTGAAACCGAATGCATCAGGAACACACTGCAAGACCTTGCTCAAGCGTCTGATGAACTCTCGAAGTATGAGTACCTGATCACGATTGAGAAGCAAATCCGCGATTCTGGTAATGATGATGCAATGAAAGACGTCGTTAAGTTTGCGATTGATAAGACGCTCGAGATCCTCAATATAGAGCGCCGGCATATGACTCGGTTATCTGATCAATGCTCGAGATTTCCGATGTACAGTGGCCAAAATAAGCGAGCCGTACAATTTATCGATAGTACCATGACGACGCTTCAGTCCATCCTTGGACATCTCTAGACAGCTTCGCGAAAGGGCTGTTGGACGCCAAGCTTCCTGCCCAATGCATCCATCTTCTTCAAAGGCATCTTTCGACGGGCTCGAGACGATCCGGCCGCTGATGTCATTGGCGATGTGAAGGCGGCGCCGCGCATTGTTCGCGCGGCGTCGCGAGAAAGTTTCTGATCAGCCTACGTTCTTCTGGCCGGCGGGAAAATCACCCTTGGCGCTGAGACGGGTCATGGCGTTTCCTCGTATCGTTTTTGTGCCGTTGCCGCGATGGCGGTCCGGCAGGATTCGGTGTACGCCGCGTAACGTAGCGAAAACCATGCGGGATAGGGAAGGTTCGATTGAGCCACTTGCGAGGCTATTTTCGGACTTTGCGGACCTGCGTGACACCGGCAGACCGCTGGTTCTCTGCCGCTGACAGACCTGATATCCGTTGTGGGTCCAATGCGTCATTTTGACCGTGCGCTGATCACTTCCGGTCTTCCCCGATAAGCAGACAATTTTAGAGCCATCGGGACTTCGCAAACGCGCCAATTTCAGACGATGGGAGCCACCCAGGTTCTCGAGCGCGACCCACGGACGGGGGCTCCTTCGTTGATCCATTGTGGCCTTTGCCGAAACCGCCACTTTTGTGTGACGCCCGTCACAGCGGCCATCAAGCGTGACGCCTAGTCCTGTCAATACAGGCTGAGGAGATGGTTTCTCACCGAGGGAGGATAACGATGACTAAAATGAACAGTCCCATCGAAGTTCGCGAGTTGACAGCGTGCGAACTTGGCGAGATTTCGGGAGGCGTGACGGGTAGGGACGTGTGGAATGCGTTCCAGATCGGATTCTATTGCGGCGGATCAACCACGACCACGACAAACATTGCCTATCCCGATGGGTCCGTACACGCGGCAACTACATCGACGCCTAACTGTACGGCCGCCTGATGCCGGCAGGCGCCGCCGGCTGCGGATTGCGTCGTCGAGCCGTCAGCCAGCTCACAAAGGCTTGCGCGATTTGGCGGTGCTATCGACGGATTTACCGCTCCGATGCTCGATTGGACTACGCATGGTCTGGCTCAAGAACATCGTTGGCTCAACTAGAGTCCGCTTAGGGTCAAACTGAGAAGAATTCAGTGTGAGCAAATGTCTTCCGGGTTACCCCTGAAAGCGGACATTGCTCAATGCAGTCGGCGGCGCGACAAATCCGTCGAAGGTTTTCGCGAGGCGCTCGAGTCGATGCGGCTGACCTTGAAAACGCAAGCCTATCTCGGCGGCAATGCGCAGAACTATGCCGACTACATCGTGTTCGGCGCGTTCCAGTGGGCGCGCGTCGTCAGCCCGTTCAAATTGCTCGCCGAGGGTGATCCGGTCTACGCGTGGCGCGGAAGACTGCTCGACGCGTTCGACGGCATGGCGCGCAAATCACCGGGTTATCAGGTGTAGCTTTGTAGGGTGGGCAAAGGCGCGCCGTGCACCGCTTCGCGCTGGGCAGCATCCGGGGAACGCCGAGATTCGCGTCCATCAAAATCACGAGGCTTTATTAGCCGCGGCACTTGCCACCATCTCCCGCAAGCAATCGCGGCACAGGCAATCGCCGCCATCGAGCGGCATCGGCAACCGCGCCACTTCCTCCGCGCACCAGCACGGTCCCGCCAGGCCGCAGGTGAATTCCGTTCCGCAGCCGGAACAAGCCAGCCGCCGCGGTGGTGGATTTTCTAACTGAACGGTCATCAATCGAACCAAATCCTG
>WNEZ01005795.1_pt1 | contig 16534 bp, 15 predicted proteins | sample 5400521 | NCBI WGS metagenome assembly WNEZ01 (sample SAMN13153339, study PRJNA577476) | soil metagenome | isolation source: 120 cm saprolite under Douglas fir tree site 2 hole 1 replicate 1 | place: USA:California | collected 2015-04-18
CAGTCTGTGCTGCGCCCCCGATCATGCCACCATTGCCGGCACGTCCCGGGGCCATGTTGCCGGAAGAATTTCCCGGTGCACCCGGTTCTATCAGCGGCTCGTTGCTGGCCGGGGCATTGGATTGCGAGGCAGCAAGAGCCTGAATGGTTGCGTTCAGCGGTATCTCGCGACCGCCTTTCACGATCGCTTTATCGAAAGCGATCCCGAGCGTCGATCCCGACTCCCCCTTCTCACGGGCCTTCGCTTCGGTAACATGCCCGAAGACTTTCGAGCCTTTCGGGATGACGACTTGGCCATTCGATTTCACATCTTCACTTGTCTTTGCGACAACCTCGTCCCCCTGTTTGGCCTTCTTCGCATCCACTGATTTCGCCAACTCGGCGCGGATAGTTGTACCCGCAGCGATCTGGCCGGAATCCGTTGCCTGAGCCGCAGAAGCAGAAGCTGACGCGTTCTGCGATGCCGTTGCATTCGTTTGCGAGGCCCCGGAACTCTGTGCCGTAGAAACACCGGTCAGCAAAGCTACGGCCACGACTGCAAAAAGAATTTTCTTCATAGAGATTCCGTCTCCTCCCTGAAATCTGTTGCAGTTTCGGTTACAAAGAAGTTGCTTGCGATAATGATATGCAGCCTTGATGCCATCTTCGAGATCTGCTCCGCATCTGCTTAAGTGAATAAATTGTGCGGGTTACAAATCGTACCTACAGCACAACATGAGTAGGGTGGCATGAAAAAATTGCCGGTAACCAAAGCAGTAATGGCGAGGATGCGTTAAGAGCTGAAAGATGAAGCTAACGACTCTTCTATTGAATCCAGCCGCCACCTACGACTACATCCCCCTCGTAAAACACGGCTGCCTGGCCGGGAGTAACGGCGCGCTGTGGCTGGTCAAACGTCACCAGCACCTCATCCGCGCTGGTACTCTCAATTAGAGCGGGTGCGGGTTCATGGCGATGGCGGATCTTCGCCGCTACTCGCATCCGCTCACGAAGATCATCCACCGCGATCAGATTGACGTTGCGCGCCCGCAAGGTGTGAGAATACAGTTCCTCACTCGGCCCGACCACCACTTGCCGTGAATCACCCTTGATCTGGATCACATAAAGTGGCGAGCCCGTGGCGACACCCAACCCCTTTCGCTGACCGACGGTAAAGTTATGGATCCCGCTGTGCTGGCCAATCGCTTCCCCGCTGGTTGTGACCAACTCACCAGACGTATCCGGCAGCGAGTCGCCCTCTTCAGCCAGGTAAGCGTCGAGGAAGCGCTTGTAGTCCCCCCCGGGAACAAAGCAGATTTCCTGCGAGTCTGGCTTCTCAGCAAGCGCAAGTCCGCTCTTACGGGCCAATTCACGCACTTCAGGCTTCTTCATTTCCCCCAGCGGAAATAGCGTGCTACTGAGTTGCTCCTGGGTCAGCCCGAACAGAAAGTACGTCTGATCCTTAGAGAGATCTGTCGGACGCTTGAGCAGCCATCGGCCGCGACTCTCGTCGTATTCCACCCGCGCGTAATGACCCGTTGCCAGTAGATCGGCGCCGATCTGACGAGCCACCATAAGCAACTGATCAAACTTCAAGTGATTGTTGCACAAACTGCACGGAATCGGTGTCCGCCCAGAAAGATACTCTTCCACGAACGGCCGCACCACATCGCGCTCGAAACGCTCTTGGTGGTTGACAACGTAATAGGGAATGCCGATGGTCTCAGCCACGCGGCGGGCATCGTAAACATCGTCGAGCGAACAACAGCGTCCCTGCACCGCCTCTGGCATGCCCGAATGGCCTGCCAGGCGCCGCTGGTTCCAGAGCTGCATAGTGAGGCCGACAACGTTGTGTCCCTCGGCGCGCAGCATGGCCGCAACGGTCGAGGAATCAACTCCTCCCGACATGGCCACGGCGATGGTCTTGGTGTTAAGCATTTGGCGCTTGGCACCTAGCATTTTGGCTTTCGCATTTGGCCTTCAGGACGTTTTACAGCGCATCCTCCCCAAACGACCTGGGAGCTAGATGCCAAGTGCTAATTGCTAACTGCTTGTTTATGGTAAACCGGCGATAGCTCCCGCAGCCGCGACACGGTCTCAGGAACCAGGCTCAGCGCGAAGGCAACTTCCTGCGATGTGTTCTGCTTTCCCAGGCTAAACCGAATGCTGGCTCGGGCCCGATCGGGCCGCAGGCCCATGGCGGTCAGCACGTGTGACGGTTCAATCGCACCGGAGGAGCATGCAGCCCCGGTGGAAACCGCGAGTCCCTTCAAATCCAGCGCGATCACCAGCGCCTCGCCTTCGATGTGATCGAAATAAATATTCGTTGTGTTCGGGACACGCGGCGCACCGTCCCCGTTCACACCCGTAGCGTCCACATGCTCGAGCAAACTCTCTTGCAGACGGTCGCGCAGGGCACTCATGACCGCATCTCCGCCGTTCTCAAAACCCTGCCTGGCCAACTCTGCTGCCTTGCCCAACGCGACAATTCCCGGAACATTCTCCGTCCCGGCCCGCCGCGAGCGCTCGTGACTCCCGCCATAGAGCATGGGCTGAAGCAGCGTTCCCTTTCGCACGTATAGCGCGCCCACTCCCTGCAGCGCGTGCATCTTGTGGCCGGAAATTGAAAGCAGATCACACTCGATTTTCTTGACAGAGATCGGGACCTTCCCGGCCGCCTGCACCGCATCGGTGTGGAAGTAAACATCCGCTTCGGCGGCAATCTTTCCGATCTCCTCGACGGGCTGCAAGACGCCGGTCTCGTTGTTCGCCATCATTAGCGTAATCAGCTTTGTTTTCGGGCGCAGTGCGCGACGAACATCATCCGGATCCACTTGTCCCCGACCGTCCACCGGCACATACGTTATGTCGCAGCCCAGACACTCCAAGTGCTTGCATGAATTCAGTACAGCATGATGCTCTATGGTTGAGCTGATGACATGATCCCTGGCCGCAGCCAGCCCGAAAATCGCGAGATTGTCCGCCTCCGTTCCGCCGCTGGTAAACACGATCTCAGAGGCTCGACAGCCCAGGAGTTCCGCGATCGACTCCCGAGCGCGCTCCACCGCCGCCCGCGTCTCCTGTCCATGATGATGGATGGACGAAGCATTCCCGAAGTGCTCGCCCAAATAGGGTCGCATGGTGTCGAACACCTCAGCCAGCACCGGCGTGGTCGCGTTATTGTCGAAATACACTCGGCCCATAGAGTCTGATCCTGTATTCATTTTACGCTTTACGCTCTTGCAGCGGTATTGAACGGGAGAGGAGTGATCGGGGCGGTGCGGATTACTGGGTCCAGGGTCCAGGAGCTGATAGCTAAAAGCCAAGAGTTTAAAGCTCTTCTCTAGCGCTTCTCTATCGGCACGTAGTGTTGCGGGTACTTCGGCCCAATATAGTCTGCCCGTGGCCGAATCAGCCGGTTGTCATCAAGCTGCTCGATCACGTGCGCCGCCCAGCCGCTTATTCGGGATACGGCAAATACTGGCGTGAACAGATCCACATCAATGCCTAACGTGTGATAGGTGGAAGCCGAGTAGAAATCCACGTTCGCGTTCAGTTTCTTTTCTGCCTTGAGGAACTCTTCAATTCGACGAGACATTTCGGACCACTCCGGCTCGCCGCTGCTCTGGCCCAAGTCGCGCGACATTTGCCGCAGGTGCGTGGCCCGCGGATCCTCAGTGTGATACACCCGATGACCGAAGCCTGGGACCTTCTTCTTCTGCGCCAACATGCCTTTCACGTACTGTACCGGATCAGCGTTCGAACTATTAATCGTTTCTAGGATATGAAACACAGCCTCATTCGCGCCCCCATGCAACGGTCCCTTCAAGGCACCGATCGCCGAGGTGATCGCCGAATGCATATCCGACAACGTTGCCGCGGTCACACGCGCGGCAAAGGTCGAAGCGTTCAGCTCGTGATCAGCATGCAGGATCAGTGCGATCCAGCGCCCGCTCGGCGGTGGGCGAGGGCTGGGAGCCATTCAGCATGAGCAGAAAATTCGCCGCATGCGAGAGCGACCCGTCCGGCTCCATGACCGGCTTGCCCTTGCGGATCCGGTCATAGGCTGCCACGATCATGGGAATCTGCGATGTCAGCCGGATTGCTTTGTGCAGGTTGGCTTCGCGATCGTTGCTTTTTTCTTCGGGATCATAGAAGCCAAGTGCGGAAACCGCCGTCCGCAGTACGTCCATCGGCAGGGCATGCTTGGGCGCCAAGCGCAGCAGATTGATAACCGAGGCATCCAGCTTGCGCTCTTCCGCCAGGCGGTCTCGAAGTTCTTTAAGTTCGTTGCGCCTCGGCAGACGGCCGAACCAGAGGAGATAGCAAGTCTCTTCAAAAGTGGAGTTGTCGGCCAGTTCGTGAATGTCAATGCCGCGATACGCCAGAACCCCCTGTTCGCCATCGATGTAGCAAATGCTGGAAGTGGTCGCGACAACCCCTTCCAAGCCCTTGGGGGCACGCGTCGTGGTCAGACTGGACATACTCCCTCGCGTTCCTGGTGATCTTTATTGCTGGCCCACGGAAGGAATGACACAAGTAGGCCAACTAACTTTTATACGCCAAAACTGGTCAAGTTTCCAACCGCTGGTTGCCCCGTTTTTTTTCGCGGGCGTATAGTAAAGCCTTTGCTTCCCAAGCGCCGTTGCCCTCCTTTGCGGCAGCGGCAGCCCTGATTGCGGAGACCCTATGCGACGCGTTCTGTTGTGCCTTGGTTTGCTCTCCAGCCTCTTCATCGGCTCTCTTGCCACCGCTGATGAAGGCATGTGGCTGTACAATGCCTTTCCCAAAGACAAGGTCAAAGTCACGTATGGTTTTGTGCCCACCCAGCAGTGGCTCGATCATGTCCAGCTCTCATCCGTTCGCTTTAATAACGGTGGCTCCGGATCATTTGTCTCCCCTGACGGCCTGACGTTCACCAATCATCATGTCGGAGCCGCTTGCATCCAGCAGCTCTCCAGCAGTGGTCATGACTACATGAAAACCGGCTTCTACGCCAAAACCCGGGCAGAGGAAGCCAAATGTCCCGATCTCGAATTAAACGAATTGGTCGGCATCGAGGACGTGACACCAAAGGTTAAGGGCGCGGTTAAGCCGGGTATGTCGGTCGCCGATGCCGGACAGGCCCAGCGCGCGGCCATGTCGACCATCGAGAAAGACTGTGCCACTTCCACCGGGTTGCGCTGCGACGTCGTGACCTTCTACTCGGGCGAGGTGTACAACCTGTACAAATACAAGAAATACACGGACGTGCGCCTGGTTTTCGCGCCCGAGTTCGAAGCGGCCTTTTTCGGCGGCGATCCCGACAATTTCACCTACCCCCGTTACGACCTCGACGTGACATTCTTTCGAGTTTACGAAAACAACAAGCCAGCCCATCTTGATAATTACCTCCACTGGTCTCGCACCGGCGTGAAGGAAAACGATTTGATCTTTGTTTCCGGACATCCTGGTTCCACAGGCCGTCTCCGTACGACGACTCAGCTCGAATTCTTGCGAGACGCCGACTATCCCTCGCGGCTTGAAAGCTACAAGCGCCGTATCAGCCTGCTGCAGGACTTTGGTAACCAGTCTGAAGAGAACGCCCGCATCGCCCAGGAAGACCTCTTCAGCTTGCAGAATTCCTTCAAGGCGGTGACGGGATATCTCTCAGGCTTGCAGGACAAAGAGATCATGGCGCATAAGGCTGCTGAGGAAGACAAGTTGCGCGCGGATTACAAGGCGAATTCCGATCCCTGGCAGGAAATCGCGAATGCCATGAAGGTTCAACGCGATATTTACATGCCGCTTACCTACGTGGAGCGTATGCGAGGTTTTAACTCTGACCTGGCGCGAATGGCTCGCAACTTGGTGCGGGTCACGGAAGAAAAGACCAAGCCTAATGAGAAGCGACTGCGCGAGTATCGCGATTCAAACCTGCCCTCACTCGAGCAGGAACTGTTCTCAACCGCGCCCATTTACAAATCATTCGAAACCGTGAAGCTTACCGATTCCCTCGCCCAGATGCAAGCGGCGCTGGGCAAGGACAATCCCGTCGTGCAGAAACTTCTCAATGGCAAGACGTCCGATGAGGTCGCCAAAAATGTCATCGCGAACTCAAAACTGGAAGATGTCGCGGTGCGCAAACAGCTTTACCAAGGCGGCCCTGCAGCCGTGCAGGCAAGCACTGATCCACTGATCGTGCTGATGCGCGGCGTCGACCCGGATGCACGCGCCGTCCGCAAACAGTACGACGATCAGGTGGACTCAGTAGAACGCCGCGACGGAGCCGCCATTGCCAAAGCCCATTTCGCTGAGAGTGGCTTTAATCAGCCGCCGGATGCCACATTCACCCTTCGTCTCAGCTATGGCCCCGTGAAAGGTTACACGGAGAACGGAAAACATATTCCATACTTCACCACCATGGGCGGCGCCTACGAGCACGCCGCCGAGCACGGAAACAAGGAGCCATACAACTTGGCCGAGAGCTGGATGAAGGCCAAGTCCAGGCTGAATCTGACAACTCCGCTGAACTATGTTTCTACAGCCGACATCATTGGCGGCAACTCCGGCAGCCCCACCGTGAATACGGCAGGGGAAGTCGTTGGAATCATCTTCGACGGCAACATCCAGTCGCTGGTCTGGAATTTTGTCTACGACGACAAAATAGGCCGCTCCGTTCATGTGGACTCCCGCGGGATTCAACAAGCCTTACGCAAGATTTATAGTGCGAATGGCCTGTCCGACGAACTGCTGGGTGTAAAAGGCGGTATTGTCACCAAGATGAAAGACGGCAAGAGAGCGAAATCGAAGGAAGTGGCCGCGCCTACGCCGCAGTAAAGTCGCCCTACGCAGGCCAGATGGTCAAAGCGGTGCCGCTCAGGATTTGCTGACGTGTCTCGGGACTGAGTGGCAAAGCCCGAAAATCTTCGAGATTCTTCTTGATCTCGGGCACGCCGGGTCCAGGCCAATCGGTGCCGAACAGAGTTTTGTGCGCGATCTCCTCGATGCGTGGGAAATATTTAAGCAGAGTTTTTGGCGGAATCCCGCTGATATCGAGATATACATTGCGATGGCGTCGCACCAGGAAAAACGCTGTCTGCATCCACAAGGGCCGCCCGCCGTGCGCCAGAAGGATCTTCAGCTGCGGAAAATCCACGGCGACATCGTCGATGTAAATCGGATCACCGTACTTATTTCGCGCGCCGGGAAAAATCGAAGTCCCCGTGTGGAACATCACTGGGATTCCATTGGCCTCAGCGGCGCGGTATATGATCTCGAGCTCCTTTACCCCCGTCAGGTAAGCGTTAGGAAATAGCAACTGGTGCGGCGGGTGAATTTTGATCATGCGGATGCCCAGCCGTAGCAACTGCTCCACATCAGCCAGCACATTCGGCGTGTGCCGGGGATGCAGGCTGCCGCATGAGATCAGCCGTTTCGGATTTTCCTTCGTGTAATCCGTCACGAACTGATTCACGCCCGAAGTGAAGCCGATCACCTCCGGCGCCACGTAGTTGATCAGCACCGCCCTTTCCACTCCTGCAGCGTCCAGGTGCTTGAGAAAAGCTTTTGGTGAGCGGCAGAAATCGGCGATCTCGTCGAAATTCGATCGCTCCTTTTTCATGAGCTCGAGGGCGTGCGGCTTAAACATCTCAAGCGGCTGGATATGGATGTGGCAGTCGGTGATCAAGCAGTTCTCAGTTTTCGGTTCTCAGTTCCCGGTTGTCAATTGTCATTTGCGGTTTTATTTAACAGAACTCCTCAAACACTAAACCGTTTGGTCCTGTCTAGCTATGCTGATCTGTGGGTTAACGCCCCTATTGACGGGATCCCAAGTCCTCCAGTCCTCGCACTGGCGGGGATAGGATTTTCAATTACGAGTTTCAGTCAGCTGCTGGTCAGCCCTCAGCGGGCACGCTCATCTTTTCCACGGAACTCTCAGTCGCCGCCAGCGGCGCCAGTGGCAATCGAATCTCCACGATCAGCCCGCCTTCCGGACGATTTGCGGCCTTTACCCTCCCCCCGTGTAGCCGCACGGTGCGTTCGGTAATTGCTAATCCCAACCCGACACCACCGGTCTGGCGATTACGGGCGTCATCGAGGCGGTAGAACGGCCGGAAGAGTTTGTGCAAGGCTTCTTCCGGAACACCGGGCCCAGAGTCCGTAACCCGCACCACAGCTTCCGAACCTTTGGCATCCTGCGCCTTTTTCAGGCGGATTTCCACTTCTGTGCCCTCTCGCGTATAGCGTGTTGCGTTTCGCACGACATTCTCTATGGCGCTGTGCAGCAGCCCGGCGTGCTCCATCACAATGCAAGCATCCGCGATGACGCACTTCACTCGGCAATTGCGGCTCTGGGCCTCAAAGTCGGCATCCTTGCAAATTTCGTGGAGCATTTCCCCCAAATTGACCGCCGACTTCTGTATTGCCTCTTCGCCGCTTTCCAACCGTGCGATTGCGAGGAGCCTTCCGATCAGTTCATTCAGGCGCTCAGCTTCCCTCTCGATCCGCTCCAGCGCGCCCTGGGCCTCAGGTCCGGTGCGTTGCCGTGCCAGTCCGAGTGCGACGTTCAGCCGCGCAAGAGGCGAACGCAGCTCATGGGATACGTCGTTCAACAGACGGTTCTGCGCGTTGACCAGGTCTTCCAGGCGCGCTGCCATGCCATTGAAGTCGCGTACTAACTCGGCGATTTCATCCCGTCGGCGTTTTGGAGGTGCTTCTGCGCGTGCTGTAAGATCGCCGGCGGCAAGCTGTTGTGTGGCGGTTCGGAGTCGCACCACTGGCGCAGTCAAATATCGTGCCAAGACGTAAGAGACGACTCCGGAGGAGACAATCGCGATGAGCAATCCGAGGCCGGGAACTCCATGTGGCCCGAAGAAGAGCCGCGGACCGGGTGGCAATTCGATGACTAGTGTAAATTGTCGTCCGCTGGTGCCCGTGGTGGATTGTCGCATAAATCGTTCTGGCATCCATTTCGCCCAGAAACCCGGCGGTCTTCTCATCGCCCTACCTCGAGCTATGCGCTCGGCCCACGGTGGCGCCAGTCGCTGTGAAAGTTCATTTCCTTGCTCGTCAAAAAGAAACGCGCGGACATGGTGTGATTGTTCCAAGTCCTCCAGATATTCTCGCACTTGCGGTTCGCCGCCTTGCTCATATGCCTGCACCGTTTCCGTGAGTGCTTTAGTCCGAAGTGCTTCCCAGGTTGCTGAATCGCGCTGTGGACGCATCGCCAGCGTGACCAGAATCGCCAACACAACGGACAATGTTAGCGCCAGCCAAAAAGACAGAAAGATTTTGAGAAACAGGCTCCTCATCGCGCGTCGCTCCTGGCTTTCTCCCGTGGGCGCGCGAAGATGTAGCCCACCCCGCGAATCGTCTTGATATGCTCCGGAGCCCCTTCCGAGTCACCCAGCTTCTTACGAACTTTGCTGACGTGCATATCAATGCTGCGATCGAATGGGGAGAATTTGCGGCTCAGCACCGCGTTGACCAGCCGCTCGCGGGTCACCACTCGGCCCGCCTCGCGTAGCAGTACCTCCAACAAATTGAATTCGACGGAAGTCAGTTCGACCGGATTGCCGGCGTGCCGCACCGTCCGAGTAGCCGGGTCAAGTTCAATATCCCCAACGCGCAGAATTTCCGGCTGAGCTGCGGGTTGCTCTCCATTCTTCGTACGCCGCAGGATGGCGCGGATACGGGCCACGAGCTCACGAGGATTGAAGGGCTTGGGCAGGTAATCGTCCGCGCCAATTTCTAGGCCAACAATGCGGTCCACATCTTCGCCGCGCGCTGTGAGCAGCAGTACGGGAGCGCGCGACATTTCCCGTATCCGCCGCAGCACCTCAAAGCCGTTCATACCGGGCAGCATGACGTCGAGCACCACCAGCAGATGGTCGCCGCTCAACGCCCGTTCAAGACCGTGTTCCCCATCGTGCACCGACTCCACCGTGAAACCCTCTGCCCCGAGATATTCGCCTACGAGGCTACAGAGTTCCACGTCGTCGTCAATGACAAGGATGCGATCCATCATGACAACTCTGTTTTACAACAGCGGTGAACCGAATCCCCGTAAAGAATTGTCAAAGCGAGTCCTTGTCGATCCCAGGACGCTACGGACCCAAAACCTAGGGCGGTCCTTTACAAAACTTTACTCTGATTGACCGACTCTTTACCCCAACATTCCGGAAATCGTGTTTCCATTACTGAGACGTTCCGCAAATGAGAACGCTCCAGGAGGATGTATGAAGGTCAGTCGTACCAAAATAATTGTAGCCGCGCTCGCCCTCACGTTAGTAGCGGCCGTGGCGGTTTCGCAAACAGTGGTAAAGCACCACCACGAAGGCATGGCTTGGGGTGGAGGACCGATGGGGGGTGGCCCCTTTGGCGGACACATGCTCCGCTTCTTCACCGATTATCTCGACCTGACGGACGCGCAGCAGTCCCAGATCAAGGACATTCTGGCCAAAGAAAGGCCTACCGTCCAGCCGCTGTTCGAGCAGTTAAGACAATCCCATCATGAACTGCGGCAAATCGCAGAGAGTGGCGCCTTTGATGAAGCCAAGACGCGTTCTCTGGCTGCCCAGCAGTCGCAGACTCTGACCGAGCTGATTGTGCAGAAGACGCGCATTGAATCGGAGCTGTTCCAGGTGCTTACTCCGGAACAGAAAACCAAGATGCAACAGTTCATGAACCGACATGAGCAGCGGTTTATGAAGCATATGCATGAAGGTGTGTCAGGTGAGTGACGTGGGCGCCTGCCCGCAGGCGGGGTTGAAGACGCACCTTTCTCTCCTCCGCCTGCGTTTCTCTTCACAGCTTTGCAATCGAGAAAGGCGGTATCTGCTTGGCGACATCAATTATGGATCGTGATTTCATTGAGGTGGTCGCCTCCGAGATGGCGGCTGGAATCGACGCCGCGGTGGAATGCTGGATGACGCAGATCGAACGGGCCCTTGAGAACACCCGTCTGACCACACTCGGCAGGCTGCAAGCCATTCAGGAGATTCTGGCCAACTACAAACGGATCACCGGAAAAGCCTATCTCGTGCGAGAGGGAACTTGCGGACGAAAAGTAGGTTTGTAGAGATTACGAAGTGCTAATGGGCTGGATTAAAGCTGAGCTCTTGCGCCTTGGTGACTGACGCTGCCGGTTCGTACTTTCCATTTCTTGACGGCAACACCTTCGCCAACAACCTGCACCCAACGCTGCTAGAATCGCATCTAGTAGAAGCACATGGTGCCCAAGAATCTGCGTCCCCTGCTGCCCTATTTGAAGAAGTACCGCCGCGGCTACGTGGTGGGCACCCTTTGCGTCTTCCTCAATAACGGCATCTGGATTCTGTTTCCTCAGATCATCCGGCGCGCGGTCGACGACCTGCACCTGGGTGTCACCCGGCAGAAGCTACTCACCTATTCCCTTCTGCTGATCGCCGTGGCGCTGACCAAAGGTATCTTTCAGTTTCTGACCCGCTGGGTAGTAATTGGCATCTCGCGCGAGATCGAGTTTGATTTGCGCAATGACTTGTTCCGGCACCTCGAGAGCCTCTCCTACTCTTATTACCAGCGCACACGCACTGGCGACATCATGGCCCGCGCAACCAACGATTTGAATGCGGTGCGCATGTTGCTGGGTCCGGCCATCATGTATTCGGCCAATACGATTGTGTTCACGGCCGGTGCACTGGCTTTTATGCTGGCGATCAGCCCCAAGCTGACGCTCTATGCATTTCTTCCTTTGCCGGTGGTCAGCATCGTGGTGCAGTATTTCGGACGGCAAATTCACGAGCGCTTTGAAAAAATCCAGGCCATGTTCTCCGACATTTCGGCGCGTGCCCAGGAGAATTTTTCCGGTGCCCGCGTGATCCGTGCCTATGTCCAGGAACAAGCCGAGATTAGCGCCTTTGAACGCGCCAATAAGGAATACATTGCCCGCAGCCTGAAGCTGGTCCGTCTCATGGGCATGCTCTGGCCGACATTGGAGACGATGCTCGGTCTGGCCGTGGTGCTCGTGCTCTGGTTAGGCGGCCGCCAGGTTTTGTTGGGCCGCATGACGGTTGGTGATTTCGTCGCATTTAATACGTACATGGTGCAACTCACCTGGCCCGTGATCGCCCTGGGCTGGGTGATCAACATTTTCCAGCGCGGCACCGCGTCGATGGCTCGCATCAATGAGATTCTGGTGGAGAGGCCGGAGATCGATGACAGCCACGCGGTCAAATTTGACGCGGGTGCCCGCGCTACAGAAATCCAGGGGGAGATCGAGTTCCGCAACCTGGATTTCGCTTACAACGGAACGCCGGTTTTGCACCATATCAACCTGCGTGTTCCTGCGGGCACAAGCTTGGCGATTGTTGGCCCCACCGGCTCGGGCAAAACTACCTTGGTCAGCCTCATTCCGCGGATTTACGATGCCACGCCCGGCACAGTACTGATCGATGGAAGGCCCATTCTCGAGTATTCGCTCGAAGACCTGCGCCGCAGCGTGGGTTTCGTACCCCAGGAAACTTTTCTGTTCAGCGATACGGTGCGCGAGAACATCGCTTTCGGCAAAGAAGACGCGACTGATGACGAAGTTCGAGAAGCAGCCGATGCGGCCAGCATCGCCGACGACGTCGAAGGCTTCCCCGAGCAGTATCAGACGCTAGTAGGCGAGCGCGGGATCACACTTTCAGGCGGACAGAAGCAGCGTACCGCCATCGCTCGCGCCATCATCCGCGATCCGCGAATCCTCATCCTCGATGACGCTCTCTCCAGCGTAGATACTCACACCGAGGACAAAATCCTCAACCACCTGCGCGAGATCATGGAGGGCCGCACCACCATCTTCATCTCCCACCGGGTATCGACTGTGCGTAATGCTGATCGTATCGCCGTGCTGCACAGTGGACGCATCGTCGAAATAGGCACTCACGACGAACTCATCGCCCTCAACGGCTATTACACCGATCTTTACAATAAGCAGTTGTTGGAAGAAGAACTGGCCGAAGTGTAATGCGTTAACCACAAAGAACACGTTAACCACAAAAAACACGCAGGAGCACAAAGCTTGGCGGTTGGTTTCCTTCGTGCTACTTGGTGTCCTTCGTGGTTACTGATTCTTAATGAAGCGGATACCTACCCGCGAACTGCTCGACACCGATAGCGGCACTCCTGCAGAAATCGCCGCTTCCCTCGCCGACCTTCGCCGTGTCAATCGTTGGTTTGGTGGTGTAAGCACCACGCAATGGATGATCGAACTTGTGTCCGAAGCGATCGGCAAGTCCTCTTTGTCACTCCTGGAGGTAGCTGCCGGTTCCGGTGATGTCCCGCACATGGTTCGCGAGCGTTTACAGCAGCGCGGCATCACGCTGGAAGTCACGCTGCTCGACCGGGCACCCTCGCATATTCGCGACCACACACGCGCGCTCTCCGCCGATGCTCTGGCGATCCCATTACGAGACGCGAGTTTCGACCTCGTTGGCTGTGGGCTATTCGCCCACCACTTGAATCCTGGTGAGTTCGTGCAATTCGTCCAGGAAGCGCTGCGTGTCTGCCGCATCGCTGTGCTGATCAACGACCTGGTACGAGATCCAATCCATTTGGCGATGGCCTACGCGGGATACCCGCTCTATCACAGCAGGCTCACTCGGCACGACGCACCTGCCTCCGTCCGCCAGGCGTACACTCCAGGAGAGATGCGAGAGATGTTGAAGCAAACGGGTGCAGCGCGAGTGGAGATCAGCCGCCATTATCTGTTCCGCATGGGCGCGATCGCGTGGAAGGTGTAGCCCATGTACGATCTCATCGTCATTGGCGGCGGACCCGCAGGTTCATCGGCGGCCATCGCGGCGGCCCGGGCCGGCGCGCAAGTATTGCTCTTGGAACGGGGCCGATACCCACGCCACAAAGTGTGCGGTGAATTTGTTTCAGCTGAGTCACTGGATTTGCTCTCTACGCTGCTGGGGACACACGACAAAGCTCTACTCAACCAGGCGATCCCCATCTCCCACACCCGGCTGTTCGTCGACGATCGGGTACTCGAGATCCCCGTAACTCCTGCCGCCGCCAGCATTGCGCGTTTCGACCTCGACGCTACGCTCTGGCACGCCGCTCAAAATTGCGGTGTAGAAGCGCACCAGCAGACCACGGTGCAGCGCTTCAGCGGCGATGGCCCATTCTCCGTCTCCACCTCCCTCGGTGAATTCGACGCCCGCGCGCTCATCAACACCTCGGGGCGTTGGTCGAATCTCACCGCGCCGCTCAAGGAGAATGGGAACATCCGTGACAAGTGGGTCGGCCTTAAGGCTCACTTTGCCGAATCGGCTCCGTCACAGTCTGTAGATCTTTATTTCTTCAAAGGCGGCTACTGCGGTGTGCAACCCGCAAGGCTGCTTGGGGCCGATCAGAGTGCTAACCAGAAGAACGGGGATCAGAACACCATCGACCGCGACAAAGACCGCATCAACGTCTGTGCCATGGTCCGTGTAGACACCGCCAGCACGCTGCTCGACGTCTTCTGGCAGAACCTGCAACTTCGCGAGCGCAGCGGAAATTGGCAGCCGCTCACTGAACCGGTGACGACCTCGCCCCTCTTCTTCCGACCCCCGCGGCCCGTACAAGGAACCGTGCTCATGGCGGGCGACGCCGCCGGATTCGTCGACCCTTTCGTTGGCGACGGCATATCGCTCGCCCTGCGCAGCAGCGCGTTGGCGGCGAAATCATTGCAGCCATTTTTCAGAGGAGAAAACTCGCTGGGAAAAGCGGCCGACTCGTATCGGAAGGCTTATGAACACACTCTTCAGCCTGTCTTTCGCGCTTCGTCGAGAATCCGGCGCATGCTCGCATTGCCCCAGGCCTTGCGTGGCCTTCTGCTATCGTTCCTGCAGAGCAGTCCGGGACTCACTCGCTACCTGGTTCACAAAACCCGCTGAATTTGCGAAGTGAAAACTGAGAACCGAGAACTGAGAACTGGGTTCCGAACTACCGGATCACCAGCACTTCCCTTACATTGTCGCGGGCAAGAAAGAACTTGATGGAAGCGAAATCGCGGAAGAGATTTTCGATATGACGATTGTTGAAGACGCGCTGCAGGCGGAAGCCAGCTCCGGCTGCTGTCTGTACTGCCCCTGTCGTCCCTCGCCGGACTTCTTTTGGCACCACGATGGTCTGCATCTCTAACACGTCGCTTCCCACAATGTGGTACCGGTAGCAAGGGGCATCGGGTCCAGCGTCGCGAGTATGAAAAAAGGCCAGCAACAGGCCAGCCGGCTTGAGCACCGACCATAAACGCCCGACCACTGGCTTGACCAGGCTCTCGTCCATGTAATCAGGCAAATTCCAGCACAGTACGGCGTCGAAATGGGCCGCCGGGTAAACCAGGTTTTCTGAAAGAAAGCGTTTCTCATCGAGAACCGGATTCCCGTACTCGTCCTTCTTGACCAGGGACGGGTCAGTGGACGCGACGAGCAGATCTTCACTGTAGATCTTGTGCCCGTGCTCCGTCATGTAGCGAATATTTGCCGGCGAGGTGGCTCCCAGATCGAGAATGCAGAGCCCGTCGTCCGAACCCCAATGGCGGGTCAGCTCGGCAAGTCCGCTGGACCGGCGGGACAACCGCTCTGCCGATCGAGCTGGCTTTGGCACCTGGCCCGATCCAGTCGACGAACCACCACGGAACAGTTTCATGGAATGTTGTGGAGCGGATGCCATTTTCACTTCCTGGCGTCCGGTTCAACCTGACACCGCATAGTTTAGCGCGGAAAGTTGAGGTGTTTACGCGGCGTCCGAGCCGCGTGCCCAAATCGTAACCCTCAGCTCAAGGGGAAGGACCTTTTTGCTCACCCTGTGAGCGCTTACTTCTTCTGTCCCGCAATCACCGACGGGGGCGCTCCGGAAACCGTCGAACCAGTAGCCGCAGCCGTTGACACCACGCTACCCACTGGCGCAGACTCCCGCTTTGCTTCCGGTTGGGGTTCGGGCCTTGCGGGCTCTTTCTGGATCTCAACTTTCCCTTTGAAGTACGCGCCGTCTTCTACCGCGATACGATGCGTCACGATATCTCCCATCATGATGGCCGACTTCCTGAGATCCACTCGGTCACTGGCTTGGACATTACCGTCCAGCTTGCCTTGAACGATCACGCCACTAGCATTGATGTTAGCGTGTACTTGGCCGTTCGGCCCGATGGTGAGGCTATTCCCGCGCAGTTCGATGCTGCCTTCTACCTGGCCGTCCACATACAAATCTTCACTGCCGGAAAGTTCACCCTTGATCACAACTGACTTTCCGATAAGCGCGAACTCCGCCGTTTTGGGCGTTTCCATAAAGCGCAGCCTCCTGGGTCAATTTGTTCGGCCGCTACTGGATCAATTCCCGACCCACTTTTTCCGGAGTTGCCAGTTATTTCAGCGTTCGTCCTTTCACATGCACCAGCGTTCCCGCGATACTGGATAGCGCTGGAGGAACTCGGCAAACACAGGAAGGCTAGATTCTAAACCATTCCCAAGGCTTGCGGTAACAGCCAGAGTTGAGGCGTTTATGCGGCGTCTGAGCGCGTGCCGGCATCCTGACCCTGAGTCCAGTCGAAGGGAAAGCCCGTG
>WNEZ01003316.1_pt1 | contig 16526 bp, 15 predicted proteins | sample 5400521 | NCBI WGS metagenome assembly WNEZ01 (sample SAMN13153339, study PRJNA577476) | soil metagenome | isolation source: 120 cm saprolite under Douglas fir tree site 2 hole 1 replicate 1 | place: USA:California | collected 2015-04-18
CATTGCTGCCGTCGAGCATCAGGGAAGACGAGAAAACGATTTTGCTTCCGTCGAGAGACCAATCAACGTGTTCGGCGTACACACCGACTCCAGTAACGTGAGTCAGTGGGACCCGTCCGGAGCCGTCGGCGTTCATTAGCCAAACGTTGAGGGGGTTGTTGATGCCCGCGGCGTCGCTGCCGTCAAGATTGCCATTCGACAGAAAAGCAATCTTGCTTCCATCTGGTGACCACTTGGGTCCATTAGCTCCTGCGTACCTTGCAGAGTAATGGGTTAGCGCCATCAGGCCGGTACCATCAGCGTTCATGCGCCAGATATTGGCCGCGCTATCGGCTTGCCCCACTATGGAACCGGTCCTGCTCTCCAGTCCAAAAGTGGCCGAAAAAGCGATCGTTTGAGTTGGGCTCTTTGCGCCGCAGCCCAGGTGCGCAAGCGAGAGCAGCAGACCAATTCTCCAGGCGCCGATGTGGTCCATGCCTCCCTCACAGCGACTAAGGGGTGTTCCTATAAATCAACGCCGCTGTGCGTAGCAAATCTGGGCTGGTACACCGACGAGGACGGGAAGCCGGGACTTCCGCGCCACGCTACGGAAAGGATCCGCAACTGACGGCCATGTTCGTTGAACTCTTGATCTCCGTTGTCGCTGATGTGCAACGTGCTGGCGAAATTGCCAGGTACCTCGGGCGACATGTTCCGATTTTGATCCACGAGCTTGAGTACGATGATGCGATCGCGGACGAGAACGCGCGGGCAAACCCGCCCGAATTGGTAGAAGCGGCCATCGGGTTCCCAACCCGAAGATCGGCCCGCGAAAACTGTGTCCAAATCGCGTCCAAAATAGCGGGGAATCGCGTCGTTTCTCGTGGACTCGCGTGGACTCGGCACTGTCCGCAAGCCGGGACAGTTCCTCGACAATCGCAGTGAAAACGCCCGTCTGCCCGATGCGCGACCCCGGGCTCATAACCCGAAGGTCCCGAACTACGCTGCCAGCTGTTGCGTGACGGCTATCGCCGTCTGTAAACGGGACAACTACAACTCACTCAAACGTCGAGCAGCCGGACAAAGTTTGCCAGGTCTTCTTCCTGGCCGCCTGCAAGCCCTTCGATCTCGAGCTTTCTTCCGCCTCTTAGTTCCCTAATTCTTGTGAACCGATCATTTTGTCGAGGCGAGGATAGACGTGCTGAATCAGCTCGAAATGGCTGCGCTCGGCGTTGTCCATGGAAATCCAGCGATTCTTAGGTACTCTATCGCGGAGCCGGCGGAACCGACTACCTCCGATTCCCAGATAACGAATTGGCAAGCCCGGTTGTTTCGATCGGACCAAGTCTGGGCTACCGCATCGGAGAGCCGCATGGATAGTCAGGTCGCCCGGATCAAGGTCTCCGACGAAGAAGAGCGGACAGTTCAAGAACCGTGCGATTCGGAAAATACTTGCGAGGGATCGCTTGCCAGGCAAACCAGAATGGCCAAAGGCAGTAATAGGGGGCATGTACCACTGCCAATTTTCCGTGTACCTCCGAAATGCGGCAAACTTCGTGAAGTAGAGCGCGCAACGCGGTTGTGGACTCGTTAGCCAGAGCTGGACGGGAGCGTTCCAAGACTCCACACAGTCTGGAATGTCGCCAGGACCCTTTCGGATCCTGCGACGGAACTTCGCCCATTCTCGTGTAATGTCGTTCGTGAATGCGACCTGCGGAAGATCTGTTGGCATACTTACCCAGCGGAGCAATTTGTTACGACGATACACGATGGAATGAGTGCCGCGCTCCGAAAGGCTTACATTTCCGTCCGATTAGTCGTTCGTTTTTCTGAGCGTATAGGTTGCTATGATGGTCACCAAGAGGTTGTCATGAGGCTCAGCACGCGGTTCAGGTTCCGGGAAGGTGACGAGGGCTGGACCGAGTACTTGGCCTTCATCGCGCTGCCGCAGCTCAAGGAGGTCCGGTCCTTGGACACGGCGCTGAATGGGTGTGTCGACGATTGCGGCTCATTCCCGTTCCGGTCGCTCGCCGCGCTGCCCGAGGTCCTGAAGACGCTCCCGCGCGTTACGAGCGAAGGCCAGTACCATCTGCTCTTCGTCGACGCGGAGAATGAAGAGTTGCCCCGCGACGTGCCCGAACGCCGGCTGCTCGGACACGACCTGTCCGACGAGACCCAGACGTCGTCGTTACTCAACTGCGGCCCATGGGAAGGGCGACTCGCACCGCTTGCCCGACGACACAACAGGTACGGGTTACTGAGCTTCGATGATGCGGCCCTAGCCAAGGCATTGCTGCCGTCCGAGCGGCCTGGTAGTCCGCACAGCGAAGTGACGATCTGGGCGCTGCATGACGTCGCGCCCCTTGGTGACTCGCTGGGTCAAGTTGCGCGCCAGCGATAGGTTTTCGGGAGCTCCTCAGGGGAGTTCGCTCCCCCCCCGGCGACTGCGTGGCGAATCGGACTCACGACTTGGGAAGCTTAAGACCTGTCGCGATGTAATTGCTGGTGTCGTGCCCTCAGGAAGGTCGGCCATTACGAGAGGAATGAAGTACGCCGCGCTGCCGAATGTGTGGCGCATGGGCTCCGTGACTTCGCGGGCGCGGGCTATCTGCCCATCCGACAGTGGCAGCCGCTGGCCCTCCTGACGACCAAGGAAGTACAGCCCGTCAGTTTCGAGGCGAGCGTGACCGAAAAGGACGAACCACTCGTCCTCCTTTCCGGTCTGCTCGTAGCAAACGAGCAGAGCGACTTCGGAACCATCGAGCGTCTTGGACGTCATCGCCTAAGTCTGTCACGGGCGCTTACGTCTGCCCAGGCTCAAGGGGCGTCAGGACGCCAACGCCGGACCGTTGCGTTATCGGAGCACTCTCCTGCGGCGGTCCATCAAATCGGACAAGTCGGCGGGTGCAATTCGGATCGAGTTGAGAATGCGCGTGTACGCGAGCTCCCCTCTCTCGCAGAGCTTGTATACCGTGGCGTTGCAAACCTGTAGGAGCTTCGCAACTTGCCGCACGGTCAGCAGCCGCTCCGGATCGGCGAGTGGCACAGACAGTGTTTCGGATGCTGCCTGCCTCAGCAGCAAACTAGCAGCAAAATTTTGGCTAAACGATGCCAAGCCTTGTGACGTCTGGAACGCAGGCGATCCAGAGTTCTCACTGGTTACCGGTAGTTGCAGAGGGCTGCTAAGGCTTGGACGATCAACGGGCTCGATTGGGGTGCAAGTGGTCGCTGGTTCAAATCCAGTCGCCCCGACCATAAAAGGGCCTGGAGTTCCGTGTCTTGGATGGGGACTCCAGGTCCTTCGCTTTCCCCCTAACCGGCGCTCAGAATGAGAATGAGATGGCCTATGGAAGCGCCCTTCGCAAAAACTTTCACCGAAGCAGTAGTTTGGATGGCGACGAACTCGCCGCACGCCACGGTACTAGACTGGTGGCGACGCCTCGATCTCACCCTGAGGGACTACGCTGCCTCTCAGGGACCACCAGCTTATGCGCGCGGCCAGCTTGAGGATGTTATCTCTCGAGATCCCCGACTGGGTCCTGAAATCGCAACTACGCTGCGGTGGCTCCGGCAGCGACGCAACGCCGCCGCGCACGAGCCGAATCAACAGATCTCAACAGACGAAGCAGCTGGATACGCCAAGCGTGCATTCGAGCTAATAGGCATTTTTGGAAGATTGTCTGCGAATTGCACTCGCGCCGTCCCTTAACAACCGCTTGAAGCTTGTGAACCCGCTCTCGCGGAATAGTCCTTTTGTACGCACCACCGGGGAAACACGCGGAGGAGGGCCGGCGCAAATCAAAAGCAAGTCTCCCCGGCCGAGCCCGCCCGAGGCAATTCTCGGCGGCGTGGGGATCACAAGCCCCCTTCGAGCCCGAGGTGGATGGTCTGGGCAAGCGAGCGACGTCACTCGAGTTGAAGGCGAGCCTAGCTGCGGATTTCGCGGAAGGTCAACGCTGAGGGATTAGCCCCGGTGCTGCAAGGCACGGCCATCCGTGACCCATTTTCGTGGCCTGCTGCGCGATCAATCAAAGACTGGTGCCAGAAGCAGGATGGAAAATGAAAAACAGACTGTTTGGGTTTTTGCTGACACGGTGTTGGGTGCTGTACCTGCACTCGCGCAATTGCCATCTGGGGATGGGGTCCGCTCGCTCAACGCCTCGACGAAGGGCGGAAATGGGTCCATATCGGGAATCCCGGGCCTGAAGAGCAACGATGTGAGAAAGGAAATGCACCCATGAAATCATCAGGCGGACAAGTTAGACGCTTGAATTCGCCGGCAAGCACGTTAGTCCGCTGGCTGGCGTTGGGGTCGTTGTCGGCGGCGTTCACACTTTGGATTGGCGTATCTCCCGTATCAGCTCAGGTCTTTGTGACCGTCAACAGGGGATTAGGCAACATGCCAATCGCGGTCATCGATTCCGACCCCGGCTCACCGACATTCAATCAAATTGTGGCCATCATGGATAGCGACTTGAACGGCTCTAACTCGATTGCCTTCACTCTGGATGGCGCTTTCGCGTGGGTAACTAGTTGCTGTGAGCCGCGCTTAGGCGTGTTTAATCTGCTCTACAATCGCCTGGATAGAGTCATCTCCTTCGATCCCCTCTCAGGCAGCCATAGGGTCGCGATGGGTACCGAGGGCTTGGCTTACGTCGCGCAGGCGGGCCCTAACCAAATTCTAATCTTTGACTCCGCGGATTACAGTTTGGTGGGAACGATTCCATTGGATCAGGCCCCTGTTGACCTGTCGATCAGACCGGACGGCAGGTTTCTATATACGACCAATTCAAATTTCTTGGGAACGAACGTTTTCGTAATCGACACGCTGACCAGAGAGGTTTCCAGGACAATTCTTATTCCCAATGCGGACGGTCAAGGGTTGCGCTTCTCCCCCGATGGGGCCTTCGCATATATGGTGAAGAACTGTAATTTACCTGGTGCGGGCGTTGTGGTGATCGACACACTTAGCTACGCAGTCCGTGAGCTGCCTCCGTATGTTCGGTGTCCCCGGCCTGCTGCCTTTCGACCCGATGGCGGCACTGTCTACTTTCCAGATGTTTCTAGGGTTAGCGTTTTTGACACGCAGACCAACAGTTGGACGACTCCGATAGAATTGCCCAATCCCAGGGCGGCGGGTCTCATGACCGTCTCTTCTCAATACTATGCATATGTGACGAGTCACGCCGTCGGAGAAGAAGATGTCGTTTACGTGATTGACACGCTGACGAACAGAATCATAAGCACGATCTCTGGGTTCCAGGGTTCCCTTGGCGTCATCAACTCGATGTAAGCTCAGGCCCCGGCTCGGGCCGAGCCTCCAGACTGGTCGAGGTGTGCACAGCGCACTCAGTGCCGTTCGCCCCGGCCGGGAGGGTGCCAATTTGAGTTCTTTCCTTTCGCATCGCGTTTCGCCTTTGCTCATCGTCTTCGGGCTGATTGCCTGCGGCGGAAACTCCGGCGGAGGCCCCAAATACCTGCTCTCAGTGAGCCTGGTGGGAAGCGGCTCGGGCAGAGTGACCTCGAGCCAGCCGGCTGGGATTGACTGCGGCCCTACTTGTTCGGCTTCGTTGGATGCGGGAAGCAGCGTCACGCTCACCGCCGCGCCAGTCGCGGGCTCGTATTTCGCCGGCTGGTCGGGAAGCTGCTCGGGAACCGGAGCGTGCCCGCTCGCCATGGACGCGGTCAAGGCGGTGAGAGCCCGGTTCAGCTTGCCGAGAATTGTCTTCGCTTCCTCGCGGAAGCTCGACGGGAGTGACGCGGCGAACGCGAACTTCACGTCGAACATCTGGCGCGTGAACGCCGATGACACTGGCCTCACACCGCTCACCACCGCGACCGCGAACAGGGCGGATAGCTTTGCCCCGCAATGGTCGCCCGACGGGGCCAAGGTCGTCTTCGTTTCCTCGCGGAAGCTCGACGGGACCGATGCGCCGAACGCGAACTTCACGTCGAACATCTGGCGCGTGAACGCCGACGGCACCGGCCTTACACCCCTCACCACCGCCACCGCGAGCGGGGCGGGTAGTCTTGTCCCGCAATGGTCGCCCGACGGGGCCAAGGTCGTCTTCGTTTCCTCGCGGAAGCTCGACGGGAGTGACGCGCCGAACGCGAACACCACGTCGAACATCTGGCGGGTGAACGCCGACGGCACCGGCCTCATACCGCTCACTACCGCCACCGCGAGCGGGGTGGGTAGCTATGGCCCGCAATGGTCGCCCGACGGCGCCAAGGTCGTCTTCGTTTCCTCGCGGAAGCTCGACGGGACCGACGCGCCGAACGCGAACGGCACGCAGAACATCTGGCGGGTGAACGCCGACGGCACCGGCCTCACACCGCTCACCACCGCCACCGCGCGCGGAGCGGGTAGCTTTGTCCCGCAATGGTCGCCCGACGGGGCCAAGGTCGTCTTCGTTTCCTCGCGCAAGCTCGATGGGACCGACGCGCCGAACGCGAACTTCACGTCGAACATCTGGCGGGTGAACGCCGACGGCACCGGCCTTACACCGCTCACTACCGCCACCGCGAGCGGGGCGGGTAGCTTTGTCCCGCAATGGTCGCCCGACGGGGCCAAGGTCGTCTTCGTTTCCTCGCGCAAGCTCGATGGGACCGACGCGCCGAACGCGAACACCACGTCGAACATCTGGCGGATGAACGCCGACGGCACTGGCCTTACACCGCTCACCACCGCCACCGCGAGCGGGGCGGATAGCGGTTCTGATGACTATTCCCCGCAATGGTCGCCCGACGGGACCAAGGTCGTCTTCGCTTCCCGGCGGAAGCTCGATCGGAGTGACGCGGCGAACGCGAACTTCACGTGGAACATCTGGCGCGTGAACGCCGACGGCACCGGCCTCACGCCGCTCACCACCGCCACCGCGCGCGGGGCGGGTAGCGGTTCGCCAAGCTTTAGTCCTTGAACTTGCTGGCCCGCAGGGTCTGCCGGGGATAGCACCGCACTACTTCCTTGGGCGCGCGATCGTTTGCCTGCCGAAGCAGATTATTGGAACAGTGATCGGCCCGCGCGTTGCTTCTCCCGCATCGCCCTCTCCCACATCGCAGCGGTCTGCCCCATCCTTCCGTTTCGATGGGCGAAGCCATCAAGGGAGACTGAGGCCTCAGCAATTTGAGCGCGAGCGGCGGGAGGCGCAGGGTCGGGTCGAGTTCATGATGTAGAATCCTCGCGAGGCGCTGCCCCTTCTCGATTCCGTCGAATTCGAATCGATTACCGGTTCCTCCGCCGTCTGCCCCAAGGCGTTTCTCTACGATGTCGCTCACGAGGCGTTTGGCGACGCCGCGCGGGCACGAAGACAGTACGAAACGGCGCTTCCGTTGCTCCAAGCGGAAGCCGAGAAGGACCCGAGCTCGGACAGCGCTCGTGAGCTCACCGTGCTCGCGTACGCCTACGCTGGGCTTTGGACGGAAGGAGGATGCGCTGCGCGAGGCGAGACGCGCGGTGGGGCTCCTCCCGATCTCCAAGGACGCACTTCTTCTTGGAGTGGAGGCCAAGGTCGCGCGCGCTGCGGTCGAGGCTCGCGTAGGCGAACAGGACGCAGCAATCGGGCACATCCGCCATCTGCTCTCGATCCCGTGCTTGCTCTCGCCGGGCCTATTGCGAATCGATCCGAGGTGGGCTCCGCTGCGCGATGATCCACGCTTTCGGAAGCTGGCAGGGCTCGAGCGCGAATGACTTTCACAGGGGACGTTGGTTCGGATATCGGGCGGGAGTAGAACTGCGCGGCAGGGTGCCGCGATCGCAGCGCCTGCCGAAACTCAAGAGGGCGACAGCTTGGGCGAAGGTCGGGCTTCGACTGCAACCGCCTTGAAGGATTCTTCGACGCCTTCGTCGACCGGCGAGACGCTCGCAGCGGCGAATGCCATCAACCGCGACCCCTTCATCGGGCGAATTTGGTCGCACTACTGGCTGGAGGGGATCGGGGACGGAACCTTTGGCACCGCGCGCCGTTTCGGCGTGCCCAGGGGTCTTGTTGCGGTCGCGATAGGAGACTTCAGCGGCGACGGCGTGCTCGACCTGGCCGTGGCTAGTAACGAGTCCAATAGCGTCTCGGTGCTGCTGGGAATCGGGGACGGGACGTTTGGAGCCGAGCGCCGATTCGGGGTGGGCACACTTCCTACCGCTGTTGCGGTGGGAGACTTCAACGGCGACGGCGTACTTGACCTGGCGGGTCGCTTCGCTTGCGCTTTCCTGTGCGGCACGAACGACTCCGGCTGCGGATTTCGCGGAAGTCAGCGCTTAGGGATTAGTCCCCGGTGATGCTGCAAGGCACGGCGATCCGTGACCCATTTTCGCCGCCTGCTGCGCGATCAATCAAAGACTAGTGCCAAAAGGAGGATGGAAAATGAAAAACAGACTGTTTGGGTTTTTACTGACACTCGTGTTGGGTGCTGCACCTGCACTCGCGCAATTGCCATCTGTGGCGTATGTATCTTTCGACGGCTCGGATTCCAACCCCTGTAGTCGTTCTGCTCCATGCGCAACGATTTCGTATGCGCTGCAGCAGGTAGCAGCTGGAGGGGTGGTTGATATCACCTCCAGTGGTGTCTATGACACCTTCACGATTACGCAGGCGGTTTCCGTGGAAGCCGATCTCGGGATTGTGGCGACCATTCTCGTGCCCTCGGGAGGCACGGGCATCACGATCAATGCAGGGCCATCTGACACAGTAGCCCTGAAGCGTTTATCGGTACGGGGAAGTGCCGGGAACGAGGTGGGCATCCAAGCCAACGCGGCAAACTCGATCTCAATTGAGGATTGCGTCAGCCGTAACCTAAACTACGGTGCTTCCCTCAGTAGTAACGCGACTGCCTTCAAAGTCGCCGGTGGTGTTTTTGCGGGCAACGATACCAGCCTATACATCAGGGCAGGCGGTAACAGAGTGTCGATCGATGCCGTGAAAATTTACAAAACCGCCGCGAATGCCGCCGTGGATGCCGTCGGCCAGAACATTACCCTTACACACTCACTGCTGGCCGGTGACGGCGTCGGCGGTTTCAGTCCTGGTGTTTGGATTAAAGACGGCAGTGTTGTGGTGCTGGAGAACGATGTGATCTCGGGCTATGGCAATGGCGTGGTTTTGGCTCCGACTGGCACGGCTTATTTATCCTCCAACACCATCACGAATAACTCGACTGGAGTATTCGTTAACAATGCAAGTGCTTTCTCACGCCTTAACAACACAATTGCCGCGAACTCGACCAATGTGAACGGGGCGATGCAACCGTTTGGGGGTCAATAGTCGCGGGTACAAAAGGTGAGGCACCACGAACAAGGTACTCACCGGCCGTGGCGTGGGCAGCGCGCGAGCCCAGCCACGGCTCGCGCTTTGTCGGCTTGGTGTTCCCCAAACATTCGGCCGTCGCTCTCTAGCGCTTGCCACATCTCGACGGCGCGTTTGAAGAACTGACAACCCTCCTTTGAACGCTCGATCCCGTTGCTCTCCAGCAGCGTGGCACCAAGAGCCGTGTAGACGTCGGCCAGCTCATTGCGCGCGAACCCGTTAGCTGGATCCGCCGTCACTACTGGATCCCCTACTCGCGCCGCCTGACGGAGGCGTTCGACCCCTTCGCGCGTCTGCCCCAGCTCGATCAGGGCTTCCCCCACTGAGCGGGCCAACATCATCACCGCGACCTGGGCCCATGTGTTTTGCGGATCCGTCGCCTGCTGGGATTCCGCTAGCGCGAGCCCGCGGGCGAGGGTCTCGAGCGACTCGGGCTTCTTGCCCAATTCCAGGAGGTACGTTCCCTCCGATCTCAGGGTGGTAATCAAGTCGCGCTGAAAGCGGGTGTTGGCAGGATCCGCCTGAGTGAGCGCCTCTTGGCTGACGCGGGCTTTGCGGACGCTCTCGAGGGCCGCTTCGAGTTGTCGGGCACGCTCGAAGCGCTCCGCGAGATCATTGCGAATGTAGGCCAGGTTAGCGCGCGCGTTTACGTCCTGCGGATGGGCGGCGCAGAAGGCCTCGCTGTACGAAATCGCTGTCTGCAATGAGCCGAAGGAGGCGCGTTCGTCGCCGCGCCGCGCTTGTACGAAGCCCAGTCTCTGGTACGCCACGGCCAGCCGGCCACGTCGATCGGGCCCGTCCGGGCCCGCGGCGGTCAACCCCTCGATGTGCTGGATGGCAGAACGCAGATTGTCCTCGGAGCGAACCAGCTCGCCGGTGTTGGTGAAGAAGATGCCCAGGGAAAACTCCAGCTCGGCCAGGGCAGCGATTTCGCTCTCATCCCGCGGAGCTCGCTTCACCAGGGCGCGTCGAATGGAGAGCGCCTTGCCGTAGCTCTCAAGCGCCCCGTGGGAATCCCCCAGGAAGGCTCCTGTGCCGCCACCTTGAATTTCGCCTAGGCGCTGAAATGCGGCAGCCAGGTCTCGTTGCAAGCCGACTTCCTGCTGCGCCTCCTGCGACAGGCTGTCGAGGTATTGAGCGGCACGTTGGACTACCAGCTCGCGCGCTTTGGTGGAGCCCGGCAGATTCTTGATCGCCTCGTGGAACTCGAAGAGAAACGTGCTTGCGAGCTTTCGCACGTCGTTGAAGCGGCGCTCCGCTCGCATCTTTTGCCTCGAGCTCTCGAATAACCCACCGGCGAGTGAAAGGATTATCAGCGCCACGGCCGCCACGCCCATGCGATGGCGAGTCACGAATTTGCCCGCCCGATACCAAGCGCTGCTTCGCCGAGCGGAAATGGGCAAGCTCTCGCGGTGCCGGCGCAAGTCCTCGGTGAGCTGTTCCACCGACGTGTAGCGACGCTCCGGCTCCTTGCGCAGCGCCTTCAAGACGATGGTGTCGAGATCGCCCGATAGGCGACGGCGAAGCTTGTCCGGCGTGTCGCCTCGGGCGTCGCTCACCGTTTCCGGGGTGAGCGGACCCTCGCCGCTGACGCCGCGGTGCTTCGCGCCAATCGCAACGCTCGGCTCGAGCGGCTCCTCCTCGCAAATCGCGCGCGCCAATTCCTCGTAGCTTCCCGTCGTCGTCTGATAGGGCCGATGCCCAGTGAGAAGCACGTAGAGAACGACTCCGAGGGAGTAGACGTCGGTTGCAGTGGTGATCGGGTCCCCTCGGATTTGCTCAGGGCTGGCGAATGCCGGCGTCAGCAGCCGAAACCGGGTCATCGTTTGCTCGAGGGAGAGGGCCTGCGGCTCGAGTATCTTTGCCACACCGAAGTCGAGGAGCTTAGGAACGCCCTCTTTGGTGACGAGGATGTTGCTAGGCTTGATGTCGCGGTGGACGATCAGATTCCGGTGGGAATACTGCACCGCGCCGCAGACCGCAGAAAACAGCTCGAGCCGGCGCGAAATGGAGAGCCGGCGCCCATCGCAATAGCGGTCGACGCTTTCGCCCTCGACGTATTCCATCGAGAAGTATGGCCAGCCCTCCTCGGTAGTTCCGCCATCGATGAGCCGCGCGATGTTGGGGTGCTCTAAGTTTGCTAGAATCTGGCGCTCTGCTTTGAAGCGTTCAAGGATGAAGTCCGACTCAACTCCCCCGCGCACCAACTTGATCGCAACCTGCTTCTGGTATTCGTCGTCATCCCGGATCGCTCGGTAAACCGCGCCCATGCCCCCGTGGCCGATCTCACCGAGGACCCGGTAGGGCCCAATGAGGCGACCCTCCGCGATGTTGACTGGCTTGGGCGAGGCTGAATTTGGTATTTCGGCGGCCGGAAGAGTCCTCAAGAACGCGCTCGCCTTTTGGTCGGATTCAAGCAGCTGAACCACTTCCTCGGCAAGCGTTGGATCCTCCACCGCCGCTTGAGCCAGAAAGCCGATTCGGGCGGCCGGCTCTAACTCTAGGGCAGCCTCGAAGAGCTCCTTCTCGCGCTGCCATCGCTCGGGCGTCACTGCATCGCCCCCCAGTTTCGCTGCTCATTATACAGCCCTTGTGGGGTTGGGCTTGAGATTCTTCACTGCGGGTCCTATCTTGGAAAAGACTTTTTTTTCGGCTCGTTGTGCCCTCCTCACACGACGTCACGGCTCTCCTGGTCGACTGGAGTCACGGCAATGCAGCCGCGCGCGATCGGCTCATGCCGCTCGTTTACGCTGAGCTGCGCCGGATCGCGCGCCGCTCTTTGGCGGCCGTTCGGCCCGAGGACACCTTGCAGCCTACTGCGCTGGTCCACGAGGCGTACCTCAAGCTGGTCGATCAGCGGCAGGTGAACTGGCACGACCGCGCCCACTTTTTCGGGGTTGCTGCGCAGCTGATGCGACGCATCCTGGTCGATCACGCGCGCCGACATCAGGCGGGCAAACGGGGGGGTGGCGTCCGCCCTCTGGCGTTGGAACAAGCAGGGGAGGATGCACCGGCCAGCGAGCTGTCCGTGGTCGCCGTCGACCAGTTGCTCACGCGGCTTGGCGAAATCGACCCGCAGCAGGCAGAGATCGTCGAGTTGCGAGCGTTCGGCGGCCTGACGATCGAAGAGGCGGCCGATGTGCTCGGGGTTTCGCCTAGCACGGTGAAGCGGGATTGGCGGATGGGGAGAGCCTGGCTCTACCAAGAGCTGCGGAGGGAGAAACGCGCCTGACGCAGAGCGCTGCTGGGCGCACTCGCTCACAGGACTAGCCGCGAAGACTGGACAGGCGTCTCACCCGACCCCATTTTCGCGCGTCCCCGTTTCTTCGCCCGTTGCGCCGCATTTTCGTGTTTGCCCCGCATTTCTTCATCGTGCGCCTCCGTGGTGTCGCTCGAGGTACGTGGCGTGGCGGTGACAGCCGGTGCTAACCTGTCCGAAGAGGCTAGGGGACTAACCCCAGATTCGTCCAGGGCATGCGAAGCCGTGACAAGCGGGGATCCAGTGTCCATGAATGCGGAAGCCCCTTGGGGTGCAAGTGGTCGCTGGTTCAAATCCAGTCGCCCCGACCATTCTGGGGCCGTGATTTCATTGGAATGATTCAATGAGTCACGGCCCTTTGTTTTTCCCAATGAGTCTCGCGGGGACACCAGGGGGACAAGCGGCGGCGGCGAGCTCGCGGCGACGAGCATCGGCATGGCCGGGATGTCGATGCGGTTCAGACCCGCCCGCAAGTCGCCGAGATCGACGCGGCTGTAGACATTCGCCGTCAGACGCGGGTCGCTGTGCCGCAAGATCCGCTGCGCGACCACGAGCGGCGCGCCAGCGCGCGCGAGTAGCGTTGCCGTTGTCCCGCGCAGATCATGGAAGCGGATCGGCCGGTGCACGGGCTTCGGCCAGAGCTTCATGCCGCACGCGGGGCAGTGCCGCCTGGCCGCGTCGGCGTGGTGTTCGACGTGCGGGGCGCTACGCCCCTTGCAGCGGCGGCAGCCGTGGTCATAGCCATTCACGAGGCCAGCGCGCGCCAAGGCTCGCCGCAGAACATCCTGAAGCGGCGTATCTTCGGGCCTCATGGAGCCGTCCGCGGCCGGAAAGACGTACACGCTGCGCGACGCGAGAAGCGCCTCGCGCAGGAATGGCTTGAGCGGATCGGCGATTGGGATGACGTCCACGTGGCCACCTTTGGTCGTGTCCGAGTCGTAAGAGCAACGGATCGTTATCGTTCTTGCCTCGAGGTCAAGATCGCTCTTGCGCAGCCCAAGAAGCTCGCCCTTGCGCATCCCCGTCCAAATCGCCGTCGCGAAGAGGGGGCGCCAGGCCGGAGCGAGCCGGGTGAGTACCAGCGGAACCTCGACCGCGATGGCCACCACCAAGCTCGCGGCCAAGCCCAGTGCCCCGGATTCGCCGCACGTCGGCCCGCTCGCGGCCGCTGATTCCTCGCTGCCGCGGTTGTGCAGAGGAGAGCTGAACCGAGCTCATCCCTTCGGGACTTGGCAACGCGACTGGCGACCAGCCTACAATTGACTTCTCCGGCAGTGTAGAAGCACATCAGGAGGGCCTCTGTGGCGTCGAGACCGGACACCAAGCAGGGCTACACCGCGGGCTGGGCGCCGGCGGGATGGGGCTTCTCTATCGAACGACGGACCTCAAGCTCGGGCGCGCCGTGGCGGTCAAGCTGCTCGCCCGGCATCTGGTCAGCGACGAGACCGCGAAGGCTCGCTTCGTTCGAGAGGCGCGCGCCGCCAGCGCCCTCGACCATTCCAACATCGCCACCGTCCACGACATCGGCGAGGAGGATGGCGAGCTCTTCATCGTCATGGCGCTCTACGACGGGGAGACGCTCAAGCAGCGCATGGAGAAGGGACGGCTCCCAGTCGACGAAGCGGTCGGAATTCTGCGCCAGGTGGTGCTCGGGCTCGAAGCCGCGCACCGCGCCGGGATTGTCCATCGAGACATCAAGCCCGCCAACATTCTGAGGACGAGCAGCGGAACGGTCAAAATCCTCGATTTTGGGGTCGCGAAGCTCCTGGGTGACTCGCAAGCCCAAATGACTCAGGCCGGGCAGGCGGTCGGGACGGTGTTGTACATGTCCCCGGAGCAGTTGCGAGGGGAACCGCTCGACGCGCGAAGCGACCTGTGGTCGGTGGGAGTCGTCGCGTACGAACTTTTGGCGGGTGTGTCGCCGTTTCAAACCGATTCCAGCGCCGCCGCCATCGCGCGCATCCTCCACGAGGAGCCATCTTCGTTAAGCGCAGTGCCCGGCGTTCCGGATTCGCTCGGGCAGCTTGTTTCAGAGCTACTTCGGAAAAATCCCGTCGAGCGACCGCAAAGCGCGAGCGAGGTGCTGAGGCGACTGGAACATCCAGATTCAGCGAGCCGCACCGAGCCGCCCCAGGGCCCGGCCCACGCGAGCAGGCGACGGGTGCGCTGGTGGACCGCGCTCGGCTTAGCCGCAGGTCTGCTGCTCGCCACGGCGGTCGGGTGGTCTCTACGAACCAGAATCAGCAAGCAACCGGCGGACCCGGACCGATCGATCGCGGTGCTGCCGTTTGCCAGCCTGAGCACGGGCGAAGAGAACGCGTACTTCGCGCAAGGTTTCCACGATGAGCTGTTGCGGCAAATCGGCAGCATCGGCGATCTGCGGGTGATCTCGCGCACCTCGGTGCTCCAGTACAAAGACAGTGCGCACAACCTGCGACAGATCGCTCAAGCCCTGGGAGTCTCTTCCATCGTGGAGGGTAGCGTGCAGCGGGCTGGGAACCGCGTCCGGGTGGAGGCGAAGTTGATCGACGCTCGCAGCGATCGGCAGATGTGGGCGGCGCGCTACGACCGCGACGTCACGGATGTCTTCGCAATTCAGACGGCAGTCGCGGAGGAGATTGCTGGTGCGCTCGATGCGCGGCTCTCTGCGGCACAAAAAGCGCTAATCGAGCGCAAGCCGACGCAGAGCGCCGAAGCATATGACCTTTACCTGCGAGCGCAGGAGTACGCGCGTCGACCTGGTTATGGGCCCACCAACCTGGGAATCGCCGAACAACTCTACCAGAAGACCTTGCAAGCTGACCCTTCCTTCGCGCTGGCGCGTGCCCGGCTCGCTTACGTGAGGCTGGCAAAGTATTGGTTTGTTCCGGGGACACCGGAGGGGCTGGTGGAGCAGGCGAGGGAAGATGCGGAGCAATCGCTGCGGCTTCAACCGGACTTGCCCGATGGCCACTTAGCGCTCGGTCTTTACCACTACTGGGGTCGTCGCGATTACGACCGGGCGCTGAACGAATTCGAGATCGCGCGATCCGGACTGCCCGCTGAGGCGATCAACGCCATCGGCTGGGTTCTTAGGCGTCAGGGAAAATTCGACCAGGCAATCCGCAATCAACAGCAGTCCATCCGGCTTGACCCCCGCTCGCCACTTCCGTTTTTCGGACTCGGCTTGTCGCTTCTTTGGAATCGCAGATACGAGGAGGCCGAGCGGGTGCTCGAGCGCGCGCTGACGATCGCACCCGACTTCGCTGACGCCCACATGCTGAGGGCGTTCGTGCACGAGGCCTGGAAGGGGGACACCGACTTTGCCAAGGCGGCGCTGAGCGCGACCCGAGGCCGGCTCGACACGCGGGGGAGCATTACAGCGCAGGAGTGGCTCGGCCGCCTGCTCGAGCACAATCCGCGGGAGGCACTCTCTTTTCTGGATTCCGTCGAATTCGAGACGCTGACCGCCAATTTTGCCGTGTATCCGAAGGCGTTTTTTTACGCGCTAGCTCACGAGGCGCTTGGTGACGCCGCGCGGGCGCGAGGGGAGTACGAAAAGGCGCTCCCGCTGCTCCAAGCGGAAATCGACAAGAACAAGAACCCAAGCGGCGCTCGTCAGCTGATCGTGCTTGCGCGGATCTACGGAGGGCTTGGACGGAAGGAGGATGCACTGCGCGAAGCCACACGCGCGGTGGCGCTGCTGCCCATCTCGAAGGACGCGTTTCTAGGATCCGACATCGAGACCGACCGCGCTGGCGTCGAGGCTCGCGTGGGCGAAACGGGTTCAGCCGTTGAGCACATTCGCGAGCTGCTCAAGATACCTTGCCCACTCTCACCGGCCCTGCTGCGCATCGACCCGAGGTGGGCGCCGCTGCGCGATGATCCACGCTTCCGGAAACTGGCAGAGCTCGACCCCAAATGACGTCCGAGTCGCGACCGGAAACTGAGCAGGGCAACAGCGCGGGTGGTGGTCCGGCGACCGCCACGTCAGTCAATGAATCCAAACC
>WNEZ01008357.1_pt1 | contig 16524 bp, 17 predicted proteins | sample 5400521 | NCBI WGS metagenome assembly WNEZ01 (sample SAMN13153339, study PRJNA577476) | soil metagenome | isolation source: 120 cm saprolite under Douglas fir tree site 2 hole 1 replicate 1 | place: USA:California | collected 2015-04-18
GTGTTCGAAACCTACACCGCAATCCTCGACGCGTGTCAGAACGCTTGGCGTAGCCTTCTCAACGAACTCGGCCGCATCGCGTCCATTGCCAGCCGCGACTGGGCCTCCATAGGTTAATCAATCCGAAGTCTGGTATTACGACTTCATAGCGCCACGGCGAAACAATATTGCCCATCTTCGTCGGCCGGGGCGCGCCATCTACGCCAGAGCACGCTAATGGCGCGCGGGAACAACCGCTTCTACGCTGCCACGGCGCAATGCCACCACGAGCAAGCCGCCTCCGTCAATCAAGTGGCAGGCCGTGCTTCTTGAGAAACGATAGCTTGTCCCAGTAACCGAGCTGGAAGACGATGCGATCGCCCTTCACTGTGAAAAAACCGCAGCCTCTGAGCCCCAACGTGTCTATCCATTCAAGGATAGCTGCGTCGCCCGCGTCATGAATGACCTCAGGAATGCAGGTCATGTCCGCTGCCGCGAAGTCGCGCCGGAATATCTCGCGGATGGCGGCCTTGCCCGCAATCGGCTCTTGAACGACCTGATGGTTTACGGCGTCCTCGTGGTATAGTTCGGCCAGCCTATCAGCGTCACCGGAGTTAAACCGGCGCACCCATTCTTCTACGACTTGGCGCGGCGTCATCGGCTAAGGCCTCGTTTCGTAGTCGTGTGTCGACTTAGGCTGGATCAGGTCTCAGCGGTTGCCACAGAGATCCTCGAAAACCGCCACGACCCCATAGGGCTCATGCCGTGGCCCCTGAACGAACCGCACGCCGGCGGCGGTCATGCGCGCATGATCGCGGTCGAAATTATCCGTTTCCAGGAACAAGAAAACCCGCCCTCCGGTCTGGTCACCGATGCGCGCCGCTTGGGCCGGACCATCCGCCCGCGCCAATAGCAGGCCGGAGCCGACGCGGCCCGGCGGGCGCACGACGACCCAGCGCTTGCCGCCGCCGAGCGGCGTGTCTTCGCAGAGCTCGAAATTCAGAGCGCGGGTGAAGAAGGTGATCGCTTCGTCGTAGTCCGCGACCACGAGACTAACGAGGGAAAGATGCTGATTCATCGCCCAACCAAGCGGATTGCGACAAGCTGGCCGTCAAGAACGGTAAGATAACATTACATCGCCTTAGTGGTTGCAACGCCTAAACCGAGATGGTGACAAACCCGCGTCGGTATTCGCGAGGCGCAACCCCACCACAAAAGTCCGAGTTGGTGGAGCGGTTCCGCGGGTGAAGCGTGCGTCCATTCCTGGCGCATCTCGTCGCCTTGGGATGGATCGGTACGGTGGTTATCGAAGGGGAAGCGGACGGTCTTGCGATATCGCGAGACGCCGTGAGGTCGCGCGAAATCGAAGGCTGTCGCAGAATGACCGATTGGTTCGCGCGGCAGGTTGCGGCATCATAGCGCCACGGCCGAGCAGTAGTGCCCATCTTCATCGACCGTGGTGCGCCAGTTTGGTACACGCTATCGCCGCCAAAACCCGTCGTTTTCGCGCTTGACCCGACGCCAATGCCTAGAAAAGGAGACAGCGACAGCATGATCGCGCATAGAGCTTCAACGGCTGGATAGGTCGGAGCGACACGACTTGGACAGCATGCTTTGCGGCGCTCATAGCTCGTACCCGCGGTCCGCCCAGTAGAGCCAATCACCGACGGCCTCCTGGGTCTCTTGATCTTTCGACAATGGTCGCAGTTGCGCCAAAGGGACGGCAATTCGTTCGCCGGCCCGCCGAACCCAGACAAACATTTCGCTCTCGCACTCCTCTTCCGGTGCCATGCCGAGGACTTCCACTTCGTCTTTGACCTTGAGAACGGAGATAGGCCGCACGAACCTACAGCGCGCCTTGAATGGAGCCATCATCTTGCCATCGAGGTAATAATACCAACCCATCGCACGTTCGCCGGAACCGTAAGCATCGACGACGGCCTCCATTGCGATTCGTTGCTCACGTATTTCGTCTTTCGCGCGTGCCATGGTCCCACTGTCCAGGCTAGACCGGGACATGCATCCTTGCAGAGCCGCGTTCCGGCGCTTCGCTCTGGTCCTTCAACGGTGCTGGTGTCAATGCGTCCCTGACCTTGCGCGACGCCTCGTCGGGGCTGCTGCCTGTGATGTCCACGGACACATGCGCTCTGCGGAAGGAGCGACTGAAGTAGGCGATGTCTCGTTTTATTTCCCGGACGTAGAGGCCTTTCTCACGATCCGTCAAATTCTTTTGCACCGCGCGGGAGTCGATGTCATAAAACGTGATCCTGTTTAAAATATTCTCCGGCGTATCTCGAAGCACGACAATGATCGCGTCCCGCGTGTCGTTGATGACCTTCCAGTAGCCACCCAGTAGCCCACTCGGCGGCAACGCAATGACACAATTGTAACTCTCGTCCCGAGAGAGAACGTGCTTCAAGACTTGAGACGCCGCGATGCGGAAATCGTGCGACGTCAGGTGACGGTTTCGAAGACGCTCGATCGATGTTCCGAAGAAACGCTCGGTTTCAACATCCAAATCGAAAAACCGACATTCAAGGAGCCGAGCCAGTTGTGCGCCAATAGTGGTCTTGCCGACACAACTGACACCAGCGAGGAGTATGCGCATGTTGCAACCTTCGATGAGGACTGTGCCAGTCTTGGCCGAGCTTGCGATTCTAGGTGATTCGCGCCCTCCACTGTGGGCTTTCCACAGGGTGAGGACCAAGACGGAAAGGCTCTCGGCTTGATCGACCGTTGAGCATCAACTCGCCTGCGTGTGACCAAACGAGCGAGGGCCTGACAGTGGTCGTGGCGTCGTGCCTCCGAAAAGGCGCGAGCAAGCGAGGATACCTTCGCGCGCGATGGTGTGGCTCGTCATAGCGCTATGGCGAGGCAATAGTGCCCATCTTCATCGGCCGTGGGGCGCCAGTTTTTTTCTTATTTTACAGCGCGATATGCGCTCCCGGACTGAAACTCCAACTCTGCCTCGTTCGAGTGAGTAAGCAAAATTCGAAGAAAAATCGTCACCGAATGCAGATAGCTCGGCTGCAGACCACGTCGGTTGGAAGCTCGCCCGTCTGAGAACAGCTATCGTTTCCATTAGCGGTCGGATTGGCGCTCGCAGGCCGCCGCTCACGCCAGTCCGAGTTGGAACACGGCGACACAACCAGATTCGCATGTTCTTGAGTTCTAACGCGCGTGTTTTTGATCTTAACGTGATCTTTGGCTGTCGTTCGATACCCGCTCTCCGCCAGATCGGTACGTCGCTGCGAGCGGGGCGATCGTTTCCCGTCAAAGAATCTCGAGACGACAAAAGGGGGGACGGCCGGCCCCGGGGGGAAGACCGGCCGTCGTTGCGTACCCAGGCGCAGCGGTACTGGCCGTCTCTCGCGAATTTTTGAACCACGAAGCACTGTGGCCGTGGCACGCGACCGGAGATTTCAAGGTCCCGACTGCCTACTCCCGAAAACAAGCGCGGACCTATCTATGGCCAATGGCCACAGCGGCTGTGCACCTGATATTTCAGCTGGGCGATTCTGGCAGTAGCGCTCGCCCGTCGGAGCTGGTTGGGGTTGCGGAGACGGGGCGAACGCGGGTCGTTTGATCATCGTCGCGGTTTTTGAACCGCCAGCTCTCATTTCCGGTTTCGATGATATCGAAGTGATGGGTCAGGCGGTCGAGCAACGCGGTCGTCATCTTGGCGCGAGTGTGTGGACCACGTCATTGTCCTGGGCGAGACGCATTTGCGCCAGGTTCTGAAATCCTACGCCGTCCTCGCCGCCACTGGCTACAACTTCCGTCGCCTCATCCGATGGCTCAGACTTTTATGGCGCCAAATCCTGGCGGCACTCTTCCCAGAGCTTTTGATCAATCTGACCTAAGACAAGGCTTCTTCAACGACGACTTATTCACACGCGATCCTCGGCGGCCTTCATCACCACTACGTTCGAGTCTAGGTTTTCGGTACACACAGGCATCGTGAAGTCTCTCAACGTTTCGTGACATGCCAGCGGCGACACATTTGCGCACGAACGCCGCAGCCCGCGCAAGAGGCTGAAAGTTGCCCCTTGCGAGAGCTTGCCGGACCGACGGCTAGTTGCCGCCCGTATAGGTGATCGTCCAGATCACGCCGGACTTCGCCACAGTGTAGAAAGGCGTCGGCATCTGGAAGTTGGTATAGACCTCGCCGTAATCCACCACATACATCGTCTTGCCGTCGTTGCTGAAGACCACCCTGTTCGGGCGCTCCAGCCCACCGCGGTTCTCAGGCTTCTGATAGGCGTTCGGCCCGGGATCGATGTTCTGCGCAAATTTCGACCATTTGACACCCGTCGGCTCGAGAAACTCTATCCGCAACACCAATGGCCAGGTCGGGATCAGGCTCTCCGGGCCGGTGTCCAGGATCCCGTACACCGCCCCGAACAGATTGTTGTTGGCGCCGAAGCTCGACGCGCTCCACGCAATCCCATCGATCGGGTTGTTGGTATCCCATTCCAGCACCGGGTTGATGTAGCCGTTGGGATTCGGATTGGCGACGATCAGCGGCACTCCGCGGTAGCCGTCGATGTGGTGCTGGAAGTGGTAGGGACCGGGGGCTTTGAGGAACGGCTTGTCCCCGATGTAGAGCTGCGGGTAAGGGCGGTCGACCGGGTTGCCGAGATAGGGAACCAGCGCGAAGCGCTTGTTGGAGACGAAGCTCATCCCCTCCTTGTCGGGGAACCCGCCGTCCTGACCCTTTTCGGTCACGATCCAGAGTTTCTCTGCGCCATTGGCGATGCGGCGATGGCCGACATCGTTGGCGCCGTTGTCGGAGACCGCGAGCGCGTTCTCCCACTTGGTTCCTTTTGGCCCGAAGGCGACGCCGGACTGGTTCCGGAAGCCCATGGCGTAAACTTCCATCTTCTCGTGCGGATAGATGCCGTCGGCACCCTTGTCGCCGACCTTCACCCGCATGACGGAGCCGCCGCAGGGCACCTGCGCCTTGACGATCTGGCCGGGCTTGGCGGGGACGCCTACCGGCATGAGCGCACCGGTCATCCGGCCGTCCGACGAGCGGACGTTGAGGCCGGTGTGAACGATGTCGCGGCAGACCGGATCATGCGGGGTCGTCCCGAGGCCATCCTTGTGCTTGACCCAGAATGGATCATTCGGGATGTCGGTCCAGCCGTGATTGTCGGGATCGGCAAAGCCGCTGTTGCTCGGAAAGCCGAGCGCGAAATACAGATAGCCGTCCTTGCAGGTAATGCCGCCATTGCGGTGGTCGCCGACCGGCAGATCCTTGATGATGAGCTTGAGTTCGCCGCCGACGCCTTTCATCTCCCAGATCTTCTCGCCGTATTCCGGGATGTACATCGTGTCGTTCTCGGCGCAGTAGCCGATCTCGTTCATGACTGTCTTGAAGATGTCGCGACCGACTTCTTTGATCAGGTTTCCGCTCTTATCGAAAATCTTGACGTGCGGCGGATCGAGCGTGTCGAGCGTGTTGAATGTCTGGCCGGAAATGGCGACCCACAGATTGTCGTCCTTGTCGACGGCAGCAGAGGACGGCGTGTCGAGCCCCGCCTTGAATACCCCCACCTTGTAACCTGGGGGCACCACTACCTTGTCGGGATTGGGTGTGACGGGCGTGCGCTTCGCCCAATCGCCCGCCTGGGAGCTACCCGGTTTGGCTTCCATATCGGCCATTGCTCGGACGGCGGGCAGAACCGCGGCAAATGCAGCCAACATCGTCCACGTCAGCATCCTCATGCGTTCCTCCTTGCGTTCGGTTTTTTTTGCGTTCGGTTTGGTTCCCCGTGGCTTTTATTGGAGTGTTTGACTCACTCGATGACAAAAGTTCGAATGAATGCGACGACGTCAGCGATGTCCTGTTGCGTCAGCGTCGTCTTCCAGGACGGCATGTATGCGCTCTTGCCGGCGGCGAGGCCTCCTTCGGTGATCACGTCGGCCAAATATTCGTCGGGCAGTGTCTCGATGTAGCCTCTGCGGGCAAGCGGCCCGACATGCGGCATGAAGCCCTTGCCGCCACCCCTGCCGTCCGGGCCGTGACAGCCCTGGCAATATCGCAAGAAGATCGCTTCGCCGTGCCGCGCATCCCCGGCCGCAATCGCCGCAGTTAGCATGATCGGCGACAGCGACGAGGCAACAACTGCCAAGCAGCAAAACAGCGCCGCCCGCGCACCATTCCTCCCCATTTGCAGGTGCTCGTTTTGTTTGTCCTGACGCTCGTTCCTGCTGCCGCTGCGGTCCACGACTATCAGTGCCCGAAACGACGTCAGGCCGTCCTTGCATCCTTATCTTATTACTTTAGTCTAACCTTGAATCCGCCTGCAAGCCAGTAAATTCTCCGATCCCTACGGCTAGCAGGCTGCTGAAGAAGTCTCTAGACCATGATCCGATTAGATTGAATCGGATCATGATCTCATCTCTTTGTTTGAGCATGATCTTTTCGGAAAACCGGTTTCCACTTTTCCGGATCATGCTCTAGCGGGGCGGAGTTGAACATGAGGCAGCGTGCCCCCGCTCGAAACCATTGCGCCGGCCATCACATGCAGTGTCCAGTTTCATGACGGGGCTGTCGCTCCGCGATCACGGAATAGTCGCTAACGGTTCGCCTCGCCGAAAATGCCGGCTGGGACCGCCCGTTGCTTGATCTTGAGCTGCAATATCTTACTGAACTCGACATCGATTTCGACGTTACGGTCACCGGCTTTGAATTGCCTGAAATCGATCTGCTTATCGGCGAGCTATTAAACGCCGACGAAAATGATCCGGCAGACGCCATTGTTGCGGCCGTGAGCATGCGGGCACTGCGATCCGAAAACCGATTATGTGAAGACGGCATCGAGCAACAGTGATTTGACGTCGGTAGCAGCCAAACTCCTGCCCTCGAGCAAAACAGTGCGGTCAGAGATGACAAGCGGCCCGTCGCAGGAGTCGTCGGTGATGCGGCCGTGTGACCCCTTGACCAGCGTGGCATCTAGCGGAATGACGTCCATCAAGGCGCGGAAGCCCAATTTGCGCAATGCAAGGCGTTTTCCGATCGCGAGCTTCGGCGATGATATGTTCGGATCAAGAAATAGCTCCACCGGATCATAGCCGGGCTTGCGGTGGATCTCGACGGTGCGGGCAAAATCCGGCGCGCGGCGATCGTCGTTCCAATAATAATAGGTGAACCAGGAACGCGCATCCGCCAACGCCACCAGTTCGCCCGAGCGCGGATGATCGAGATCGAGGCTATGCTTGTCAGTGGCATCATAAACGCGTTCAATTCCGGGCAGATCTTCTAGCACTTCTCGCACTTTCGGCAGCGAGCGTGGGTCGGACACATAGACATGCGCAATCTGATGGTCCGCGACGGCAAACGCTTTCGAAGCCATGGGGTCGAGTAATTCGGCGCCGTCTTCCTCCCGCACTGCGATAAATCCGGCGTCACGCAGCGCGCGGTTAATGTGGATCGGACGGTCTACTTTGGTGATGCCGTATTCGGACAGGATCACGACGGAACGCCCGCTGGCACGCGCCGCATCGGCAAGGTCGCCAGCCACGGTGTCGATAAACGCTGCAAGTCGTAGTCCAGATGCGGCAGGTAGGCCAAGGTCAGCGTCGGATTGTTCTCGGCCATCACTAGCTTGGTCGCGTCAGCGATCCAGCGGGTCGATGCGATCGTCGTCGCCGGCCCCCAGAATTGAAACAGCGGAAACGGCCCGAGCCGTTCGGTCAGACGATTACGCAGGCTGTCCGGCACGGTGTAACAATCCGGCAGCTTCCGCCCGTCCGCCTTGTAGATCGGTCGCGGCGTTGCGCCAAAATCATGGCTGGATGCCATGTTGTACCACCAGAACATGTTGGCGCAGGTGAACGCCGGGTCGCGCCGCTTTGCGGCCTCCCATACCTTTTCGCCTTCGACCAGGCGGTTGGATTGCCGCCACAGCATCACTTCCATCAGGTCGCGGAACAGCCAGCCATTGGCGACGATGCCGTGCTCGCGCGGCGTCAACCCGGTCATGAAACTGGCCTGAACGCTGCACGTCACGGCGGGCGTCACGGTTTGGAGCGGCGCCATGGCGCCTTCGCGGGCGAGTGCAGAAAGCCGCGGCGTCAGAGCCCCCAGATGGCGCGGCGTGAGCCCGACCACGATCATCGCCAGAACCGATTTCAAATCATCTCTCCCCGGGGGTAATTCGCATTTTCTTGGTCTTTGGCCGTCGTTCAGAACGGGCAATGTCATCCTTGCAGGTTTTTTCGGCCGCGCAAACCGGCTTGCCAAGTCCATCCGTGAAGTGGCACCTTGTTGATTGAAAAAACAAACCCGCGATCACTGGCGGCGCTACCGAACCCGCCAGTGCCTAAAAAAGCGAGTGGCGACACCCGTTCCTGGACAAGACGAGGTGTCGTATCAGGGAGAGTGCCATGCTCGACACACCGTCGAACACGATCAGCGACGTTCGCGTGCAAACATTCAACATTGCTTACGAATATCCCGTGGTGTTCACGCGCGACGCCTTTAGTTCCGGCAATCGCAGCCTGATCGACGTTCTGGCGCGCCGGGAAAGCGGCAAGGTTCACCGCTGTGGCATTTTTGTCGATGAGGGCGTGTTGTCCGCGATACCGGATCTTACGGATCGAATTGCAGATTATGCCTCGTTCCATGCCAAGCATCTCAAGATCATCGGCGAACCCGTCGCTGTGCCCGGCGGTGAGCGCTGCAAGAACGATCCCAATACCGTTCCGCGGCTGCTGGCGAAATTCTCCGAACTGGCAATCGATCGGCATTCCTTTGTGATCGCGATCGGCGGCGGCGCGGTGCTGGACGCAGTCGGCTATGCGGCAGCGATCTTTCACCGTGGCGTTCGCCATATCCGTTTTCCCACCACCGTGCTGGCGCAGGATGACAGCGGCGTCGGCGTCAAGAATGCAGTCAACGCGCTGGGCTCGAAAAATCTGGTGGGCACTTTCGCGCCGCCCTGGGCCATCATCAACGACAGCGCCTTTATCGATCGTCTGCCGTTGCGCGAAAAACGCGCCGGGATGGCCGAGGCCGTCAAGGTGGCGCTGATCCGCGACGGCAATTTCTTTCGCTGGATCGAAAGCAATACGGTGGCGCTGGCGCAATTTTCGCCGCCCCATCTCGATCGCCTGATCAAGGATTGCGCGGAATTGCATATGCGCCAGATAAGGCTCGGTGGCGATCCGTTCGAAGCGGGGTCAGCGCGGCCGCTGGATTTTGGACACTGGTCCGCCCACAAGCTCGAACATCTCACGCGCAACGAAGTCAGCCATGGCGAGGCGGTCGCGATCGGCATCGCGCTCGATACCCGGTATTCGGTCATGACGGGATTGCTGGCGGAGGGCGAAGACCGGCGCGTACTTGGCGTTCTCGAACGGCTGGGCTTCACGCTGTGGCATGGTGCGTTGCGACAGCAAAACGCCAAGGGGAAACCCGCTTTGCTGCAGGGGCTGGCGGATTTCCAGGAGCATCTCGGCGGCGAATTGACCGTCACGCTTCTTGCGGACATCGGCCATGGCATAGAAGTGCACGAGATGAATGCAGAGATGGTCGGCCGCAGTATCGATTGGCTTCAGCAACAGGCGCAGGCCCGATGAAACTTGACCAACTCGCAGGTAATGTGAACCTGACCTATTGCACAAATATCCATGCCGGCGAGAGCTGGCCCGACATCCGTGCCAGCCTCGATGCACATGTCCCTGCGATCAAAGCCGCGGTGGCGCCGGATCGCCCGCTTGGCATCGGCCTGCGCCTGTCCGGCGAAGCGGCCGCGGTTGCGCGGCAGCCGGAGCAACTGGCAGCGTTTCGCGAGCAGCTTGCAACGCTCGGCGGCTACGTCTTCACCATCAACGCCTTTCCGTTCGGCCCCTTCCACGGCGTCCGCGTCAAGGAGCATGTTTATCTGCCGGATTGGCGCAGCGCCGAGCGCGTCGCCTTCACCGCCGACAGCGCCGCCGTCCTTGCCGCGGTGCTGCCGGATGGCGTCGACGGCAGCATCTCCACTGTGCCGGGCGCATTCAAGGCCAATGGGCGCGCAGATGGCGCCGTCGCCGCGATCGCCGCCAACATGATGAAGGCGGTCGCCGATCTCGTTCTGACCGAGCGGCGGACCGGCAAGCGCATCGCCCTCGCGCTGGAACCCGAACCGTGCTGTTTCCTCGAGACCACGGATGAAAGCCTCGCGTTCTTCCAGGAGGTGCTACTGCAGCCCGAAGCGCTCGACCTGCTCGCAGCCGGCATTGGCGAGAATCGCGGCGGCGCCGAAGCCATGCTGCGCCGTCATCTCGGCATCTGCTACGATATCTGCCACGGGTCGGTCGAATATGAAGATCCTGTCGCAGCACTCGACCGCCTGCTGGCCGCCGGCATCTCGGTGCCCAAGATCCAGCTCTCCGCGGCGATGCGCGTTCCCGCGATGACCGATAACCTGATCGGCGCGGTGATGCGCTATGACGACGGCGTTTATTTGCACCAAACCATCGTGCGAGGGCCTTCGGGGCTGACGCGGTATGTCGATCTGCCGGATGCCGTCGCTGCATTCAAAGAGGGCCGGGCCAACGGCGAATGGCGAATTCATTGCCATGTGCCACTGTTCCTATCCGACCTTGGCGAGATCGGATCGACCCGTGCCGACCTCGTGTCGACGCTGGCGGCGTTTCGACGGAAAACACGCTCGTCGCATCTGGAAGTCGAGACCTATACCTGGGACGTGCTGCCGGAGAATCTACGAACCGGCTCCAAGGCAGCCGATATCGCGCGCGAGATTTCATTCTGCATGCAGGAACTCGTCGGATGAGCATGACGGCCACCGCAATGCCCGGTTTGTCGACGCTGCTGCGTCTCGGCCGGATTTCAAACGTGCCAACGGTCTGGACCAACGTTCTGGCCGGCGCCGTCATCGCCGGCGGCGCGCAGTCCCCGAACGAAGTCGCGCTGATCGTTCTCGCGATGACCGCCTTCTACGTCGGGGGCATGTATCTCAATGACTACTTCGACCGCGCCATCGATGCGCGCGACCGCCCCGGCCGTCCGATCGATGCCGGCGAAATTCGCGCCGGCTCGGTGTTGTCGATCGGTTTTGGCCTGCTGGCGCTCGGCGTCGCGCTGATGATGTCGTTTGGTCCCCGTGCGATCCTGTGCGGCCTGCTGCTGGCCGGCGTGATCGTGCTCTACGATGTCTGGCACAAGGGAAATGTGCTGAGCCCGGTCGTGATGGGATTGTGCCGAGCGCTGGTCTATATCGGAACCGGCGTTGCGGCGACCGGCGGCGTCTCGAATGCAACCATCATCGGCGCGGTTGCGCTGGCGTGCCATGTGGCCGGTATTACCTATGCGGCCAAACAGGAAAGCCTCGACCGGGTGGAAAACCTCTGGCCGCTGGCGCTGCTGGCCGTGCCGTTGTTCGCAGCGCTGCCGGTTCTGTTCAGCGGATGGATAGTCATCGCGGCTTTCGTCCTGCTGTTGGCGGCCGACGCGTTTGCGATTTGGTTGCTGGCGAAGCAGCCCGTGCAGGGCGCAGTGCCGCTGGCAGTATCCGGATTGATCGCGGCGATCTGTCTGGTCGATGCGCTGGCGATTGCGGCCGCCGGCGGCGGTATCTTCATCGTCGCGGTCTGCGCAGTGGGCTATCCGCTGACGCGGCTTTTTCAGAGGTCGATTCCCGGCACATGAAGGGTGTCATGCCCGCGTTCGGATCCTCCCAAAAACCCAAGAGACTGCCGTGCTGAATGAATTTCTCGCGCTTGCCGATGGGTGGATCTCCGAACGAACGGACGAGCGCGGCGCTGCCTGGTTTCGAGGCGCCATCAATGAAGTGGCGAAGGCCTCGAATGAGCGGCCGCTCAGCGTTGCGATCGGTCTGGCGCCACGCCGGCTCGGCAAAGCCGATCTGGCGCTGCCGGCGGCCGATCTGGCGCGTGCGGAAGCGTTGCGTCCAGGGCTAGATCTCAGCGACTGGAGCATCGATCAACTGGCGCGTGTCGCGCTGATGGCGGGCAGTCATGGCGGCAATGATGCCGATTTCGCGGCGCGGTTCGACAGCTTCTGCACCACCGCCGAAATCAATGAACTGATTGCACTGTGCCGCGGGCTTCCGCTTTACCCCAACGCGGCGCTGATCGAACCGCGCGCGCGCGAAGCGGTGCGCTCCGGAATGAAGCCGGTGTTCGAGGCCGTCGCCCATCGCAATCCGTATCCGCGAGAGACCTTTGCGGAAGACGCGTGGAATCAGATGGTGGTGAAAGCGTTTTTCATCGGCTCGACGCTTTGGCCGATCCAGGGATTGGACGAACGCGCTAATCCCCGGCTCGCGCGCATGCTGGTCGGACTGGCACAAGAGCGTTGGGCGGCGGAGCGCCCCGTCAGCGGAGAGTTATGGCGATGCGTCGCGCCGCACGCCGATGACGAAGGCGTTGCGGCATTAGCGCATGGCTGGAATGCAGGTAACGACAGAGAACGCCTCGCGATCGCTCTCGCGCTGCGGGGAGCGCCGAACGCTCGAAGCTTGCCGCCGGAAGAAGTCGCGAAGTTTCAGGCGAGATTAGAATCAGAAAAACCCGAATGGCGCGATCTGGCATGAGCGAGCGGCATGGTCTTCCGGCAACGGCGAACCTGCTCCTGAGATTTCTGTCAGGATTGTTGACCGTTTCCATTCTGATTCAATTCTTCATCGCAGGCATGTCGTCGCTGACGGCGCCGGATTGGTGGAACTATCACAAGATTTGGGTCAACATTTTTCAGTGGCTGGTATTGCCGTTGCCGGTATTCGCCTGGTTTTGCGGGAAGCCCCGCGGCGGCCGCGTTCTCTTCGCATCGTTGCCAATTTTACAGATCGCGCTCCAATACGTTCTCGTACACCGCGCACTCGATGGCCGCTTACCGAACGGCATCGGACTTCATGCGGTCAACGCCGCATTGATGTTGGTCGTCGCGACCTTGCTTACGCTGGGCTGGCATGACGGCAATAATCTCTTCAAGAATCGGCAAATATAGTCGGGATATTTTCCTGATCTTAAATTTAAAACAATTGATGGTCGGCTTCCCAAAACATTTTCTATCGCAGGTTAGAGGGAGCTCGATATCGTTCTAAGTTGGCCGCAGAGAAAATTAAAAATTGCAGGCCGGGAAACGAACAGGGCGAGGAGAGCAATCATCGTGAGAGCGATGACGCTCGCTGTCTTTTTGGCAGCGACAACGATGGGCATACCTGCGGCCTATGCACAGCAGGCGCCGGCGACGCCGGCGGATGTTGCAAAGCCAGGTGGAAAAAGTACCGGGCGCCCCGAAATTGGCGCTCGTCAAGGTGGCCGATGGATTTCACGATCCGGTCGGCGTGACCGCAGCCAATGATGGCTCCGGGCGTATCTTTGTCGTCGAACGCGCCGGGCGCGTCAGGATCGTCGGCAAGGATGGCAAGGTTCTGCCGGATCCGTTTATCGATCTCACCAACTTCAATCCGCTGGGCTCGGACGTGCAGACCGGGTTCGTCGAACAAGGGCTGTGGTCGGTCGCGTTCCATCCGAAGTTCAAGGACAATGGTTACGTCTTTGTCCACTACGCGTCGCTGCCGTTTAACGGCGCTTCCATTATCGCGCGGATCACCGTCGATCCGAAAAGCCCGAACCAGGTCACGTCGGAACAGTTCACCAAGAGCGTGAAGGTTCTGATGAACATCCCGCAGCCTTATTACAATCACTACAGCGGCATGATCACGCTCGGACCCGATGGCAAATTGTACATCGGCAAGGGTGATGCCGGGTGGGAAGGCGATCCGCTCAATGCCGGGCAGAACCTCAATGTGCTCTGGGGCAAGCTTCTGCGCATTGACGTCGATACCGCGGATGACGTGGCTTACGCCATTCCAAAGGACAATCCGTTCGGCAAGGCGGACAAGGCTCAGTTGATGTCGCTGTTCGGCATCAACGAGCAGGGCTTTGCGCTGAACAAGATCGGTTCGCGGCCGGGAGATCTGGGCCTACGGCCTGCGCAATCCCTACATTGTTCCACTTCGATCCGAAGTCGGGCGACCTGTTCATCGCCGATGTCGTGCTGGGAGGAAATCAACTACCAGCCGGCTTCGTCGAAGGGTGGCGAGAACTACGGATGGAAGTTCAACCAGGGTTCCTATTGCCATCCGGCGCTGTCGGAAGACCAGAAATGTCCGATCGTCGGCGTGTTGCCGGCGGCGGAATACCCGCACGACCAGCCGTTCGAGAACGGCCCCAAGGTCAAGGAGGATAACGGCTGCTCGGCCCAGGGGCTTGGCGTCGCCAATTATGGCGGCCTGACCAAGACCTATCTGGTCGGCGACTGGTGTTCCGGTCGCCTGTTCGGCGTGGCCTGGGATGGCGGCGCCAACAAATGGCAGATGCAGGAGTTCATGCAGACCCAGTTGCAGTTCACCGCCGGCAATGTCGATGCTGACGGCTTCGTGCTGGCGACCAACTGCTACTGCTTCTACACCGACGACAAGGGCCCGAACGCCAACCCGGTGGGCGCGCTCTGGCGCATCGTACCTGCCGACAAGGTGGCAGTCGGCATGGAGGTCGCGATAACCAAAGGAAACTGAGCCTTTGTAAGCGGACAGCTAGCATCGCCCGCACATTTTGCGGGCGATGCCGTTTTCAGGCCCGTGTTTAAGATCCCTTTGCAGATCAGGATTCCGACTGAATTTCTTTTCCGCACCCCGCGTATCGCTGTTGGCGTTGACAGTCGTTGGGGGTACGCTAGGCCTGTCTCCGGCCACTGCCGGTGACCTATCGGACTTCAGGAGTCCGCTGGACAATTCGCCCATGACGTTCCCGCTGCAGACCGGGGAGGTCGAAACGCCGGCCGTGAAAAACTTCAAGGCCACCGGCGTCAACCAATGCCGCGGCAATGATGATGCGGTCGCGGACGGCAAGAAACTTTATACGACGAATTGTATTGTTTGCCATGGCGCTGATGGCACCGGAAAGATGGGCCCAACCCTGGTCGGCAAAGACATCGTCTATCCGGAGGCGCTGACCGACCCAGGCATGTTCTCCATCATCTATGGCGGCGCCGGTGCGATGCAGTCGTTCTTCCGCCGCGGCATGCAGCAGGACCAGATGCTCAGGATTATCGCCTATGTAAGGACACTCGAAAAATGACCACGACCGGCTCGTCGCCCTTTGGCGCCTTCGCATGTGATTCCGGTTCCTTAAAAGAACTGCTCGGAGATACCGCGCTGAACTGCCCCTGCTGTAACGGGCGGTTGACGCCCGAAAAGCTGGCGCGCCTGTTGGACGACGTGCAGAAACTCGCGCAAGGACGCGCGCCCGCCAACGCCGGGCCGGCCGCGCAACCATCCAACGGCGCCGGCCGCCCCACCGGCATGATCATCGATCCGCATACGCATATGATCTCGCGCACCACGGACGATTACGAAGCGATGGCCAAGGCTGGCGTGGTCGCGGTGATCGAGCCGGCGTTCTGGCTCGGGCAGCCGCGCACCAATGTTGGCAGTTTCATCGATTATTTTTCGCTGATTTCCGGGTTCGAGCGTTTCCGCGCCGGCCAGTTCGGCATTCGTCATTACTGCACCATCGGCCTCAACCCCAAGGAAGCCAACAACGAAGCCTTGGCGGAAGCGGTGATCGACGCGTTGCCGCGCTTTCTGGTCAAGGAAGGCGTCGTCGCCATGGGCGAACTCGGCTATGACGAGCAGACCCCGCTCGAGGACAAGGCGTTAAGGGCGCAGATCGAACTCGCCAAGGAATTCGAGCTTCCGATCATGATTCACACGCCGCATCGCGACAAGCGGCCGGGCACGTTGCGGACGATGGACGTGCTGAAGGAGCATGGTTTCGATCCGGCGCGCTGTGTCATCGACCACAACAATGAAGAGACCATCCGCGAGGTTCGCGACCGCGGATACTGGTGCGCGTTTTCCATTTATCCCAACACCAAGATGAGCAGCGAACGGATGGTGGCGATCGTCGAAAGCTATGGGCCAGAGCGCTTGATCGTCGATTCCGCCTGCGATTGGGGCGTGTCGGACCCGCTGGCGGTTGCCAAGACTGCGCGCCTGATGGCGCAGCGCGGCGTCAGCGCCGATGCCGTTCGCCAGGTCGTCTATAGCAACGCCCTTAGTGTCTATGGTTTGAACACAGAAATGAAGGAAGAGCATTGGCTGGCGCCGTCGGCCATCGATCAGCGAACACTTTACGAAGGAAACTCGGTGCTGCGTGGCGGGCAGACGCCGCGGATTGAGCAGCCAGGACGCTTGACCGACGAATTGCAAATCACCTGATCCTCGCCGGATCAAGATGCTGCCTCTCAATCAACTGCGTCTGCCAGCCGCTTGCCATTCAGGGATATTCCTTTTGGGTGGATGCGGCGAGCGGCAAGCCGATCCAGGTCGGGGTCAGCCCTCCCTGCATAAGCCCAATATCCCGGTTCGGTAGCAAAATGGTAGCAAGATGTTCACCACGCGTTCGAGGGACGCTTCGGATATGCCTACAACGATGATCGGGCTCGCTGTCACGTTAGCTTTCTCGCTGGTTGCCTTCACAATGCCAACATCGGTTTGGGCA
>WNEZ01002235.1_pt1 | contig 16523 bp, 12 predicted proteins | sample 5400521 | NCBI WGS metagenome assembly WNEZ01 (sample SAMN13153339, study PRJNA577476) | soil metagenome | isolation source: 120 cm saprolite under Douglas fir tree site 2 hole 1 replicate 1 | place: USA:California | collected 2015-04-18
CCACGCCCGAACGGGTTGTAGCCGCGATCACCGGAGCAGAATTTGGCGAATTGCTGGCAGCAAATGGCAACGACAGTAGTGCGTCAGAAGAAGGGGTGATGAGCAATGAGTGAGATCATCAACGAAAAATCGACTTCCAACACACCCACAAGTGCAGTTGAGGCTCCCTCCGTAGAGGTGCCGAGCTATCTGCCGCGCCAGACAATCGGACAACTGTTACGTAATGAGCTCGGCTTTTTTCCTGTGCTGATGACACTCATCATCATCATGGCCGTTTTCGGTTTCGCCAGTCCGTTCTTCCTCACACCGCGTAATCTTTCCAACCTGCTGCTACAGATTGCCACAATTGGTGTCGATGCACTCGGTGTGACCCTGGTACTCCTTCTCGGTGAAATCGATCTTTCGGTCGCTTCCGTTGGGACGCTCGGTGCCGTTGTGATGGGGATCCTGTCGGCACGCGGCATAACCTTGCCAGGCGGCGCACACTATTTCTTTCCTGCGTGGGCAGCTATCACGATCGGTATACTGACAGGCACGCTAGTTGGCTTCATCAATGGACTCTTCAGAGCTGTGTTGCAGCTCCCTTCGTTTATTGTGACGCTGGCTGCCTTCATTGCCTATGAGGGTCTCCTGCTCTATCTGTTGGCCGGACAGAGCACGCTGATCATTAATGACAGCGCTATTAATAATATTGCGGGTAGTCCCACCAGTTACTTACCGTGGTATCTGGGTATTGGTCTGCCGACGGTAATAGCGCTGGTTTATATTGTGTTAGTCGTGCTTGATCAACTGAACCGGCGGCGGGCTGGCCTTAGGACCAAGCCATTATGGCAACTCCTTGTACAGATTGGGCTGGTCATCGTGATTGTTGGAGGCGCGGTATTACTGTTTGAAAACTACCTGGGTGTTCCTAATAGCACTGCGATCCTGATTGGCTTGATTCTGATCTTCTGGCTCATCCTGACGAAGACCAGGTATGGGCGTCATATCTACGCCGTCGGTGGTAACAGCGAAGCGGCTCGTCGCGCCGGTATTAATGTGACGGGCATACGTGTGGCCGCCTTCACTCTTTGTTCGACGCTGGCTGTGGTTGGGGGTATCCTGGCAGCCTCGCGTGAGACGGCGGTGGCGAGCCAGGTCGATCCGCTATTGCTGCTAGAGTCGATTGGGGCGGCTGTGATCGGCGGCGTGAGCCTCTTCGGTGGGCGCGGTTCTGTCTGGTCTATCATATTGGGCGCACTGATCATTGGCAGCCTGATAAACGGTCTCGCCCTGCTGAATCAGACGCAGGCGGTAGAGGAGATGATCGAAGGAGCTGTGCTGCTACTCGCTGTAACGGCCGATGCCCTGGTGCGCAGAGCACAGGCGCGCAGCGGTCGCTGATATGCTTACTCCTGGCGGGACTTACCCCGCCAGGCCCTCATGCTAACTTGAATAGTGACTGAAGAAATCCCAGATCACCACATTAGCATCGATCACATGCGTGGTAAAGCCCGCGAAATTGGTTGTTGCCCCGGGCCAGTTATGACCACCGTCACTCACACGATAGTGAACAACGATGCTGCCGCCCGCGCAATGCGTCCACACTATGCCGGTCACATCACCCCGCTGGAAAAAGACTTTGCTCGTGCTATCGCAACCATCATGAGCGAGCCAGAGATTCAGGTAGACCTGTACTGCTGCCATCCCTGCGGCAGGGTTGCCACCATAGGGGGCGTCTGGGTCAGCCTGGCCATGAATCTCTAAAACAGGGATTGCTCGTGAGGGATGACACCCGCCGGGAGTGTGATAGTAGGCCCCAGCGACCGTTGCAACGGCAGCAACCTGGTCTGTCAGCGTACAGGCGATGCGGTAAGCCATGCCTCCCCCAAGCGAGAAGCCGGTGACATAGATACGATGCATGTCGGTACAGTAGTTTTTTCCCATATAACTGATCAAATCGCGTGTAAACTGCACATCGTCAGCATCGCCTGTGTTTAACCCCGCGTTCCATGATGGCGGATTGTCGAGTCCCTGGGGAAAAACCAGCATGAAGCCTGCTTTATCCGCTTCCGCGGCCATGTTTGTATAGCGAGCCATTCTCTCTGCTGTGAAAGTGTAGCCATGATAGCTAATCACCAGGGGTTGCGGTTGTCTGCCATAGGACGGTGGCAGGTGCAGGATGAACGTCCGTTGCACTCCAGCCGATAGAATCGATCTATTACTATCGCCTACATCGTGCGGCGGTGTCTTACAAGTAATCGGTGGTAAGGTATTGCTCGGAGCCCCTGAAGTTGGTGGAGTGCTCCCGCTACCCGGAGATGGGGTTTGGTATATATGGAAAGCGTAAATGGTTGCGCCCAGGATAGTAATAAGCGATAGAATGACAATGCCCAACCCCGCCAAACGCCGGTTTCTCCGTAGTTGCCTATGACGATTATTGCGTTGCTGCATCTAGCCTGCTCGTATACTCCAATCTAGTTCCTTGCATGCCATGTTGGGATTCACGCTCCATGTAAAAATCATTTGCACCCTGATCGTGTTCACGGAATGGCGAGTTGCACCTGGGTGGCGGTGAAGCTCGTGTTTGGGCCGGCCACCAGCAAAGCCAGTTGGCCCCCTGTGTATGGAGACGACGAGTCGGTAATGCTTTGATTGCCACCACTGAGCGGAACAGGCATCCCGTTGACCTTGAAGGAAAAGGTGTTCCCTTGAACGATCGCTTGCAAAGTATTGCCTTGATTGAGTCCACGGTGAATAGCTGACAAACTATTCCCCCTCCATAACATGGTTGCTACCGTTGGGGCATTTACGTCATATTTCAGCACTTGATAGTCGCCATTGCCATCGATGACGAGCGCATAGCAGTGCTGCATAGATACGCCATCCGCCTGTAAGCTCATGTAGAAGGCGATGCCATAGAAAACAGTGGTCCCACCGGTATTCTGCATGATTTGAGCCGTCATGGTGAAATTGTTGGGTAATGGCTTGACTGCTCCTGGATCAGGGTGAGGGAAGTAGGTACTGTTGACGTTGCCGATGGTCAGCACGTACTGGTTGTTGCTAGGAGGACTGATCGTCAGATTACCACCATCGTAACTTCCGGCAAGCCAATTGAGGTGGTTATCATGAAAATTGTCTGTAAATGTACTGACTGCTTGTAAGGTAGAACCTGTGCCTGTCCCACCTAAGAGGCCAGTTATAGAGGGATGCCAGATGCCAAACACGACAACCAACACCGTGACGATCGCAACCATGATGTAACTCAATGGAATTTTGCTTCTCGTCGGCGGCAAAGCTGGGGCTACAAGACTGCCTCCGCTCACTCTACTGGCAGCCGTTGAGCGCAAGCCGGATCCACCGGTCGACACTGCACTGGGGATGGACTGCTGGCCGTAATAAGAGGACCCAGGAGGCGGAGGAGCAATGTCGGCGGGCAAAGTGGCGGAAGGACGAGGAACCGTTGAATAGTCTTCACGGGTGCCAGCAGAGAACGCACCGCTGACAGAAGGAGAGAGAACAGCTTCTAACGCCTGTGCCATTTCTTCCGTCGACTGAAAACGTGCCTCGGGTGCCTTCGCCAATGCTTTCGCCGTGATGCGTGCCAACATTTCTGGAACGATCGGGTTGAGCTCGCGTACAGAGAGGGGAACCGTGTGGATGTGCTGGTACAGCAGACCCAGGGCCGAGCTAGATTGAAAAGGTACCTGACCCGTCAACATCTGGAAGAGTACAACACCCAGGGCATAGACGTCGGTGCGCGCATCGACAGGCTGCAAATTGATCTGTTCTGGCGCCATATATTCGGCGGTGCCTATCATCTGGCCAGCGTTCGTGAGTCCCTGGCTGTCTCCCACGTTAAATCGGGGAGCTACACTCCCAGCAGTGAGAGGAATGATCGTCTCTTCCCTACTAACGTCGAAGAGTTTGGCGATGCCGAAATCTGAAAGCAGGAGTTCGTTAGGATCGCTGGCAGAGATGAGCATGTTCTGCGGCTTTACATCACGGTGGATGATGCCGTGCATATGCGCATGGTGCAAGGCGCGTGCCATTTGCAGCGCATACTGGGCAGCTTTGCGTGGCTCAAGCGGTCGCCCGCCGCGCAACTGGTCGCGTAACGTCCCGCCGCCAACGTATTGCATCACGAGGTAGGTCAGATTGCCACTTTGGCCGACGTCATACACCCTGACAATGTTGTGATGCTCTAGTTGCGCACTCAGTCTTATCTCTTGCTCAAAACGTTGTCGGAACCCCCCTTGCTCTGCGATTTGCGGCAGCACCACTTTGATAGCCACGTCGCGTTGTAGTCGTGGATCGTAGGCCTTATAGACCTCTGCCATACCACCTTCGCCTAACTTGTCCTGGATACGGTAGGCACCTAGTTGCGTACCAATCAGTGAGTCATTCTCCATATGTTGCTCCTTGTGACTCGAATGCTACCTCATGCTATTATATTGCAACTCCGGGGTATATTGACAGTATTTGCCAGGCCTACGAAGTTGAGTTAGAACAACTCCAGGGTATATTGACAGTATTTGCTGGACCTGTGAAGGTGAGTGTCGTGGGTGTTTGACATCTGTTGAAGGGCACATTGACTGTTACCTGCACCGGTGCACCTGCAGCAAGTGTCCCACTGGCTGGCGTAAAGGTGATGCCGGCCACTCCACTGCTTGATGCAGACCAGTTGAGATTGCCCTGAACATTACCGGTATTGGTCACTGTCACATGGCAGACCCAGCCACCTGCTGAGAAAGTCGTTGAGGTGCGACAATCGTTGTTAGCGTTAATGCTGCTCGGCTGGACTGACAACGTCGGGGCCTGCACCCTCAGCGTTACATGCACTGTCGACTGACTTGATCCAAGAGTGAAAACGATATCCCCATTATATGTTCCAATTTTGAGGTTCGCCAGTGACACAGCTATCTGCACCTGCTGGGTTTCCCCATTGCTTAATGTTCCATTCGTTGGATTAACTGTCAGCCAGTTTGCCTCGGACGACGCAGACCAGTTGCCAGCCGTACTGCCACAGTTCCTCACTTTTACCGTTTGCTCAGAGGGATCGCTGTTGGCCACAACACCTGTGAATGTGAGCGTCCCTGGTGTGGTGCTCACACACTGTGTGCGGACTGTGAAGCTCACAGTTAGTGATACCGTAGAACTGCCCGGTTGACTGCTAAACGTGACCGTCGTCGTGTATTTACCCGGCTTCAGTCCGCTTGCCTGGGCACTCACCTGTACCTGTCCCTGCCCAGGTGCCTGTATCTGCCCGCTGCTATGATCGAGCTGGAGCCACGGAGCCTGGTTATGATCCCAGATGGCAGTCCAGGTGAGCAATCCTGACCCGCTCGTACAGAGTGTAATCTTCTTTGAGTTTGGTTGGTTGGAGCCCTGGTTAGCCGCTAATGCAATCGAGGCTGGCGTGACGCAGCTTAGTCCCGAGGCGGAGGTCGTTGGAGAAGATAGAGGAGATGGTGTCGCTGTTGGGGAAGGCGTGCCGGTTGGAGTAGCCGTGCCTGTCGGAGATGAGGTAGCGCTTGGAGACGGGGAAGGAGTGGATGTGGATTCCTGTACCGCTTGCTGAATGGTAAAGTTGAGTACGGCGCTACGCCGGGTAATCTTCTCCTCCGCGCGAATGGTATGGTGACCAACATGCCAGTCTGAGCTGACATTGATAGTGATGTTAAAGGTTCCGTTAGTACTGACCACAACGGAATTCGTTGACGTATCGATCTGGTCAATGGATAGTACGTAGGGGCGGGTGTAGTGCTGGGTTGTGTGGGGGAGCTTGTCTCCGCCCGCGAACCCGGCTGCGATGTTTGCGTTGGAGGTTTGCATCCTCATGGATAGATGTCCCGTAGGGGCGGGAGTGGTGCTGGGTCGTGTGGGGGAGCTTGTCTCCGCCCGCGTTGTAGATAGATGTCCCGTAGGGGCGGGAGTGGTGCTGGGTCGTGTGGGGGAGCTTGTCTCCGCCCGCGTTGCTGGACCGACAGTAGTGTAATAGAGTGGTATCGTGCCATCGAGTGTGAGTACCACGCTGCTCCCTGGAATGAAGTGACTACCATATAGATGGATAGTCTCTCCCCAGGTTACGTTTGTGCTACCACTCAGTGAGAGGGCAGGACTCAGTATGGTAAAGCCCGCACCAATGATGCTGGCGACGATGAGGGTAACTGCGGCAAATGTAACGAGCGCTACTCGTATTGAGCCACCTGCGCCTGGCCGTGTCCTTTGCGAGGTATGTAGGTGACGTGTGGATTGCGAAGAGATGTCCTGTAATCGTACTGCGTGTTGAGGTGATACGCTTGGCTGAGAGCCATGATGCAGATGGGTGAAGTCTGGCGTTGGCTCTGTCTGCGGGGTGCCCTGGATGGATGGAACTCCGCCGACCTCCGGGGTGCCTTGAACCATCGCCACATTTTCACCAGGGGCTCGAGCCATTGAGTCTGCTAGCACTGGTAGACTCAAACCGATCACTGCGGCACGGCGTCGCTTTTCCTCTTCGTCCTCGTCATCATCCGTGTCAGGTGCGTTACTCAAACCTGCTGTTGGGTATTCACTCAGTCCTGTCAGTGCTTCTGCCGGGTCGGTTGGTGCGTGCCCACAATGCCCGCAGAAGGCGGCATGGTCGGGTAATTCCGTTGCACAATATTCACAGTATCGCATAATCCTACATCCTCGCATTAAAAAAACTATCTACTATCTCAACGAACGAAATCGGCATCTTCAAGAATCAATAATACCTAAAACACAATCGTCTTGTTCTTATAGATCAGCACCCGATCCTCTGTGTGTAACCGCACAGCCTCGGCCAGTACACGCCGTTCCACATCCTTACCCTTGCGAATCAGGTCTTCAAGTGTATCCCGGTGGTTGCAGTGGATAACATCCTGGGCAATGATCGGTCCTTCATCCAGGTCATCAGTCACGTAATGAGCCGTCGCCCCGATTAACTTGACCCCGCGTTCAAAGGCTCGTTCGTAAGGGTTTGCTCCAATGAACGCTGGCAGGAAACTGTGATGGATATTGATAATCTGGTGGTGATAGGCCTTGACAAGGAATGGCTCCAGAATCTGCATATAGCGTGCGAGCACCAGGAAATCCACCTTGTTTGACAGGAACTCGAGGATGCGTTGCTGATCTGCACTGCGTTGTTCTTTCTGAATAGAAAAGTAGTAATAAGGGATACCATACATCTGGGCAAGCGGTTCCAAATGCTGGTGATTGCTGATAATGCAAGGAATCTCCATCGCCAACTCACCGCTTTTCCAGCGCCAGAGCAGATCCGTGAGACAGTGGTCGAGTTTTGACACAAAAATGCCGACCCGCTTGCGATGCCGGGAGTAATGGACGCTCCAATTCATACGGAAAGCCTCAGCAATTGGAGTAAATGCCTTGACCAGGTCAGCCTGGTTCAGGGTAAAACTATCCTCTGCAAAACTGACGCGCATAAAGAATGTGCCGTGATGCAAGTCCGTGGAATGTTGGTCGGATTGGCAGATATTCCCATGATGTTCAAAGATAAAGCTGGAGACTGCCGCTACAATCCCTGGTCGGTCTGGACACGAAATCAACAGCGTTATCATAGTATCTTGTGTAGACATGTATAGCTCTCTTATCCTTTTGATGTGAAGTTGGCCTGTAGGTGGAGTGTAGTATTAGTCTGGCTCGACGTACGCGATCCTATCCGATTCCCCGACAGACGCTGATGTGCAGTATAGCGGTACAACATTGCTGAGTCAATGAGGATTGATAGCATGAACCCGGCAATGTTAAAATGGGATGACTGAACTTAGAGAGAGAAATACAACTTTAGAGAAGAGAGGCAAAAACACTATGACCAACCCACAAGTAGCACCATACGGTTCCTGGAAATCACCCATTACGACGGACCTGATGCTCTCTGAAACAATCGCGCTCGGGCGGATCGCGCTCGACGGACAAGACACGTATTGGACCGAGATACGTATAGCTGAAGGCGGACGCTATGTCATCGTACGTCGAACGCCAGACGGACAGACGACGGATATGCCGCCACCCCCGTTCAATGCACGCACGACCGTCCACGAGTACGGCGGTGGTAACTTCACCGTTAGCGATGGCACGATCTACTTCTCGAACTTCGCCGACCAGCAGCTATACCGCCTGGTGCCAGGATCGGAGCCGCAACCCATCACATCGACCGAGAATATGCGCTATGCCGATGGCGTGATTGACCGTGAGCGGAAGCGTATGATCTGTGTGCGTGAGGACCACAGTGTAGCCGGGCGTGAGGCCGTGAACACCTTGGTAAGTCTCGCACTCGACGGCAGTGACGCTGGTCAGGTGATTGTCTCAGGCAACGACTTCTACTCGTCTCCACGCCTTAGCCCTGGCGGCTCACTCCTGGCGTGGTTGACCTGGAACCACCCGAATATGCCCTGGGATGGCACCGAACTCTGGGTCGGGGAATTCCAGCCTGACGGGACGCTGGGCCATTGCGAACGGGTTGCAGGCGGTCCCGGCGAATCTATCTTTCAGCCCGAATGGTCGCCGGATGATGTCCTGCACTTCGTCTCTGACCGCACCGGTTGGTGGAATCTCTATCGCTGGCGGGATAACCGCATCGAGCCTCTCTACGAGATGGCTGCCGAGTTCGGCCAGCCTCAGTGGATTTTCGGTATGTCTACCTACGGTTTCGTGGCAAAGGACCATATCATCTGCAGCTACGTGCAGCAGGGAATCTCACACCTGGCCAGCCTCAATACAGTCACGGGCAAGCTCACTGCGATTGAGACGCCGTACTCCACCATCTTGAGACTAGATGCAGCTCCTGGGCGTGTGGTGTTTGAAGGCGGTTCGCCAACAGAGCCGGAGTCAATCGTCGAGCTTGATCTCGACACGTCTGGCACTCAGGTATTGCGCCGTTCTAGCTTAGTCAAGGTAGATGCTGGATACCGCTCGAAAGCCCAGCCCATCGAGTTCCCAACCGAACATGGACTCACCGCATATGCCTTCTACTACCCACCACGGAACCGCGATTACGTTGCCCCAGCCGGTGAGCGTCCTCCCCTCATCGTTCATAGTCACGGTGGTCCAACAGGGGCAACCTTCAATGTCTTCGACCTGGACATTCAGTATTGGACTAGCCGCGGATTCGCTGTGTTGGATGTGAATTATGGAGGCAGCACCGGTTATGGCCGAGAGTATCGTCGTCGGCTTGAAGGTCAGTGGGGCATCGTTGATCTCGACGACTGTGTGAACGGTGCTCGTTACCTGGTGGAACGCGGAATAGTAGACGCTAATCGACTTGCCATCGCCGGAGGCAGTGCTGGCGGCTACACAACGCTCAGTGCGCTCACCTTTCGTGATACCTTCAAAGCGGGCGCGAGCTATTATGGATTGAGTGACCTGGAAGCCTTTGCCAGGGATACGCACAAATTCGAGTCACGTTACCTGGAGCGGCTCGTGGGTCCCTATCCCCAGCGGCGTGACCTGTATTACGAACGCTCGCCGATTCATTTCACTGACCGTTTTTCGTGCCCAGTGATTTTCTTCCAGGGACTCGATGATAAGATAGTCCTGCCTAATCAGGCCGAAGTGATGGTCGAAGCACTGAAGAAGAAAGGCTTGCCCGTCGCGTACATCGCTTTCCCTGGTGAGCAACATGGCTTCCGCCGCGCCGAGAGCATCAAGCGTTCACTCGAAAGTGAATTGTACTTCTACTCACGCATCTTTGGCTTTCCGCTAGCCGAGCCGGTAGAGCCGGTGGCGATCGATAATCTCCCGTAAGGAAGGGAAGGAAGAAGGCCCATGAAAACGATGCGCAGAACAAAAGGCAATTACTCTCTGCCTCTACGGTACTTAATCTCGTAGTGTATGATGAAGTCTAACTCCTCATCAGTGAAGCCATAATGCAGGGCCAACACACAATCAATCTCATCGATAATCGGCTTCGAGAGCTTTGGATAGAACTCGTCGTACACAACCCTGCCCGTCGTCTTATAGACATAAGTGCGTTGCCTGGAATTATTCATATAGTCTAGCATGAGGCGGTCGCTTATACTGGACAGCAAATCACCCCATTGTTGTGCAAGTTCATTGAGATTGACAGGAAAGCTGCCAATCTCTCGTTCATTCAGGTGATAGCAGTCTGAATACAGCAGCCAGAACCAGAAGAACAGGGAACTATTGATGATACAAACGGCAGCATCACGCAGCCCTTCGCTTGAGAAGTTGACCTGGCGGATCTGAGAAGAGACCTTCATCCCATCTCTATCGCTCTGGAAGCGAGGCACAAACGTTGTTGCCCGAATCCAATTGACAGGGCAGTTGTGGTAGTAGAGTGGCTTATCTCTGTGACCCATGAAACTGCGTAGCGGAGACTGCTCAATCATTTTCTTGAGGATGGCTAATTCAACGTCTTGCCCGACTTTCGGCAGACTTCCCTTGATAATGGCGTCGGTGCTTTGACAGTACTGAAGCGAGCTAAAGAGCGTATCTCGTGCCTCGGCATACCAGCGAACATACCTGGTCGAATAATAGGTAAAGTCCGCAAGCTTCTCCCGACTCACCTTCGCAAGCCCGATGCACAGGCGGAATTTGACGCCTTCAAAGAGTTTTGAAGGGTTGGCGTCCCCTGATAGGAAGCTCAGGTGAAGGCACGATGAACGTTCTATCACAAGCTGTTGTAAACTATGCATCCTATCAGTTGAAAATCCACTCAGGGGAACGATCATTCCCCACCTTCCATCATCGTTAAGAAGCTCAATAGACCTTTCTAAGCAATAGGCATAGAGGTTGCCACAAGTGCTGGTCCTGTAAGTGTCAAGCGGCAAACGAAAATCAGCTTTCACCTCGGAATACTCAACATAAGGCGGGTTGCCGATAATCACATCAAATCCACCGTCCTGCATGATCTTATCGAACTCAACACACCAATGGAATGGCTGGTGACTGGTACGCCAGTGCTCAAAAGCTGACGTATCGTTGGGGTCAATGCTGTACTGTTCCGCAAGATGGCGGTCAAGTTGGGTGCGCGTGAGATGTGGGATAGATGCCTGATTGATCTTCTTGACCTCGTCAGCAGTAGCAAATCCAACCAGCGCATTGCCTGCACGAATATTGCCGTCCAGAATGGGGAGCGGCTCAATATCCTCTACTGGCTCGATAGATGCCACGAGTTTGAGCAGAAGTCGTAGTTTGCAAATCTCAGTGGCCTCCTCCATGATGTCCACACCATAGAGATTATTGCGAATAATGAATTTGAGGATGAGGTAACGGCGACTGCCGCCGTGGGGAGGCGGGACACCCTGGCGGGTGGTTGTGGTCTGGAAGGCCATCCGATTCAAACAGCCTTCATAGAGTGGTTCCAGCACCTTGAGCGCAGCTAGTAGAAATGCCCCGGAGCCGCAAGTAGGATCCAAAATCGTCATCTGCTCGAGGCTCTCATAAAAGGCACGCAGAAAGTCTAGCTCCTCGCAATTCTCGATCATATCCTGAGCAAAGCGACGGATGTCAAGGTTGTAAGTAATAAAGTCATTGATGGATACTATCTTACCAACAAGCAGTCTGGCTTTGATCTGGGCATAGCGTTTACGCCGAGCCGCATATTCTCGTCCGGTCTCGGCCGGGAGATGGCTCTCACAGCGAACTGCTTCATAAATGTAGCGATCGGGATTCTCTCGCAATCGTCTCCAGATGGGCCCGTTCACCTCAAAGGCAGTAGGAAACTTTTTCTCGGCATCTGCGAAGAGAAAGGGGATAATAGTGTTTTTTGCGATGTATTCACTGATATCCTCTTTCGTATAGTATGCTCCCATCTGCTTCTGGTTGACGTACTGCTCGAAGATATGGCCAAGTATGTCGGGGTTGATCTCATTATCCGCGCCTGGTTGACGCTCGTCGAGCTGCCACCGGTAAGCATCGAGGAAAGCGAAAAGCCTTGCAAAAGCCTCATCGGCGATCTGAATGTCGGCGTAATCGCGCTCCAGCTTATGCACGTCGAAGAGACCGCAATTGAGATAAGATACCTTGCCCAGAAAGGTATCCAGCTTAGACGGGTGCGAGTAGGCAGATGTACCCAGCCTCTCATGAAAGAGGGGCAGCAGGAAGTAGCGATAAAAGGAATTGCACATAGTATCCAGATGGTTGGCTAGATAATTGGTGTCACCATTGAGAACCCCCTTTTTCTGCATGAAGTAGAGGAACATCAGGCGATTGAACATGAGTGAAGCATATTCTGCACGGTCGGCTGCCGAGGCAATGCCCTGGATGGATGTCTGAAAAATGTTGTGTTCGGCCTTGAAACGATGATAAAAGCGCCTGGTGATGCCATCCGTATCGCTAGTTTGGTAGGTACGGTGAGCAACTGTAGCTAATGTCTGGTCTTCTTCTTGTTTTACTGCCAAAGTGAATGGTCTCCGGACTGTTGATCAGTTTGACATGCCAGGAAGGCGATGATACCCTCGATTCAAGAAAGGTTCGGGATGTAACACGGGCTTTGTTCCGATACATATGTAGCATCCTTACTATACACTCGTCAATGCTCACCTTGAGTTTATATATCTTACAGTACATTAGTACGGTGAGATGGGTTATCGTTATGCTCAATTGTACGAAGGAGTCTGCACTATGGCCATGTTCCTCACAATGCGCCCCATTATGCGCTACTCTGCCTTGGGCTTGCTCGCGGTAAGTATGTTGCTTGCGTTAGTGGTGATCAATGTCAGCGCAACGCCATCTCAGTCGGCATATGCACAGATACAGGCGGTATTGCCACACTTCGATCATATTGTCGTCGCAGTTGAGGAGAATCATAGCTATGCTCAAGTTATCGGGTCAGGTAGCGCCCCCTATGTCAATTCGCTCGTGAGTAAAGGTGCTCTGTTTACCGATTCACATGCTGTTTCGCACCCGAGCGAACCCAATTATCTAGCGCTGTTTGCAGGCTCGACTTTTGGTATTTCGAGCGATGCGTGCCCAGAGCATTTAGCACAACCGGACCTTGGAGGCGAACTGCTAGGGAATGGGGACAGCTTTGCCGGCTACTCCGAAAATATGCCCAGTGCAGGATTCACTGGTTGCTTCTTCCCAGGTTCGGCGCTTTATGCACGCAAGCACAATCCCTGGGTTGATTTCTCCGAAGTGGCAGGTAAACAAACCAATAAACCCTTTTCAAGCTTCCCTGGTGCGTTTTCTGATTTACCGACGGTTTCCTTCGTCGTTCCTAACCAGCTAGATGATATGCACTCTGGATCAATCTCAGCAGCCGATAGCTGGCTGAAAGATCACCTTGACGGCTATGTCCAATGGGCAAAGACGCACAACAGTCTATTCATTCTGACCTGGGATGAGGATAACGGTACATCAGCGAACCACATTGCGACGATTTTCGTAGGTGCCCATGTAAAGGTCGGTCACTATAGTGAGTCCATCGATCACTATAACGTACTGCGCACCATCGAAGCCATATACGGCCTGGCCTTCACAGGCAATGCCGCAAACGTCGCGACGATCACAGACGTGTGGATGTAATCTTGCCAGCAGGGTTCAGCGATGCTACAATGCCCCTGCAAAAGTACAATTGCAGCGTACCCCCACTATTCGTACAGAAAGAATGTATCATGGACACAAACGCACAAGTCGGGCAGGCTAACATGAGCGGGTCAAGCACTGCAGGATCATCTTTTGAGCCCGCATTCTACGATGTGGACTCGATCAATGCTGTGACATTGGTTGAGGGCATCAGCGCACGCTTCGTTACCGGTAGTCGTATCATGTTCTCTTTCGTGCATCTTGCACCGGGTGCTATTATGCCCGACCACAATCATCCCCACGAACAACTTGGCTACGTGGTCGAAGGCTCGATGTTGCTGAACATAGCGGGAGACGAGCGCAACCTACAACCCGGCGATGCCTATACTATCCCTGGCGGTGTCACACATCGAGCCGTTGGGGGACCCAACGGCTGTCTTACGCTCGATGCCTTCAGTCCTCCACGCGAGGAATACCTTGAACGTGCACGCCAGGCGGCGAAGGTAGAATAAGGTATAGTTTTTTTGAAAGGCGGGGAGCAAGATGGACCTCGGATTGCGCGATAAAGTAGCGATTGTAATGGCAGCCAGCAAAGGGCTTGGACGTGCATGTGCTGCAGCGCTAGCTGCAGAAGGTGCTGGGGTGACAATTGGTGCGCGTGGTGCGCAGGCCTTGGAGAAGACAGCACTGGAAATCCAGCAGGCTACAAGGAGCCGGGTGCTGGCTGTCCCAACAGACGTGACCAAAGCGGAGGATATGGAGGCAATCGTTACCGCGACTGTACGCGAGTTTGGGCGCATAGATATTCTCGTCAACAATGCGGGAGGACCACCGGCGGGAAAGTTTGAGTCTTTCGGCGATGCCCAGTGGCAGGCTGCTTTTGAACTGAATTTACTCAGCACTGTGCGGATGGTGCGCCTGGTATTGCCGCACATGCGCAAAGCAGGCAGCGGACGCATCATCACCATCGTAAGCACATCGGTGAAACAGCCGATCGACGGACTGCTCCTCTCCAATGCCATCCGTTCAGGCGTGGTGGGCCTGGCAAAAACGTTATCCGTTGAACTGGCTCCCGACAACATCACTGTGAACAATGTCTGCCCTGGACGCATCCTAACCGATCGTTTACGTCAGATATACCACATCAACGAAAGAGTGCAGCAAGGGGTAAGCGAAGAAGCAGTGCTCAAAGAAATGGCCCAGGATGTCCCTATGGGCCGGGTCGGTAAACCCGAAGAGTTGGGCGCGTTGGTTGCGTTTCTGGCCTCGCAGCAAGCTGCTTACATTACCGGAACCACTATCCAGGTTGATGGTGGCCTGGTGCGGTCGTTGTTGTAAGGAAACCGATGCTGCTGGCACTCAGTCATCTTTCTTGGCACTGGAGACGAGGCCACGTGCCTCGGAGATGCGAACCATCGTACCGCCTACAAGTACGCAGACGCTGACAACTATTGCAAGCGTAAATAGAGGCAGACGGAAGTTCACTCCATAGAGGAATGTCAGCCCTATTGATCCAATGAAAGCACTTGCCAGGCCAATAGTAGTATACATCCCCTGCACTCTCCCACGAGCATCGGGAGGTGATGAGGCGGCAACATGCGCATCGACGGCCGGCTGTATTATAGCAAAGATGGTACCATGAACTGCGTACAGTCCAATCACCAGCAGAATCGAGTTCGACAGACCATAACTGATGTAGAGTGGCACCATTCCGAAGCCGAACGTCAGGATTAGCATTGAACGGCGTGAACGGTCAGCTATGCGCCCGCTGATCGGTGATAAAAGAATGATCGGGATGGCCGATATCGCGAAGATCAGGCCAATGACGGAGACTGAAGCGCCCAGGTGATAGTGAATCCAAAGCGGCAGTAGCGCAAGTTCAAAGCCGAGGTACAGGTAGTCGCCGAACGCCAGGATATAGGCACCCACCAGGGGAAGGGTAAAGAGCGCCCGGCGTGGCACCGCTGCTGCTCTTTCTCGTGTCACGGCAGCAGGCCGATATTCAGTGCCTATCATCGTAATCACAACGGGAACTGCAACCAGGCGAAATATAATAGCGCCGATAAAGACTGTGGCATAACCGGTAGCGGCTAACAGACCTCCAATGGCCGGGCCGAGCAAGAAGGCAGCGTTGAAGAACGAATTGTATACTCCATAGGCTTCACCGCGCTGCTCTAGAGGCACAGCATCAGCGATTAACGCACGAGCTGGCAGCAGGACGGCTGCCCCTGCTATTCCTTCTAAGAAACGTACGAGTACGAACGCAAGCGGGTCTGCAAGCAGCAGATAGGCTGATGAGAGTATTGCCTGGACGAGAAGGCCGATCAAGATTAGCTGTTTGCGTCCCCAGCGATCTGACAACCAGCCAACAGGATACTGAGCCAGAAAATTTGAGACGAGGTAGGCCGAGGCCATGGCGCTTATGATGGCCAGTGAAGCTCCATGCGCCTGGGCATACAGCACGCGCACGGGGACGACCATACCAATTCCTGTATAGGCCGTGCAGACAGCTAGCGAGACAGCAAAAAGTGTCCGATTCCGCAGCATGACACTATTGAAGACCGGCGCAAGCACCTTATTGGCCCTGATAGTCCTCTGCTGGGCGTTATCGAACCTGGACATTGTTACCTTCTTTCGTAGATGCAGACCCGAGGTGTGCATGAATGCAGGGGAAAAGAGGAGTAGTTTATATTATATACTCTACGGTTGCATTGCTGCAAGGCCTTTCGGCTACCCAGTTTGTGATATTCTTGATTCACATTCCGCTTCCATTGAGAAAAAGGAGGCTACTATGAAGTTATCCGTAGTAGGGGCCGGTTTACCGCGCCCATCGCCGATTTATCGGCCCCCTTGAGAGACAAGGAGACAACTATGGCAACGAACGACTATCACTTCATCACCCAATGGTGGGTAGAAAGTACGCTAAAAGAAGTAAATGAGATCATAGGCAATGCACCTGACCTTGTGCGCTGGTGGCCTTCAGTCTATCTGGATGTGCAGATAGTGGAGCCAGGTAATGAACGTGGATTGGG